>WNFX01002611.1_pt1 | contig 18176 bp, 15 predicted proteins | sample 5400111 | NCBI WGS metagenome assembly WNFX01 (sample SAMN13153363, study PRJNA577476) | soil metagenome | isolation source: 40 cm soil or saprolite under grassland replicate 1 | place: USA:California | collected 2016-06-15 | reverse complement strand
GCCAATGTGACAAACATCCCGGAGGCGGCGATGTCTTCAATAAGGAAGCGGTTCAACTCTCTGAACATCTCGAGGAACGGCATACCACTACGCAGGTGCGCAGTCGTTTCGGAGTAGATGCGGTTCGCTACCAGCGCGGAACCGATGCCGTGGCCGGAAACATCACAGACGAGCAAGCTGAGGTGGTCTTGGTCCAGCGAATTTACCAGGGCGAAGTCGCCGCCGATGGAATGCACGGGATGATAGAAGGCGTCGACGCTCATGGTGCCCCAGACCAGGGATCTGGGTGCGAGACTGTTCTGGACTCGGGCGGCGAGGCGTAGATCTTCCTCGATTTCCATTTGGCGATTCTGGAGCTTCACGTTGGCGGTGCGGAGTTCTTCTTCGGCGCGTACCTGCTCCGAGATGTCCGTAAAGGTCGCAATCCTAAACTTGGCACCGGAGTTTTGAATCGTCCGGGTACTGACAATGACGGGCAACCGGCCCCCGCCCTTGCGAGGGAGAACAAAGTTATATCTGTTGCGCCCGATACGGAATGAGGCATCCGTCTGCCGGCTCAGAAAATCCCATTCCTGAGAGGAGTAGAACTGAGACGGGTCAAAATAGATCAATTCTTCCCGGGAAATACCGGTCATTTCCAGAAAACGCGTGTTCGCAAAAAGTATCTGCAGGCGCTCGTTGGCTACGATGACGCCTTCGTTGAGCACCTCCAGAACAGCCTCCATCTGGGATAGCCATTCGGGCTTTTCCATTTTGATCGAATCTCCGGTGGTCACCGACATTTCGTGCCCCGAGCAAAAGAAAAGAGTAGAGGCGACTGATTCACGAGAGCGCCATTTCTGGAGACGAGATCTCGGCGGGCCTTGCGGCAAGGACCTGAAAATCAGGCCTGCCGAAAGAAAATGGAGAATGAGCAGCTCTGCGGATGGGGGCCACAAGAGATCGCTGGGCTAGATGCATGAGGTGTCGCCTGGCCCGGAATACTCGTGACTTGAAAGTTCCGATAGAAACGCCAAGCAAAGTGCATGCCTCTCGGCTCGTCAATTCGTCGTAGTAAGTCATCGTGAATGACTGCCGAAGCGCGGGACTCATCTTTCCCAGCAAAACGTCGATCAATTGGAGAGTTTCTCCTTCCGCGCAAACCATTTCCGGATCGGGTTGCGAGGCTGGAATCTTTTCGGTCCAGGAAATTTCGCCCGAGGCGGAAGATTCTGGAAGCGAGTCGATCCTCGAATTGGTCCGCTTTCGCAGGATCATGAGAGCGGCGTTCAGCACGATGCGGGTGAACCAGGTCGTAAAAGCAGAGCGACCTTCGAAATTGCGCAGGTGCATATAAGCCGAGAGGACCGCATCTTGAACTGCGTCTTCAGCGTCTTCTTTATTGCGCAAGATGGAGTAGGCAATGCCCACGAATTTTGGGCGGTAAGCCACAAACGTCTCCTGAAAGGCCTCCATCCCCATGACTTCCGGTCCGGCCTCGACAAGGTTGTGCGACTCGTGACTTGCCGGCTTGCGGGATGTCGACACCGGGTTCCTTTTTCGACCTCTGAAAACAGGCAAGGGCTTGCTGACCGATGCTGCGCGGGTGCGCCCACTGAGACTCGCGGATGCGTATGCGTAGGTCATGATGATCTCCGTTTCGCTTTTGCTTTATAAAGCAACTTTGTGTCCAAGGCGGACTTCGCTGAGGAATCAGCTATACGTCTTGTTTTCAACGGGAAGAAGAAACGCAGGTCGCTGCGCGGAACGGTGGGAATCCTATAGCTCGTTATTCATGACAGAGATTTGACGGTAACGTCGAGGTGGTGACTAAGTTGCAAGCTCCGTAACCGGTCCGCGTTGCATCTTCCTCATGCCCAGCTGCGAGCGCTTGCGATTGCCGATTTGACAGGAGCGTTGCAATACAGTTTGCCGGAGAACGCTGAGCTCGACGCCGCCGGAATACTACGTCGTAGCGCCGATTCGCGCGGAGTCGCAAATAGGCCATGCGATCACAAAGTGGACATCGATGCTTGATCGTTTGATTTCTAGGAATTCACAAAAGAGTGATACAACGTCTAACACTCTGATCGTGACATGTGCGATTCTGATCATTATTGCAATTCTTGTTTTTCTTGACTTGCACATCCGTCGTTCGCTGCTTCACTCGCAATGCGTCGTATCAAATTGGCGGCCCGCCCTTGATCCAAGTCGGCCTCGAGCTTCAATTCTGGTGACACCCTGTAGAGGGTTCTGCCTGCGCGCCTATCCGCGGAAAATTGGCACTCCCGGTGCTAACCAATCGTTAGATTGACGGACTGCGGATAATGGTCGGAAGCTGAAACGGAACGATGGACTTGGGCCTGGGCGGCACGTATGGGTCCGCGCGTCAAAACCCAATCGATGGTTCGCCCGTGCTCCAAGAATGAGCCAGGTGTCGTTGGCACATGTTGGTTCGCAAATGCGTCCAGAAACTCAGCGCGCCCGATTGCGGCAGCCGCAGGTCCATCGGATACATCGAGATTGAAATCGCCCGTGAGCAAAATGGGCGTGTTCGAGTTGTATCTCCTGGCATCGTCCAAGACCTCGTCAAGCTGGAAGCAGCGCAACTGATCATCGCCTCTGCTCTCCAGATGCAGGTCGTAGGTAACTATTGTTTTGCCCGCAATGTTGGCCCCGCTGACCAGCGCTAAACGTCCTCCGAGCCTCTCCTGAAAAGGGGCGATTTCGGGAAGAAACCAGTGCGGACGCCAGAAATGCGATTGCTTCTGGAATCGGATGATCCGGGAACTTGACAAGGGCCAACGCGAAAGTATTGCTTGACCGTGGTAGGCGGGAGACGACTTGGAGCCCTGGGTTAATTCCTGGAATTCCCGCCCGAAGACATAATTCATCTCCAGCTTCTTTGCGATTTCGCTCGCAACGTTGATATGGTGTGTCCGCCGGGCGTTCAGATCAACTTCTTGCAACAGGATGATGTCGGCCTTCGTACTGTCGAGGAACTCAATCACCCCACGAAGTTTCAAACCACGGTCAATATTCCAATTTACGATCCGGATGAAATCGGGCGAAAAAAGATTCCAGCGTGGGACTGAAAAATTGCCGCTTTCAATCTCCTGTGTGGCGTTCATATGCGTTCATGAATCTTGCCGCTCGCCCTTCGGCGTCGACCCTCGCAGCGGCAAGAAGCACACATTCCTCCATGCTCCTTTATTCATAGCGTGCATGCACATCGCCATCGGTTCAGCCTCGCCCCCCGTCTTGAACGGTCCTGTACGCATCGATCGCTCCGTGAATACGTTCCGAGAGTTTCGCTCTTTCGGCAGCTCCGTGCCTTCAACAACTAAGAGACGGTTAACGGCAGCGCAAGTTGTCAACAACTCGTCGAAACCGTCGAAGCCTTGCCGTGGACCTTCCGAGCCCCCGTTCCATCGGTCCACACCTGTCTGTGCGAACGCTTCTCAAGCCGTTGATAAGAATCAACATCCGTAGCGGGCACTCGTTGGCCGTCCATTGGAAGGACTCATGCTTCGTTGAAGCGAATGCGAGAATGGATGCACTGGACGAAGCCGCAAAGGACGTTGCCGATGAGAAGGGTCTTCATCGCTTTCGTCGCGGCATGCAGCCTGACTTCGCCCGGAGTCTTTGGGCAGACTCCTGCGGCCACGGGCCGCGTGGAAGGGGCTGTCTTTGTCGGAGTTTCTTCCGGGCACGCCTTCGCAGCGGGCGCGACAGTCAGGCTATCCGGTCCTGTGGTTCTTGAAACGGAAACGGACGAGAACGGCAACTACACATTCGCGGCAGTCGCTTCCGGAACCTATCGAATAGAAGCTTTTCTTTCGGGTCTCGATGCCGCACAGACGATAAGCGTCGAGGCCGGCAAGATTGTTCGAGCAGAGTTGCAATTGAAGCCTGCCGATGTGAAGAGCTCCGTCACCGTAACTGCAACTGCGTCCGAGACGAAAGACCCCGCTCCTTCTGAAACTATTTCTGAAAAGACACTACGTGATGCTCCCAACGTGAACGAACGGTTTGAGAGTTCGCTTCCTCTGGTTCCCGGAGTTTTGCGAGGACCCGATGGCCACATCAATCTCAAGGGCGCTCGCAACACTCAGAGCGGAGCGCTGGTGAATAGCGCGAACGTAACTGACCCTGTCACCGGCGGCCAGGCCATCAATCTCCCCATCGATGTGGTGTCGTCGGTACAAGTCATTTCGAATCCCTACGACCCTCAGTATGGGAAGTTCACAGGCGCCGTTGCCACCGTCGCTACAAAGACGAGCGACTACGACAAATTTCACTTTTCCATCCAGAACATCCTTCCCCGTTTGCGCGATCGCGACGGAACCATCGCCGGCCTCGGCGCCGCCACGCCGCGGATGACGTTTACCGGGCCGATTATGAAGGGCCGCATCGCCATTACGCAGTCCTTCGAGTACCGCTATATACGCACGCCCGTGAACAGCCTTCCGCCCTCGCAGCGGGATACGAAATTAGAGAGTTTTGACTCCTACACTCAGGTCGATTTCAACATCACGCCGAAGCAAACAGCTACCGCATCGCTTGCACTGTATCCGCAGAAGCTCGATTTCCTCGGCCTGAACACCTTCACACCCCAGCCTTCAACACCCGATTTTCATCAGCGGGGCTTTCAAGCCTACCTTCAGCACCGCTACATCGTCGGAGACAAGGGCCTGTTAATTTCGCAGTTCAGCTACAAACGATTCGACGCTGACATCACTGCTCAAAGCGACGATCCGTATCGCTTGCTGCTCGAAACAACCGAAGGCGGTTTTTTCAACCGGCAGGCGCGGCGAACTTCACGCAGCAGCTTCCAGGAAAGCTATCAGTTTGCGCCCAAGCGATTCGCCGGCTCGCATCAGCTCACCGTTGGGATGAGTTACGAGCACTCCACCTACGACGGGCACCAGTCCTTCCTGCCCGTGGAAATCGACGGCGTGTCCGGCATGCCAATCGAACGGATCTCGTTCACCTCTCCGTCGTCGTTCCAAGTAGATCAAAACGAAACCGCCTGGTTCGCCAGTGACCAGTGGGCAATCAGCACGCGTTTTACGCTGAACCTCGGTGTCCGCTTCGACTCAGACACGATCACAAGTTCCACTCACGCCGCTCCTCGTGCCGGATTTCTCCTTGCAGTCACCGGAGATGGCAAGACGTTGCTGAAGGGCGGCGTGGGTCTCTTCTACGACCGCATTCCACTCATGGTCCCCATTTTTCCTGACCTTCCCAATCGCACCGTTACCGTTCTCGGCCAAGTGGACTCCACCGTTTTCTACCGAAACACGATAAACGGCGATCTCGAAAACCCGCGCAGCACATCATGGAATCTCGAACTCGACCGCCAGCTTCTCCAGGGCCTGTCGCTGCGGCTCGCTTATGAACAACGCAATACGACCAGGGACTTTGTCGTATCGCCTATCTCCTCAGGGGCAACGGGAGTCCTCGAACTTTCCAATCGCGGCAGCGATTCCTACCGCGAATTCCAGGTGGCGGCTCGCTATCAGATAGCTCGCCACGTGTTGAACGCTTCGTATGTTCGGTCCAGGGCCTTTGGCGACCTCAACGACTTCAATCAGTTCTTTGGCAACCTCGCGCAACCTGTGATCCAACCGAACGCGCGGGGTCGGCTCTCGTTTGACGCGCCTAACCGTTTCCTGTTCTGGGGCACTTTAGCGGCGCCGTGGAAACTGACACTGGTCCCGGTTTACGAGATTCATACCGGATTTCCCTATTCCGTGGAAAACGAGTTCCGCGAATACGTTGGACCGCGGAACGTCGCTCGTTTCCCCCGCTTTTCTTCTTTCGACCTCCAAATAACACGCCCCCTTACTTTGCCCTTCGGCGAAAAGCATCTACACGCCCGCGTAGGGATGGGGGTTTTCAATCTCTTCAATCACTTCGACCCGCGGGATGTGCAGAACAACCTTGCAAGTGCCAGGTTTGGGCAGTTCTTCAACACCGCCTGGCGCGAATACCGCGGCAAATTTGTCATGGAGTTTTAGCAATGAAAACCCACTTATTACTCTCTGCTTTCCTCCTGATGCAGGCACTCCCTGCCGCGGCGCAGGATTCGGCGACGACCCCGACGGCCGAGGAAATTGTGGCCCGCATGACGGCTCACGATTTAGCACGGCAGAGTTCCATCGAGGGCTACGCCGGGATGCGCCGATACGTCCTCGAGAACCAGAAATTTCACAAACGCGCTGAAATGCTCGTGCAGGTTCAAGGCGACAAGGACGGCACAAAGCATTTCGAGGTTGTTTCCGAAGACGGATGGAAAGCGGCGCACAAGCACGTCTTGCACAAAATGCTCGAATCCGAGACAGAAACGTCGCGGCCCGAGAAGCGTTCCGGCGCCAGGCTGAACTCGGAAAATTATGAGTTTTCACTTATCGGAACGGAGTTGGCGGCAGGCCGCACGGCCTACGTTCTGGAGGTTCGCCCTAAACGGAACGAGAAGTACCTGTTCGACGGCCGCATCTGGGTGGACGCCGAGGACTACGCACTTGTCCGCGCCGAAGGCAAACCTGCCAAGAAACCTTCGTTTTGGACGAAAAGCATCCATTTCGTGCAGGTCTATCAGAAGTGCGGTGCTGTCTGGTTTCCACTCTCCACGCAAAGCGCAACGGAAGCTCACCTGTTCGGAACCACGGACGTAAGCATCGAGTATTTCGATTACGCGCCCAAGATGCCGAACTCATCGGGCAACTCGGTCGTGTCTGCGGAAGCGATGCCAACGCCATGAGTGCCGTTACTCAGTGTCTGATTCTGGCGGCGGGAAATGGGAGCCGAATTGCTTCTGTGGCTGGCGGCGTTCCCAAGCCTCTTGTGCCGCTTTGCGGCGTGCCGCTTCTCGAACACGTCATGACGTCCTCCCGTGAAGCCGGGATCGAGCGATTCGTGATTGTTGCCGGGTACCGCGCCGACTTAATTCGCCGCTGGCTGAGCGACCGATCGATGGACGGCATTTCCGTGAAGTTGATCGAAAACTTGGAATACCAGAAGGCGAACGGCGTGTCTGCCTTGGCGGCAAAGACAGAGTTGAATCAACCATTTCTGTTGCTGATGTCGGACCACATTTTCGAGCCGAAAACGGCCAAAGCGCTGTTGCGACAGCCTCTCGAGCATGATGAGGTCATCCTCGCGGTCGATCCGAAGGTTGATCGCGTTTTTGACCTGGACGATGCAACCAAGGTCCGCTGCCAAGGCGGTCACATCCTCGAAATCGGGAAGGATCTTTCTTCTTACAACGCGCTCGACACGGGAATGTTTTTGTGCAGCCCGACCCTCTTCAGCCGGCTCGAATCCGCGAAGAAAAATGGAGACTGCTCGCTGTCGGACGGCATGCACAAGCTGGCGCAGGACCGGAAACTGAGGGCGTTTGATATTGGCGACGGGCACTGGCAGGACGTTGACAGCCCCCAGGCTCTGGCACACGCCGAAGAAATCTTTGACCGGGACTTCTGCGGAAACCTGGCGGTAGAGAGCTTTGTTAATGGTTAGAGTCCCGGCAAGAGCGTGTCTCCCACTTCGAATTCTCGCGGCGTTAGCGAGTTCACTTTTGTTTGCCTACCTGGTTTGGCAAGCTGGTCCGAGCAAGCTTTGGGAAAACGTAGTGAAACTCGGTTGGGGATTTATCTGGGTCCTGGCGCTTGCAGGAGTTTCGCACATTGTCAAAGCCTGGGCCTGGCGGCTGACACTGGATGACCACAAGCATAAGATTTCTTTCCGGCGATTGCTGGGATTGCGGTTGGGCGCAGAAGCCACTGGACAACTCGGGATCGTCGGCCAGACTTTTGGAGATTCGATCCGTGTGTCGCGGCTAGTTCCTGAGATACCAAGAGCCATCGGCCTCGCGTCGGTGACCCTGGATCGGGGACTCTACATTGTAACTGGCATCATCATTCTCATCGCGGGGCTTGTGGGAGCTCTGCCATTGCTCTCGCACTCTAGCGCACTGCGGTTGTACGCAAGCTTCTTTGCTCTTGCCCTGATCACCGCTTTGCTAGTGACGCTGTTGGCGGTGCGGAAACGCTGGCCGATCATTTCTGGAAGCGCGCGCTTCTTCACCCGCGTTCCCTTCCTCAAAAATTGGATGAAAAAAGAGTATCTGCTCATCCAGTCCGTTGAGAATGCACTTTTGGATTTCCACCACAATTCTCCGGGAGCATTTTGGGGCAGTTTCTTGCTGATCCTGGCATCTCATTGCATGGCCGTGATGGAGGTTTGTTTGGTTCTCTGGCTCATGGGAGTAAAGTGTGGCGTGTTGAGTGCCCTCGTTGTCGAGGCGATGACCAAACTGGTGAACGTGGTTGGCAACATCAACCCAGGAAACTTCGGAACCTTCGAGGGTGGAAATATGTTGATCGGCAAGATGTTTGGCCTCACTGGCGCTATCGGATTGACCTTGGGACTCGCGAGGCGACTGCGGGCGTTCTTTTGGACCGCGGTCGGCGGGATCTGCCTTTTCATTTTGACTAGGTCAAGAACTCCCCAGGATGCCCCAGACAGCGGGGGTACGCCGGGCATCATGGGAAAAAATGGAAAAGCGCACGCCGATGCTAGCGTGGAGGTCGCAACACAAGCCAGATTCACCGTCGGCATTTTTCTGCCCAGTGGGAAATCAAGCAACGACGAATTCGGATCTGGACTTGCTCGCGTCGGCTCGCTGCCGATTGTGCTTCGGAACATTTTGGCCGCGCGCAAGCTAGGGCCCGCACGGATTATGGTAGTGGTCGATCCCGCTCTCAGGCAAGACGTGGAACAGGAGTTGGGCCGGACGGGGCGTCTTCCAGAATCTGTCCAATGGATTGAGGCAAAGCCTGACGTTTCCGTCTTTCAACGATCCCAGCTCATCGCGGCTCAAGCGGGCAGCGAACGCCTGGTCATCATCAACGGAAGCGCCACGTATCATCCATCCTTGCTCCAGAAGGCCAAGGAGTGGAACGACGAAAGCGGCGCCTTGGTGCTAAGCAGTGGCGACACACCTGTCGGCATCTATGCGTTCACTGCGGAGGCGATTTGCGATTCGAAGAAGAGTTATCCCGTGAAAGCTGGTACGCTCCAGGAATTACTCGCTGCACTCAGCGAAATTCATTCCGTCGCTCAGATTCCCGTTGCGGAGGATTTGTGGCAGCAGGTCAACACGGAAGAAGAGCGCCAGTCCGCCGAGCGAAAACTGGATCGCTGGCTGGTTAAGCCCACGGACGGCATTTACGCGCGGCTGAACCGTAAAATCTCCATACCCATCAGCCGGCAGCTCGTCAAATTCCCGGTCACCGCGAACATGGTTACTATCTTCACGCTTGGAGTCGGCTTTGCTTCCGGCGCCTTCTTTGCTCGTGGCGGTTATTTGAACACATTGATCGGCGCATTTTTGTGCCTGTGGGCAAGCATCCTGGACGGGTGTGATGGGGAGGTCGCTCGCTTGAAACTCCAGGAGTCGGCTTTCGGCTGCTGGCTCGAAACCGTGTGCGACTACCTGTTCTATCTGTTTCTTTTTGTCGGCATGACCGTGGGCCTGTGGAGAAGCTCAGGATCTCGGCTGTACCTGGTATGGGGCGGCCTGCTGCTGTTTGGAGCAATCACAAGTTTCCTGGCTACGGGATGGGAAAGGCATCGCCTTGCCGCTGAGCATCCCGAGCAGCTGTTAAAGATATGGCAGGCCCACGCAGAGAAGCGGTCATCCAATCCTTTTTTGTATTTCGGCCGGCATACGGAGTTCATTGTTCGTCGATGCTTTTTCCCTTATGCCCTGCTCTTCTTTGCGTTTTTTAACATAATGAATGTGGCGTTCGTTCTGAGCGCAATAGGAGCAAACCTGGTGTGGCCCATCGCGCTGTACTCCTCGCACGCTTTTGCGGGAGGCCGGAGTTCAGCGCCAAGAATTCCGGAAGCTTCCGCCGAACCAAGAACCAGCATGCGTCAATATGCGCCTATCCAGCCTTAAAGGTCGATTATTGATGCGTCGAGAGTGACCCTGGGAGGACGTGAACGACGTTGCCTCTCGCACTAAAGGTCGAAGTGTTTTGCATCACTCTCGGGGACTTAACAACGCAACAGAGTGAAAGGTCTGCAGGAATAACATCCTTGCAATTTATAGTTGTCGTTGCAACGACTCCAGTTCGGTGCGACAGGTGTCACTGAACTGCTTCAACGGATCTTGGCCATTCACGGCCCGAGACTCAATCTGGTCAGCCGTCAGGTTGGGCTGCGGGTACGTGTTCACAATAGTTTTTATGACCTTTTCGGCTGTTTGCAAAACAGGCTCCGAAGAACTGAGCCGAATGCGGCTCAGCAGCGCGTAAACTGGTAACAGTTTCTGAAGATCACTGACGTTGTGCTGCATGGCGTCGACCAGCAAGCGCGCGCTTTCGCCAATGAAGTCGGAATACAGCGCCTCCCGTCGCGCAATCTGCTTTCCCAATAAGTCGCGCCGGTCCTGATGCCTCGCTGTGATCCACGTCCCGACGGCCGAGCCGAATGCGCCGACGAGCGAACCAGCGATAGCCGCTAGGGCAGTGATTATCACCGAATTTATAGGTGCTCCGAACGTATCTGCTCCTTGATTGCTTCGCCGATGCCTTACATGAGCGACCTGCAAGCAACAAAGCACTGGTATTTCCAATAAATCGAATTCTTTCAAGCTCATTTAAATACCCTATTGACAAATGCTTGGCGAGAGCCAGAGAGCGCGAGTCTCGATCACCATGGATGAATGGATGGCTAGGCTTTGACAGTTTGGGTGCGTTATTGACACCTGGGCGTCGTCATGTTTGCCAGGCGGTACGCGACAAATCCTCGACCATTTTGTCAATCAAGAGACGCAACAGCACCCGCAGCGATTCGTCACTATTTGTTTTCATCATCCGTAAGACGCTCAATCCACGTAGTTTGTTGTTTCGCGCTCCCACGCGCAATCGCCTGGAGACTGCATTGCATGGTTCGGGTGGGCAAGCGATCTTGGTCTTCACCTGCGATTGCTGTCACCAACCACTCGTTCACCTGAAGTTCTTAGTGGGGATGCTTGATGAGGATCGTCGAGACAATGCAAAAGGCGGACTGGCCAGCGATCATCAGTCGAGTTGTGGGTGCTGCGGTTCTCCTCGCGGGCGTGCTTCTCGCCGCAGGGTTGTGCACCGCAACTCCGCAGGACAACTCCGTTCCCAGCATTTTCAATTCGCACTCCACGCCGGCGGATTCGGTCCGTCATCTCTCTCTCTTCGTCCTCGGCGTCACCGGACTGATTTTTCTTGTGGTCTTCAGTTTACTGAGTTACGTGGTCGTGAAATTCCGCAGCCGATCGGCGGACACAGAGCGCGAGCCTGCGCAAGTGTATGGAAGCACACAGATTGAACTCGCATGGACCATCGTTCCGATTCTGATCGTTGTTGTGCTTTTTCTCGCGACGGCGAGAGTCATTCACGCAATCCAGGACGCGCCCAAGCCTGCTGAGGCGGTGGAGGTAACCGCAATCGGCCATCAGTTTTGGTGGGAATTTCGCTATCCCGAGCTCGGCATCGTCACCGCGAATGAACTCCATGTTCCCGTGAGCGATCCATCTCGACCCACACCGACCTTCTTGAGATTGCTCTCCGCCGACACCGATCACAGTTTCTGGATACCTCAGCTTGCAGGAAAGACAGACTTGATTCCGAATCGCGTGAACGAAACGTGGCTCGATCCTCACGAGACCGGCTTATTTCTTGGCCAATGCGCGCAGTACTGCGGTACGCAGCACGCGAAGATGCTATTGCGCGTGTATGTGGATAGTCCGGAGGACTTCAAGGTGTGGGTACGCGGACAACAACAGCCGGCGAATGAAGATGAAAAAGAAGCCGCGGGAAGACGTATCTTCGAGAGAACTGCGTGCCTGAATTGCCATGCAATCAACGGGACAAACGGCACCGGGCGTTTTGGCCCGGACCTAACCCACCTGATGAGCCGCCGCACGATCGCGTCAGGCGCAGCGGAGAACAACTCGCAAAATCTTCGGCTATGGATTCAAAACCCGGATTCGATCAAGCCCGGATCTCTCATGCCGGCAATGAAGTTGAGCGACACCGAACTGGATGCGCTCGTGCGCTATCTCGAAACCCTGCAGTAGAGAAAGAGAGTGGAATCAGCAATGTCGTCGGATGCCATAGCCATTCAAACCGCAGAAGCCGCGGGTCGGCCATGGGTTGCAACGTTGCATGAGTGGGTGACCACGGTCGATCACAAGCGCCTGGGCGTTCTGTACATCCTCTACGCCCTGTTCTTTCTCGTCATTGGCGGTATTGAAGCAACCATCATGCGCGTCCAGTTGATGCACCCGCACAACGATTTTGTATCTCCGCAAGTGTTCAATCGCATGTTCACCATGCATGGCACGACCATGATTTTCTTCGTGGCCATGCCCATCATGTTCGGCTTTGCCAACTACCTCGTGCCGCTGATGATTGGCGCGCGAGATATGGCGTTTCCGCGCCTGAATGCCTTCAGTTTTTGGCTGACGGCGTTCGGCGGAATTCTGCTTTATTTCAGCTTGCTCGGTGGGAACGGATTGTACGGCGCTGGTAACGCACCGGACGTGGGCTGGTGGGCGTACGCCCCCTTGGCCTCGCGTGCGTTTTCGCCGGGTCACAGCTCGGACTACTGGACGATCGCTCTCTTGGCTTCGGGTTTCGGTAGCATCGCCACGGCCATCAACATCATCGCCACGATTGTTTCGATGCGCTGCCCAGGCATGACCCTGAGCCGCATGCCGCTGCTCGCATGGATGAACTTGGTGATGTCTGGAATGGTTTTGCTCGCGATTTCGCCTCTATCCGCAGCTCAAATCATGTTGCTCGTGGATCGCTATCTTGGCGGTCATTTTTTCGATACGCAGGCAGGAGGTTCAGCCACTTTGTGGATGCACTTCTTTTGGATATTTGGGCATCCCGAGGTGTATGTCCTGATCATTCCCTGTTTTGCGTTTGCCTCTGAAATTATTCCGGTTTTTTCGCGCAAGCCGATTTTCGGATACCCGGTCATGGTGGGCGCCACGGTTTGCATCGGCTTTGTGAGCATGAGTGTTTGGGCACACCACATGTTCACAATCGGGATGAATTCCTACGCCAACAGCTTTTTCACGATAACGACGATGGCTGTGGGTGTACCGACCGGCATCAAGATCTTCAACTGGCTGGGTACGATGTGGGGAGGTAAGATCCAGTTCAGAACGCCGATGCTGTTCTGCGTCGGCTTCCTCTTCCAGTTTTTGGTCGCCGGCCTCACCGGCATCATGCTCGCTTCGTCACCCTTCGACTGGCAGCTCGGCGGTTCCTACTTTGTAGTCGCCCACTTTCACTACGTGATCGTCGGCGGAATTTTGTTCGCCCTATTCGGCGCTTTTTATTACTGGTACCCAAAGATCACCGGAAGAATGCTGAATGAAAGCCTGGGCAAGCTCCATTTCTGGCTGTTCGTGATCGGATTCCATCTGACTTTTGATCTCATGCACATTCCCGGCGTGCTCGGCATGCCGCGACGCATTTACACCTACGAGCCCGGCCGCGGTTGGGACACCCTGAACTATCTCGTGACCATCGGCGCTTTCGTCCAGGGGATTGCCACCCTGGCGTTCGTCGCGAACCTGGTCATCTCTTACTTCAAAGGAGCCAAAGCGGGAAACGATCCCTGGGATGCCTGGACTCTGGAATGGTCCGCGAGTTCGCCGCCCCCTGTCTACAACTTTGCCTCGCTCCCTACCGTTTCGAGCCGCAGACCATTGTGGGATTTGAAGCACCCGGAAGACCCGGACAGCCGCTATGAGTGAAGGAATCGACCAATGAGCACAATCGCGACTCCGCTCCCGGAAACACCGCTGGCTTGGAAGCTCCTCTATCGCGGGAAGGTCGGCATGGCGTGCCTCATCATCGCCGAGTCCGCCATCTTCACGATTTTCGTTGTCGCCTACCTCTATTACGTGGGCAAGAGCCTTTCGGGACCGACTCCACGCGAAGTGCTGGAAACGCCCATCTTCTACACAGTCTGTCTACTGTCCAGCAGCCTGACCATCCACTTCGCGGGAAAGTTGCTTGAACGCGGTCGGCGGGGAGCATTTCTCGCCTTGTGGTTGCTCACAGTCATTCTAGGGGTCCTCTTTCTTTATGGCACCGGCCAGGAATGGCACCGATTGATCTACCAACACGGGCTGACCATTTCCACGAACCTTTTTGGAACAACCTACTACTCGCTTGTTGGCCTGCATGCTTTTCACGTCACGGCCGGAGTGATCCTGCTTAGCATCGTGCTGCTTTTTGGGTTGGCAGGTCGCGTTGGACCCGAACAGTCTCGTCGCGTCGATGTACTTTCCCTGTACTGGCATTTTGTTGATGCCGTGTGGGTCGTTGTTTTCACTGTTGTCTACGTTCTGGGTCGCTGAGGAAAAGGAATGGCAACACTAGCATCCATAGAAGAAGTACGGCAGAGCCCTTGGGCACCGGTTGAGATCGAAGTGCCCGCATCCACCGCTTGGCCCATCGTTTTGGCTTTTGGCTTCACCCTAATGTTCGCAGGCCTTCTTACAAGCGTGTCGGTCAGCGTCCTCGGCCTTGTCCTGGGCGTCGCAGGTTGCGTCGGCTGGTTCCGCGAAGTCCTTCCGCACGAACACGAAGAAACCGTGCCTGTCGTTCCCGAAGAGATTTATCTAACCACTGAGCGTCGAACAGTGGAACGGCTTCCGGTTCCCACCCATCAGTTACGCGCATGGCTTCCTCTCGAGACCTACCCGGTATCGGCTGGCATGAAGGGTGGCTTGGCAGGAGGAGCAGCGATGGCTGTGCTGGCGTGTGCCTACGGAGTGCTGAAGGCCGGAAGCATCTGGTATCCCATCAACCTCCTTGCCGCTACTGTCTACGCAGAATCCCTTAAGCTGGGCCCGACCCAACTGAATTCGTTCCACGGGGACAGTTTCGCGATTGCAATCGTCCTGCACAGTCTCGGATCCATCTTTGTAGGGCTGCTCTATGGAGCGATGCTTCCCATGTTCGCGCGGCGTCCGATTGTACTCGGAGGTCTGATTGCCCCGGTACTGTGGTCGGGCCTGCTTTACTCGATCATGCAGCTTCTCAATCCTTTGCTTGCAAGCCGCATCAACTGGTTGTGGTTTATGGCCTCGCAGATAGCCTTCGGCGTCGTAGCGGGCGTCGTCGTCGTGCGGCAGGAGCGTGTCTCAACTCGCGAGAACCTGCCTTTCGCCGTACGCGCAGGAATAGAAGCTCCTGGCATCATTCCACCACGAGAAACTGGGGAGAGACGCCAGTGAACCGAGTCCTATGTCTATGTGTGACCGGGCTGCTCAGCATATTGCTCTCGGCTTGCGGCATTCCCCATGGTCAACCCCCCGAGGGTTCTGAACCCGTGGCGCCGAATCAGATTCTAGAATTCGGCACTCTTTACGGACAGAACTGCTCGGGATGTCACGGCGTCAACGGAAAAGGTGGACCGGCGATTGCGCTTGCCGATCCTGTGTATCTGGCCCTCGCCGACGACGCTGCCATCCGCAAAGCCATCACCAGTGGCGTGAGTGGAACCTCGATGCCTGCCTTTGCGCAGAGTGCAGGCGGAATGTTGACCGACAAGCAAATCGATGTGATCAGTCGCGAAATTCGAGCGCGATGGAGCAAGCCAGGAGTCCTTGTCGGAACCAATCCCCCCACCTATGCCGCGAAATCAACAGGAGACGCTCAGCGCGGAGAAGCAGCGTTCAAGGTTTACTGCGAATCGTGCCACAGCCCAGGTGGTCGCGGCGGGCAAAAGGCAAGCGCCATCACGAATGATTCTTTTCTCGCGCTGGTTAGCGACCAAGGCCTGCGTACGATCGTGATCGCTGGGCGTCCAGAGCTGGGAGCGCCGGACTGGAGGGGAAATGTGCCTGGGAAACCTATGTCGGACCAGGAAGTCACCGACGTAGTTGCCTGGCTTGCCTCCCAACGCGCGCAAAACCCTGGGCAGCCTTATTCCGCTTCGAGCTACAGCCAACACTAGGAGTCTGACCATGCCAAACGAAAACACAATTTCCCGGCGAGGATTGTTCATGAAGGTAGGGATTCTCTTCAATGGACTCGTCGCGACCGCTCTTGCCGTGCCGGTCGTACGGTTTCTTCTTTCCTCGGTTACGCGGGGACGCGCAAGTGCCTATCTTTCCTGGGTTCCTCTCGGCCACGTCAGCGAGTTCCCAGAAGGCGAGACGCGCCTCGCCACGTTTCGAAATCCCTACGTGACGCCGACCGACGGCAAGACCGCGGACACGGCATGCTGGGTTCGCCGCATCGAAGGCGACCAGTTCCAGGTGTTTGCTGTCAACTGTGCGCACCTTGGCTGTCCGGTTCGTTGGTTTCCGCAGTCCGGACTATTCATGTGCCCATGCCATGGTGGCGCGTACTACCGAGACGGCTCACGCGCGTCCGGGCCGCCGGAGCGTGGGCTGTTCGAATATCCCCACACGGTGCAGGACGGACTCGTCACCATCCAGGCCGGAGAATTACCGACGCCGGGGTCCCCAACCGCCTCTCTTTTTGGAAAGAAGCCACCATGCGCCGGCTGATTACCGAGGTTGGCGAGTGGTTCGACCGTCGCCTTCAACTCGCCGCTCCGATTCGTGAAGCGGCGGAGCATCCGGTGCCGCGCAACACGGCGAGCTGGTTCTACGTATTTGGCAGCGCGGCGCTCACCGTCTTTCTTCTCCAACTCGTCACCGGAATCCTGCTGGCCCTTATCTACGTGCCCTCGGCGAGTGAGGCGTGGAGCAGTCTGCAAGCCCTGAACCACGACGTAACTTTAGGCTGGTTCATCCGCGCACTGCACGGATGGGGCTCGAACTTCATGGTGGCAATCGTACTCATTCACATGGTGCAGGTCTTCCTCTTTGGAGCCCACAAATTTCCACGAGAGCTCACCTGGATCGTCGGCGTCTTTCTCTTGCTGATGACGTTAGGCATGGCGTTCAGTGGGCAAGTGCTGCGTTTTGATCAAGACGCGTACTGGGGCCTTGGAATCGGGGCTTCGATCGCAAGCCGCGTCCCCATTGCCGGGCCCATGATCGTGAAATTGATGCTCGGTGGGCCGATTATTGCCGGAGCAACACTGTCCCGATTTTTCGCGCTGCATGTCTTTGTCATTCCCGGAATGCTGATTGGTTTCGTCTGTCTTCATCTCTTGATGGTGCTGAAGCTCGGAATTAACGAATGGCCGATGCCAGGACGTCTCGTCAAGCGCGCAACGTACGAAAACGAATATCATCAACTCACAAGAAAAGATGGCGCGCCATTTGTTCCGTATGCGGTGTGGAAAGATCTGTTCTTTGCCGCTTTCATCCTCTTGGCAGTGGCCGCATGCGCTCTGTACTTCGGTCCGTTCGGTCCTACCGGCCGCCCGGACCCGACCATAATCCAGACGGCGCCGAAACCAGACTACTTCTTTTTGTGGCTGTACGGTTTGCTGTCATACTTGCCGCCTTCAATGGAGACGCCAGCTCTCCTCATTGGCCCCGTAGTCGTTATTGCGTTTCTTGTTTTGCTGCCATTTCTTTCTGGAGAAGGGGAAAAGAGTTGGCGCCGGCGGCCGATCGCTGTCTTGACGGTTCTGCTGATCGCCATAATCCTGGGAACACTCACCCACCTCGCTGGATACACACCCTGGAGCCCAGACATGAATGCGTGGAGCGGCGATCCCGTGCCAGAGCAGTTCTTGCACGGCGCGACTGCGCTTGAGCGGCAAGGCGCACTTGTCTTCCAGGCCAAGCAATGCCGCAACTGCCATTCTCTCGGAGACTTAGGAGGCCAAAGAGGGCCCGCGCTCGACAGCGTTGCCGTGCGGCTCACGCAAGATCAACTGATTCGACAGGTGATCCAGGGAGGCGGCAACATGCCCGCCTACGGAAAGAATTTGAGTCCGGCGGAGACGACTGCCTTGGTTGCGTTTCTTGAAACTTTGCATCCTCGAGGACAAGCTCCAGCGCGCGATGCCGCACGTGACATTGCTTTAAGTGAGGGCAAAGATCAACGACAGGGTGCACCAAGATAGAGACTGATTCATGTCACCTCACGATTATTTTGACCACGGCAGCTGGGAATTCCCGGCTTCGCTCACGCTGACTTTGCTTCTCGCGGCGTCTCTGTACCTGCGCGTATGGATTTCCACTCGCTCAG
>WNFX01011046.1_pt1 | contig 18179 bp, 18 predicted proteins | sample 5400111 | NCBI WGS metagenome assembly WNFX01 (sample SAMN13153363, study PRJNA577476) | soil metagenome | isolation source: 40 cm soil or saprolite under grassland replicate 1 | place: USA:California | collected 2016-06-15 | reverse complement strand
CACCGGGCTCTTCCTGGCCCTCTTCATGACCAGCGGCGGCGCCGCCTGGGACAACGCCAAGAAGTACATCGAGGAGGGCAACCTGGGCGGCAAGAGGTCCGAGCCCCACAAGGCCGCGGTCACCGGCGACACCGTCGGCGACCCGTTCAAGGACACGGCGGGCCCGGCGATCAACCCGATGATCAAGGTGATCAACATCATCGCGATCCTGATCGCGGGCCTGGTCGCCAGCAACTCGCTGTTTCGCTGACCGGCGGGACCGATGGAGTACCGCAGGTTCGGCCGCACCGGCCTCAAGGTGTCCCGGCTCGGCCTCGGCTGCGGGGGTTTCGGCGGCGTCGGCTCCGACCCCTCGCTCTTCGGTTGGGGCGAGGACGAGGCGACGGCCTTCGCGATCATGGACCGGGCGCTCGAGCTGGGGATCAACTACCTCGACACCGCCAACAGCTACGGCGGAGGCCGCTCGGAGGAGATGATCGGGCGCTGGCTGCGCGACCGCGGTGCCCGCGACCAGGTCGTGCTGTCCACCAAGGTCTTCAACCGGATGGGACCGGGGCCGAACGACGGCGGGCTCTCGCGGCGGCACGTGGTGCGTGCCGTGGAGGACTCGCTGCGGCGGCTGGGGACCGAATGGCTCGACCTCTACGTCACCCACGACGTCGATCACGAGACGCCCCTGGAGGAGACGCTGCGCGCGTTCGACGACCTGGTCCATCAGGGCAAGGTGCGCTACGCCGGCGCCAGCAACATCGAGGCCTGGCGGCTGGCCAGGGCGCTCTGGATCTCCGACGGCCACGGCCTGGTCCGCTGGGAGGGGGTCCAGAACGAGTACAACCTGCTGCACCGCGGGATCGAGGCCGAGGTGATGCCGCTGGCGGAAGACCAGGAGCTGGCGGTCACGCCGTACAGCCCGCTGGCCGGCGGGCTCCTCACCGGCAAGTACCAGCTGGGAGGCGCCCACCCGCCCGGCTCGCGTCTGACGCTTCGCCCCGAGCCGTACGCCGGCCTGCTCAACGAGCCGACGTTCCGGGCCATCGAGGCCCTCAGGCTCGAGGCGGCGGAGTGGGGGGTCTCGATGGCCGCGCTGGCGCTGGCCTGGGTCCGCTGCCATCCCCAGGTCACCGCGGCCCTGATCGGACCCCGGTCGCTGGAGCAGTTCGAGCCGGCTGTGGAGTCGCTGGGCATCACGCTCGACGTGGAGGACCGCGCTCGAGTCGTCGCCCGCCTGGAGGGAGCGGGTGCCTGAGACGGCGATCCCGCTGGAGGCGATCCGCGCGGCGCGGCGGCGGATCGCCGGCGCCGCCGTCCGCACGCCGCTGGTCCGGCTCCAGCTGGACGGCCACGACACGCCGGTCCACATGGAGGTCTGGCTCAAGCTGGAGGTGCTGCAGCCGATCGGCTCCTTCAAGATCCGGGGCGCGGCCAACGCGATGGCGCAGATGGCCCGGGAGGAGCTGGCGGGAGGCGTGGTCACCGCCAGCGCCGGGAACATGGCGCAGGGAGTGGCCTGGAACGCGAGGCGGCTGGGCGTGCCCTGCACAGTGGTGGCGCCGGAGCACGCGCCGGAGGCGAAGGTCCGAGCCGTCGAGCGCCTCGGCGGCCGGGTGGTCAGGGTGCCGTTCGACGAGTGGTGGCAGGCGTTCGTGGACCGCGGACGGCCGGGCCTGGAGGGCGCGTTCGTGCACGCCTTCGACGACGAGCGGGTGATGGCCGGCAACGGCACCATCGGGCTGGAGCTGCTCGAGGACCTGCCCGACGTCGAGGCCGTCCTGGTTCCGTGGGGCGGCGGCGGCCTCGCCACCGGCATCGCGTCCGCCGTGCGGGCGCTGCGACCGGCCTGCCGGGTGCTGGCGGTCGAGGTCGAGACCGCCGCCCCGCTGACCGCCTCGCTGGCGGCCGGCCGGCCGGCGACCGTGGACTACCGGCCGTCGTTCGTGGACGGGATCGGCAGCAAGACCGTCTTCGACAGCATGCTGCAGCGCGCGCAGCGGCTGCTCGACGGCACGGTCGTGGTGACGCTCGACGAGGTGGCCGCGGCCGTGCGGCTCCTGGCGACCGGCGCCCACGTCGTCGCCGAGGGCGCCGGCGCCGCGCCGGTGGCGGCGGCGCTCTCCGGCCGGGCCGGCGGCGGGCGCCTGGCGTGCGTCGTCTCCGGCGGCAGCATCGACGCGGCCGTGCTCGCCGGCATCCTCACCGGCTGATCGCCGCGCCGTCAGCCCTCGACCAGGGCCACCGCCCGGCAGGGGCTGCCGGAGCCGTTCACCAGCTTGAGCGGGAGCACGACCAGCACGGCGCCGACCGCCGGCAGCAGGGCCAGGTTGGCGAGCTGCGTGAGCCCGTACTTGCCGGCGCCGAGCATGAAGTGGTGGCATGGGAAGGCCGGCTCGAAGGAGTGGGCGGCCCCGGCGTCCGTGCCCACCGTCTCCACCCCGATGCCGGCGATCGGGGACTCCTCGGCCAGCCACCTGGCGCAGTCGGGCGCGATGCCCGGCGAGTGGGGCCCGGTCTCGCTGGCGTTCAGGAACGCGGCCGAGTCGTGCGCCCTGGCGTCCCACCCGGTCCGGTACAGGAGCCAGCAGCCCTGGGGCAGCGGTCCGTGCTCGGCCTCGAAGGCCCGGACGTCCTCGATGCGCAGCAGGTAGTCGGGGTCGGCCGCGGCCTCGGCGGACCTGTCGATGACCACCGCGGGCCCGACCAGCCGGGTGGGCGGCACCGAGGCCACGTCCTCGCCGTCCCGGCCCGTGACCCAGTGATTGGGCGCGTCGAAGTGGGTGCCGACGTGCTCACCGCCCTCGAACCAGTTCCAGTACCAGGCCGGTCCCCGCTCGTCGTAGCGCGAGATCTCGTGCGTCGTCCAGCCCGGGGTGTTGGCGAAGGGCGGCGGCAGCTGGAGGATCGGGGTCTGCTCGGAGAGCGGCTGCGTCAGGTCTACGACCCGGACGCGGCCGGAGGACAGCCCTTCGACGAGCGAGGCGAGGACGGTCACGGCATCTTTCCTCCCGGGGGTGGTTCTCGCGCATGGCGCCGGCGGACGGGAACGGTCCCGGCGCATTGTATGGTGCCCGTAGCGTGACACCGCAGCAATTCCGCGCGCTCTTCCCGATCTTCGAACGCCGGGTCTACCTGAACTCGTGCTCGCAGGGAGCGCTCGGCCGGCCCGTCCAGGCTGCCATCGACGACTTCACCGCCACCTGGCACGAGCACGGCAACCCATGGGAGCTGTGGTGCGAGCGGACGGAGGAGCTGCGGGCCGAGTTCGCCTCCCTGGTCAACGCCGAGCCCGACGAGGTGGCCATCACGTTCAGCGCCTCCAGCGCCATGTCCGCGGTCGCCAGCGCGATGTCGTGGGCGCCGCGCCGGCGGGTGGTGGTCGGCGACTTCGACTTCCCCACCGTGGGCCACGTCTGGCTGGCCCAGCGGGCGCGCGGCGCCGAGGTGGTGTTCGCCGAGTCCGAGGGCGACCGCCTGCCGGCGGCGGCCTTCGAGGCGGCGATGGACGGCGTGACGGCGCTGGTGGCCGCCAGCCACGTCTGCTACCGCAACGGCTTCCGGGCGGACCTGGCCGGCCTGGCGCGGCTGGCCCACGATCGCGGCGCCCTGCTCGCGGTGGACGCCTTCCAGAGCATCGGCGCCGAGCCGGTGGACGTGAGGGCGCTGGGCGTGGACGTGCTCGTCACCGGGGCGCTCAAGTACCTGCTGGGCACCCCCGGCGTCGCGTTCCTGTACGTCCGCCGGGACCTGGCCGGCCGGCTCCGGCCGGCCGACACCGGCTGGTTCGGCCAGGCCGACCCCTTCGCGTACGACCTCCACCGCCTGGACTACGCGCCCGGCGCGCGCCGCTTCCAGAGCCGGCTCGCCCCCTGTGCCGGCCGTGTACGCGGCGCTGGCCGCGATCAGGCTGCTGCGCGAGGTCGGCCTCGCCGCCGTCCGGGAGCACGTCCTGGCCCTCGGAGACGAGCTCATCGCCGGTCTCCGACGGCGCGGCCTGGCGGTGATGACGCCGGAGGACCGGTCCCAGCGCGGCGCGCTGGTCATGGTCCGCTGCCGCGACGCCCGGCGCCTGGTCGCGCGCCTGGCCGAGCGCGGCGTGCTCTGCAGCACCCGGGACGCGGCCCTGCGCGTGTCGCTCCACTACTACAACTCGACCGACGACCTGCGCGCGCTGCTGTCGGGCCTGGACGAGAACCTCGACCTGCTCACCCCCACCCCGCCCATCCCCCGTCGAGAGGGAGGGAGGAGGGCGGCCGGGGCCGCGTGACCGGGTCGGTAGGCTTTGACACGTGGACGAGTACGCCAAGGAGATCAGCGACCTCGAGGCCCAGATCGACGCCATGATCGAAGAGGAGGCCGACCGGAAGGAGATCGCCGAGCTCCAGATGCAGCTGGAGATCCTGCGCACCCTCTACCGCCAGGCGACCCACCTGCTGGAGGCCGGTGCGCGCAACCCCGAGCTGCGTGAGAGCCTCGCGCTCAGAGGCTACGGCGACTGGACCCTGGACAACGTCTACGCCTTCGTCTACGAGACCTCCGTGGACATGCCGGCCGCCGGCCACCACTCGTTCCTGGGCGAGATCCGCGACACCGACTTCGAGCACATCCTGGCGGGCTCGGCGACCGCGTAGCGCGGCCCCCCGGCCGGCGGCAAGATGGGCGAGATGCGCCGGCCGCTGCCATCTACACTGTGGCGGTGAACGCGTGGTCCACCGCCGAGCTGCCCGTTCGCTACAACGCGGCCGCCGATCTCCTGGACGGGAACCTGGAGGCCGGCCGGGGCGACCGGGTCGCGATCCGGACGACCGACGGCGCCGAGCTGACGTACGCGCAGCTCGCGGGCCGCGCCAACCGCGTGGGCCGCGCCCTGCGCGACCTGGGCGTCGAGATGGAGAACCGGGTGCTGATGGCCGTCCTGGACGGCCCCGAGTTCGCGGCCACGTTCTTCGGCGCCATCAAGCTGGGCGCGGTCCCGATCCCGGTCAACACCAGCCTCACCGCCCGCGACTACGCCAGCTTCCTGAACGACAGCCGGGCCAAGGTGGCCGTCGTCGCCGCCCCGCTCGCCGGCAGCCTCCGGCAGGTGCGCGGCGAGCTGCGCCACCTGCGCCACCTGGTCGTCGTCGGTGAGCCCGGGCCAGGCGAGCTCGGCTACGCAGAGATCACGGATGCCGCCTCCGACCGGCTCGATCCCGCCGAGACCACCCGTGACGACATGTGCTTCTGGCTCTACAGCTCGGGAACGGCCGGCGCGCCCAAGGGCGTCGTGCACCTGCAGCACGACATGCGGTACGTCGTGGAGAACTACGCCAGGCAGGTCCTGCAGCTGGGGCAGTCGGACGTCACGTTCTCGGTGGCGAAGCTGTACTTCGCCTACGGGCTGGGCAACGCCCTCTACATGCCGTTGGGGGTCGGCGCCAGCACCGTGCTGCTGTCCGGCCCGCCAGCCCCGGGCACGGTCCTGGACGTGGTGCGGCACTTCCGGCCCACCGTCTACTACGGGGTGCCGACCGGCTACGCCAACACCCTCGCCGCCGACCCCGAGATGTGGGCCAACGCCGACTTCCGCTCGGTTCGCATCTGCGTCAGCGCCGGCGAGCCGCTGGCGGGCTCGATCCTGGCCCGGTGGCGAGCGCGGACGGGCACCGACATCCTGGACGGCATCGGCTCCACCGAGTGCTGCCACATCTTCATCTCCAACCGCATCGGCGACGTGCGTCCGGACTGCACCGGCACCGTGGTCCCCGGCTACGAGGTGCGGGTCGTGGACGACCAGCGCACCGAGCTGCCGCCGGGCGAGGTCGGCAGCCTTCTGGTCAAGGGTGACTCGATCTGCTCCGGCTACTGGAACCAGCACGACCGGACCAGGCGGACGATCCGCGGCGACTGGATCGACACCGGCGACAAGTACCTGCGGGACCCCGACGGCTACTACCGCTACCAGGGCCGCAGCGACGACATGCTCAAGGTCGGCGGCATCTGGGTCAGCCCGACCGAGGTGGAGGCGACGGTAAACACCCACGACGCCGTGCTGGAGTGCGCGGTCGTCGGCGTGGTGGACGAGCAGCGGCTGGTGCGGCCGGAGGCCTACATCGTGCTCCAGCCGGGACGCGCGGCGGACGTCGAGCTGGAGGTGGAGCTGCGCGAGCACGTCCGGACCAGGCTGGCGCACTTCAAGTGCCCGCGCGACTTCCACTTCGTCGAGGAGCTGCCCAAGACGGCGACCGGCAAGATCCAGCGCTTCAAGCTGCGCGCGTCCGAGGACCGCGTCCTCGCCTGAGCGCCGGCGTGACCAGCCGATGAGCGGCCCGCGTCGCGGCTTCGCCCTCGACCTGTACGACCACATGGCCGGGGCCGGCAACGTGGTCGTGTCGCCCGCCAGCGTCGCCACCGCGCTCCGCATGGTGCTGCCGGGCGCGCGGGGCGCGACCGCCGAGGAGATGGCGGCCGTGCTCGAGGGGGAGCCGCCGCTGGACCAGGCCGTGCTCCTCGGCGGCGCCGGCGACGACGTGGACCTGCTGGTCTCGAACGCGGCCTGGCTGCAGCGCGGCCTCGAGATCCGCCAGGACTACCTGGACGCGCTGACCGGGACCTTCCGGACCTCGCTGCGGCAGGTGGACTTCCGCGCCGACCCGGAGGGGGCGCGCCGGGCGATCAACCGCCTGGTCGCCGAGCAGACCAGGGGCCAGATCGGTGAGCTGTTCCCTCGCGGCGGCGTCGGCACCGCCACGCGGCTGGCGCTGACCAACGCGATCTACCTGCGCGCCCGGTGGCGTGACCCGTTCGATCCGGCCGCCACCAGGCCCGAGCCCTTCCACCTCGCCGGCGGCGGCACGGTCACGGCGCCCATGATGCGCCAGGAGCGGCGCCGCGCGTATGCCGCCGCCGGCGGCTGGCAGGCCGCGGAGCTGCCGTACCGGGGCGGGTTCGTCATGGACGTGCTGCTGCCGCCGCCGCCGGCGTCCGAGCACGGCGTCCACGAGCGGGCGCTGGACGCCGAGCGGCTCGGCGGCCTGCTCGGGGCGCTCCGGGAGCGCGAGGTGCGGCTCACCATGCCGAGGTTCACCTTCGGCTCGGGTGCGGAGCTGCGCCAGGCGCTGGCCACGCTGGGGATGGCCACGGCGTTCTCCGCCGCGGCCGACTTCTCAGGCATCACCCCCGACGAGCCGCTCCGGATCGGGACCGTCGTCCACGAGGCCCGCATCGAGGTGGACGAGCGCGGCACCACCGCGGCCGCCGCCACCGGCGTCGGCATCCGGGCGATGGCCATGGCGGTCCGTCCACGGCCGGTCGAGCTGCGGGCCGACCGGCCCTTCCTGTTCCTCGTCCGCCACCAGGCGAGCGGCCAGGTCCTCTTCCTGGGCCGGGTCGCCGACCCGACCGCCTGAACCGGCCCCCACTCCTGGTCTACTGTTGCGCATGCGTTCGCTGAACCACACGTCGGTGCCGGGGGCATGAGCCGGCACGTCGCGGTCGTGCCGGGCGACCTGGCCGGCCAGGAGGTGATCCCCGAGGCCGTCAAGGTCCTGCGGGCCTGCGGCCTGGGCTACGAGCTCGAGGAGTACGAGGTCGGCGCGGCGCCCGTCCTCCGGGGCGAGCCCGCCATGTCCGAGCGGACCTTCCGGGAGGTCTCCCGGGCCGACGCGATCCTCTTCGGCGCCATCGGCGACCCCCGCGTGCCGGAGCTCGGGTACGCGGCGCAGGTGCTGCTGCGGATGCGCTTCGAGCTGGACCTGTACGTCAACCTGCGGCCGGCGCGCCTGTACGACGACCGGCTCAGCCCGCTCCGGGACCCGGCGCGGCGCCCCATCGACCTGCTGATCGTCCGCGAGAACACCGAGGGCCTCTACGTCGGCATGGGCGGCCGCTTCAAGCGCGGCACCGAGCAGGAGGTGGCCATCCAGGAGGACGTGAACACCCACCTGGGCGTCGGCCGCATCGACATCCTCAGCGACCTGACCGCGGGGCTGATCGGGGGGATGGGCCTGGCGCCCAGCGCCAACGTCAACCCGGAGACCGGCCGCGCGCTGTTCGAGCCTGTGCACGGCAGCGCGCCCAACATCGCCGGGCAGGGCATCGTGAACCCGTTGGGGGCGATCCTGACCGCCGGTATGATGGCAGAGCACCTCGGTGACGAGGAAGCGGCGAAGAGGATCGAAGCAGCCGTGATCGGGGCCATCAGAGAAGGCGAGTGCACCCGGGACCTCGGGGGTTCCCGCTCGACCTCTGAGGCAGGCGACGCCGTGGTGGAGCGCCTGAAGGACTGAAGCAGAGGAACGCCGCGATGGGCATGACCATGACCGAGAAGATCCTGGCCCGCGCCAGCGGGCGGGAGCAGGTCGGGCCCGGGGACCTGGTGCTGGCCAGGGTGGACTTCGCGATGGGCCACGACCTGACGATCCCCCCCGCCGGCAGGATCATGCGCGACCAGATGGGCGCCCAGAAGGTGTGGGACCCGGAGCGCGTCGCGGCCGTCCAGGACCACTTCCAGCCGGCCAAGGACGCGGCCAGCGCCGCGCTCGGCCGGATGACCCGCGAGTTCGCCCGCGACATGGGCATCAAGTGGTACTTCGAGGTGGGCCAGGGCGGCATATGCCACACGGTGCTGCCGGAGCGAGGGCTGGTGCTCCCCGGTGAGCTGGTCGTCGGGGCCGACTCCCACTCCTGCACCTATGGCGCGCTGAACAACTTCGCGACCGGCGTCGGCTCCACGGACCTGGCCTGCGTGATGGCGCTCGGCGAGCTCTGGTTCCGGGTGCCGGAGACGCTCGAGTTCGTCTACCACAACCGCCTCGGCGAGTGGGTCGAGAGCAAGGACCTGATCCTGCACGTGATCGGGATGATCGGCGTGGACGGTGCGCGCTCGAAGGCGATGGAGCACACGGGCGAGGCGCTGCGCTACCTCGACATGGAGGCCCGCCTGACGATGACCAACATGGCCATCGAGGCCGGCGCCAAGAACGGGATCATGGCCTACGACGAGGTGACCGAGGCGTACCTCCGCGGCAGGGCGCAGCGGCCCTACCAGCCGGTCGCGTCGGACGACGACGCGCGGTACGAGCGGGTGCTCGAGATCGATGCCGAGCAGGTGCCGATCACGCTGGCCCGTCCGATGTCGCCGGACGACACCGCTCCGCTGGAGGCGGTGGCCGGGACCCGGCTCGACCAGGTCTTCATCGGCTCCTGCACCAACTCGCGCATCACCGACCTGCGCAGGGCGGCGAAGGTGCTGGAGGGACGCCAAGTCGCGCCGGGCGTCCGCCTGATCGTCACACCCTCATCGCACCAGGTGGCCGTGCAGGCCGAGCGCGAGGGCCTGATCCGGGTCTTCCTCGACGCCGGCGCGGCCTGGACCACCGAGACCTGCGGTGCCTGCCTCGGCGGCCACATGGGCGTCCTCGGCGCGGGCGAGGTCTGCCTCTCCACGTCGAACCGCAACTTCCCCGGCCGGATGGGCGACCCCAAGGCGCTGGTCTACCTGTCCAACCCGGCGGTGGCCGCGGCCAGCGCGGTGACCGGCGAGATCACCCATCCGCGCGACGTGATGGGCCGGGAGCCGGTGGCCGTATGACCACGGCGACCGTTCTCCGAGGCCGGGCCTGGCGGTTCGGCGACAACGTGGACACCGACCAGATCATCCCGGCCAAGTACGCCATCCACTCCCTGGACGAGCAGAGGCTGGGCCAGCACGCCATGGAGGGGGTGCCCGGCAGCGAGGGCGGCTGGTCCCAGAGGATAGCCAGGGGCGACATCATGGTCGCCGGCTCCAACTTCGGCTGCGGCTCGTCCCGGGAGATCGCGCCGGTGGCGATCAGGGGCGCCGGGATCTCGTGCGTGATCGCGGACTCGTTCGCCAGGATCTTCTTCCGGAACTCGATCAACCTCGGCTACCCGATCCTGCAGTCGCCGGAGGCGGCGGAGGCGATCGAGGAGGGCGACGAGCTGGAGGTGGACCTGCAGGAGGGGGTCATCCGGAACTTCACCAGGGGTGACGAGTACCGGGCCGAGCCCTTCCCCGAGTTCATGACGGAGCTGATGAACATGGGCGGCCTGGTGCCCTGGGTGCGGAAGCGACTGGAGGAGCGCGCGGCTGGACGGACAGAAGCCGGTTGACCTGCAGGAGCCCCTGGCCGACCTGGCCCGGCCGCCGTCGCGGTTCGACCACGACCTGAGGTTCCCGGCGCCGGAGCGCATCCGCGTATACGACGACACGCTCCGGGACGGGGAGCAGATGCCGGGCGTCGCGATGTCGCCCCGCGACAAGTACGAGCTGGCGCGTGCGCTCAGCGACATCGGCGTCCACATCATGGACGTCGGCTTCCCGGCCGTCTCCGAGAGCGAGCGGGAGACCCTGCGGCTGGTCCTCGAGGGCCGGCGCCGCGGCGAGCTCCGGCGCGACCTCGAGGTGCTCTGCATGATGCGCAGCAACCCGGCGGACATCGACGCCACGATGCGGGTCGTAGACGAGCTGGGCTACCCGCGGGACGAGGTCAGCTACTTCATCTTCACGTCGGCGTCGGACCTGCACGTGAAGTACAAGCTGGGCAGGACCCTGCTGGCCAGGGAGGGCATCCCGGCCAGCGAGTGGCTGGAGCTCCCGGTCGCGTTCTACCGCGACGCCAACGTGCGGATGATGTGCGACGCGATCCGCTACGCCAGGGACCAGGGGGCCCGGCTGATCGAGTTCGGCGGCGAGGACGGCTCCCGCGCCGACCCGGGGTACGTCGCGCGCCTGCACGCGGAGGGGTTGGCCGCCGGCGGCGCCCGGCCCTCGACCCCGGACACCGTCGGCTGCTACTCACCCTACGCCGTCCGCGACTACATTTCGACGATCAAGGCGGCGTCGCCCCACGTGCCGCTCGTCGTCCACTTCCACAACGACCTCGGGCTGGGCGCGTGGAACACGGTCGTCGCCCTGGGGAGCGGGGCGGAGGTCTTCACCACCAGCGTCAACGGGATCGGGGAGCGCACGGGCAACGCGCCCATGCACCAGGTGCTCCTCCAGCTCCGCTACCTGTTCGGGATCGTGATCCCGGGCTTCCGCTACGAGAGGCTGCGCGACCTCGCCCGCCTGATGGAGCGGCTGAGCGGGATCCCGGTGTCGCCGACGGAGCCCGGCATCGGCCTCAACGTGTTCAGCCACGAGTCCGGCATCCACACCGCCGGCATGCTGATCCACCCCGAGATCTACCAGTTCATCCCGCCCGAGGACATGGGCGCCGAGGTCCGCTACGTGTACGGCAAGCACTCGGGCGCGATGGTGATCGAGCACGCGCTGCGGCAGGCCGGCATCGGGCCGGAGCCCGGGCTGGTGGCACGCGTGATGGAGGAGGTCAAGCGGCTGCGCGAGGAGCGCGCCGAGCGGTCCGACTTCGCCGGGTTCCAGCGGGCCTACTACGCCCACCTGGAGGGCATGGGCGTGACCGCCGAGGAGGTGGCCGCGATCGCCAGGGCGCTGCGTGATGACGGCGGCGTCTGAGCCGTCACGCGAGCCCGGGAGCGCGCCGGCGGCGGCCGAGCCGGCCGAGCCGTCCCGCGACGAGTACCTCCACGTCCACCGCCTCATGTGCGCGACGAAGGCACTGGACGACCGCATGCACGTGCTGGTCCGGCAGGGGCGCGCCCCGTTCGTCGGCTCGGCCAGGGGTCACGAGGGGATCCAGGTCGCCGCCACCGCGGCCCTGCGCCCCGACGACTGGCTCGTGCCGCACTACCGCGGCCTGGGCAACGCCGTCGCCCGCGGCCTGACCGCGCGGGAGTGGATGCTGGCCGTCTTCGCGCGCGCGGGCGACCCGCTCTCGGGCGGCCGCAACATCCCCGGCGGCTGCTTCTCCCATCCCCGGCTGCGCATCGCGCCCGTCTCGCAGGTGGTGGCCAGCTGGATCCCGAAGGCTGCCGGCATCGCCTACGCCAGCAAGCTGCGCGGCGACGGCGCGGTCACGCTATGCACCTTCGGCGACGGCGCGACGTCCAAGGGCGACTTCCACGAGGGCCTGAACTTCGCCGCGGTCCACCGCCTGCCGGTCGTGTTCGTCTGTGAGAACAACGGCTACGCGATCTCCGTCCCGCTCAGGCTGCAGACCGCCAACCCGGCGATCGCCGATCGCGCCGCCGGCTACGGGATGCGCGGGGTGGCCGTGGACGGCACCGACGTGCCGGCCTGCTACGCCGCCGCCCGCGAGGCGGTGGCGCGGGCCAGGGCGGGCGAGGGGCCGACGCTGATCGAGCACGCATCTGGCGCATCAACGCGCACACGTCGGAGGACAACCAGGCCAGGTACCGCCCGGCCGAGGAGATGGCCGAGGCGGCCCGCCACGATCCGATCGTCCGCTTCCAGGAGTGGCTCACGGGCCGCGGCTGGCTGGACCCCGAGGAGGCGCGGAGCGTCCAGGACCGGCTGGACCGCGAGGCCAGCGAGGCGGCCGACTGGGCAGAGCGCCAGCCCTGGCCTAGGCCCGAGGACCTGGAGACGCACGTCTTCGCGTGACCCGCCCTCGCGGGGAGGTGGCCCGAAGGGCCGGAAGGCTCAGCGACCCGGGGCTACCACGCGCAGGGCATCGACTTGATGCCGTGGATGAAGTAGCTCCGCAGCATGGCCGGAGGACCGGTGATCTCCAGGTCGGGGAGCCGGTGCCGGATCTCCTCGAACATCACCGAGATCTCCCTCCTGGCCAGGCTGGCGCCCAGGCAGAAGTGCGGCCCGCCGGCCCCGAACCCGAGGTGGGCGTTCGGGTAGCGCCGGACGTCGAAGCGGTACGGGTCCTGGAAGCGCTCCTCGTCGCGGTTCGCCGAGTTGTACCAGTAGACGACCTTCTCGCCGGCCCGGATGGGCACGCCCCCGATCTCGGTGTCCCTCGTCGCCGTGCGCCGGAAGTGGATGACGGGCGTCGCCCAGCGGACGATCTCCTCGACCGCGTCGCGGGCGCCGCGGGGGAAGTCGTCCCACCACACCCGTCGCTGCTCGGGGAAGTCGGTCAGCGCCTTCATGCCGTGGCTGATCGCGTTGCGGGTGGTCTCGTTGCCGGCCACCACGAGCAGGATGAAGAACGAGCCGAACTCGGACGTGGTCAGCCGCTCCCCGTCCACCTCGGCCTGCATCAGGGCGCTGGTGATGTCGTCGTGGGCGCTGCGGCGCCGGTCCTGACCGAGGGCGTGCGCGTACTCGTACATCTCGCTGCTCGCCGTCATCAGGCTCTCGAACGAGCCGCCGTAGTCCGGGTCGCCGGCGCCCAGGATGGTGTTGGTCCAGGCGAAGATGCGCCCCTGGTCCGCGGCGGGGATGCCCATCATCTCGCAGATCACCCGCAGCGGCAGCGGCGCGGCGAACGCCTCCACGAAGTCGCACTCGCGCTCCGGGTGCCGCTCCAGGACCTCGTCCACCAGTAGCCTGGCCCTGTCGCGCACCTGCTGCTCCACCTGCGCCACCATCCGCGGCGTGAAGCCCTTCTGGACGAGGCCGCGCAGGCGGGCGTGGCGCGGGTCGTCCATGTTGATCATCGAGCCGAAGAACTCGTTGATCTCCTGCGGCATGTCCGCGATGTTGGATCCCCTGCCGCTGCAGAACAGGTCGGGCCGGCGGCTGGCCTCGACGACGTCGTCGTACCTGGTCAGCGCCAAGTAGCCGGGCCCGGTGGGGAACCCGGGCGCCTCGACCTCGGCGAAGAAGCGGACCGGCGCTTCGCGGCGCAGCGTCGCGAACGCCGCGTCGCGGCGCTCCCGGTCCGCGTACCAGAAATCGAGCGAGGAGAGGTCGATCTCCTCCAGCGGCACGGATGCTTCCGCGGGCATACGAGCAAGGGTATGCGGGGACGGCCGCCGTGGCCGCCCCCGCCGCCGTCAGCCTGTGCGGCTGATCCGCCAGATGACGCCCGTGTGCGGGATCTGGACCAGCGGGGCGTCCGCCGGGTTGGTGAACTGGGTCGCGGGATCGCTCTGGCCGAAGTCCCGGACCGCGCCGTAGTCCACCAGGTACATCGCGCCGTCCGGTCCGAACCAGACGCCGATCGGGCGGTTGATGCCCCGGAGCCCGTCCGGGAACGCCTCCTCGCCGCCGATGTCCCGGCTGCCCAGGTCGTTCGGGTTCTCCTTGCATGCCGGCGCGCCGTCCGGGTAGTGGGCCTGGTGGGCGACCGGACAGTTGAACGCGAACTTCTGCAGCGTCAGCTGCAGCGGCTGGCCCGCCTGGCTGAAGTTGACCAGCTGGACGTCGTGGCCCTCGCCGGGATCGCCGTTCTCCGGCGAGAAGCCGAAGTCGCCCTCGCGCGCCACGAGCGCCGCGCCGCGCCGGACGACGCCGTGCACGAACGAGTTGGGCGCGAAGTCGGGCTGCACGACCGCCACGTCGGCCGGCTCGAGCGCCAGGGGCCCGTTCGGCTGCTGGGGCGGGAACTGTAGGACGTGCCTGACTGGCGTGTGCGCGGCCTTGACCACGGGCACGCAGGCGGGGAAGCTGCCCGGCACGGACGGCGGCGAGCACTCGTCGTCGCCCGGTCCGCCCTGCGGGTTGAAGACCGCCTGCGTCGAGTCGAGGTCGCCGAAGCGGTCCGGCCAGCCGTGGTAGTCGGGCGAGCCGTCCGCGTTCATCTGGCCGAGCTGCAGGCGGTCGGGCGCGTTGTTGGTCGGCCGCGCGCCGCGCTCGTCCTCCCCGTTCTCGGTCACGAACAGGCCGCCCTGCAGGGCGTGGTCGTGTGGCGCGAACCGGAGGCCGAAGGGGTTCCGGTATCCCCACGAGAACGGCTGGATGGTCTGCTCCGGGTGCGCGGCCTCGATCTGGGCGCGGAGGATGGCTCCGGTGCACATGCCGCGCTGGGTCGCGTCCTCGAACGCCGGCACCGCGGCGCCCGGGCGCTGCACGCCGTGGTTGGAGTAGCCGCTGGTCAGGTGGCCGTCTCCGGAGGGGAAGAGGTTGCTGCTGAGCGTGATGTCCTGGCAGGCGATGTCGTGCTGGTTGCCTCCGCCGCCGTTGTCGTGCCCGGTCACCCCGGAGTTGGTGGCCGAGCCCTGCGACCAGTAGAGCCAGCCGTTGCGAGCCACGAGCTCCTCGGTCGGATGGTCGCCGGTCGGCAGTCCCGTGATGAACGGCGCGAGCTTGCCGGTGGCCAGGTCGGCCTGCATGATCCGCGAGGTGTTGTTGGCCGATCCCGGCGCGCCCCGCACGCCCTGGTTGGAGTCCGTCGCGAAGAGACGGCCCTGGTTGCCGTTTGCGAAGGTGAGACCGATCGCAGGCCCGTCGGGCTGGTAGCCGGTGTTCTTCGCCGGGTCGGTGGAGGTGGGCTTGAAGAGCGGGCCGCGCACGGCACGACCCTGCTGGTCGAGGACGAGCATGTCGGGCGTGAACGGGTTGCCCGCCGACAGCTTGCCGCCCCAGACCGGGTTCTCGTTGTTGTTGCACCGTCCCGGCAGGCCCGTGCCCGACTCCACGGCCAGGACCTGGAAGTCGTCGCGGCCGCCGTTCCGCAGGAACGCGATGCTGGTCGGGAAGTTCAGGTTCGTGGCAAAGGCCTCGATCTTGTAGCCCCGCGGCAGGACCACGTCCTCGCCCTGCCCGGGATCGAACGCGACGTCCTCGCCAGGACAGGCGGCGTTGCCGCGCGTGGTCCCGTCCTGATCCAGGACGGCCTGCAGGCCCGTGGCCAGCGATGGCCCGACGAGCCCCTGCGCGCCGGGTGAGCCGCTGGGCATGAGCGCGAACACGACGGCCAGGGCGCCGGTGAGCGCGATCGCTCGCAGTCGGGTGATCCTCATCTACTCCCCCTCTCACGCGCCGATACCGTGCGCGAGATCACGTATGGGCAGCCTGCGGAGCCTCCGCTCCGCGTGTCCCCGGGTGCTCAACCCGACCTCCGAGCGGCCTTCACCCTCCTCTCGATTCGCTGGCCAGTCCCGGTGTCGTTGTACGCCCGGATGCACACGTTGTCAATCGATGCCGGTGCCGTCCGCCGGTGTGGGACGGCAGCCGGCATCGGCCGGGGGTCACTCCCTGGTGAGCTTCTCCATGGCCTGGTCCACGTCGATCTCGCCCTTGGCCAGCTGCTCCAGCAGCTCCACCCTGGGGCCGGGCGCCGACCGCTCTGGCGCCAGGTCGAGCCGGGAGAGGAGGGCGTCGAACCGGGCGCGTGCCGTGGGGTAGCTGACGCCGAGGTGGCGCTCCAGCTCCTTCATGTTGCCTCGCGAGGCGAGGAACACCCTGAGGACCTGGCGGTCGTCGGCGCTCAGGGAGCAGAACTCGCAGGACTCGAACTCGCCCGACAGCTCGGTCCCGCAGGACTGGCAGCTGAGTCGGGTGAGCGAGAGGCGGTCGCCGCAGACCGGGCAGTCGCGCGGAGCCGATCGCGTGGTCCTGGGTGCCATCACTCCGCCGTCACCCGCACCGAGCCCATCGTGCCGTCGATGTCGAGCGTCCCCTCGCCGGCGCCGATGACCCAGGGCGTCCGGCTGTCCTCGGTGTCGAAGACGACCTTGCCGAGGGTGGTGCGGGCCGAGACCCGGACGCTGGAGCCGCGCTCCAGGCGCAGGCGCACGCCGCCGGCGTCGCACCGGATCCGCGACGCGCCGTGGTCCAGCCGGCCGTGGGCGTTCACGCTGCCCGCCTGCACGGTCAGGTCCAGCGGCGAGCGGAAGTCCGCGATGTCGGTGCTGCCGGCCTGCACGGTCGCCCGGATGGGACCGTGCACGCCGCGGATGTGCAGCCGGCCCGCCTGTGCCTCGACCTCCAGCGGCAGGTCGGGATTGACGCGCACCGACAGCGGCGCCACGTCGCCGAACGGGAAGGGGTGGCGGTGGCGGTGCCGGCGTCGCTGACGTCCTCGCCAGTTGAAGTAGAAGCCGGGCATCTCGAAGCCGTCGTCCTGGCCCTCGATGACCAGGGTGTCGCCATCCCGGCGGGCGACGTGCGGTCCGTCGGCCACCGCCTCCTGCACGCTCGGGTCGCCGATGATCTGGGCGGTGCCGATCGTCCGCACCACCCGGATGGTCTTCGCCCGCGACCCCGGGGGCGGCGGCGTCGAGCCCGGCTCCGTCTTCGGCGGCTGCCCCCAGTCGGCCGCCCAGTCGCGCGGGTCCTCGGCGGTGGTCGGGCCCGCTCCGGCGGTCTTCGACTCCATCTCCTCGAGCAGCGCGGCGGCCTCGGCGGGGCTCAGCTCGCCCCTGGCCACGCGTTCCAGCACTGCCCGGCGCTCGTCTTCCATGAGGAAATTAGAAACCATGACTTGTCAGATTGTCAAGGTCGCCGCCAAAAGTATCATGCGCCGAGAATAGGATCGGTGATTCGAATAGGCCTGGTCGCTGACACCCACTGCCCCGAGTTCCTGCCCGAGCTGCCCCGGGACCTGCTGGAGGGGCTGCGCGGCGTGCACCTCATCCTCCACGCCGGCGACGTCGGCGGCGAGGCCACGCTCGACCGCCTGGGCCAGATCGCGCCGGTCGAAGCGGTGCGCGGCGATCACGACGCCTCGATGCGGCTGCCGCCGTCGCGAGAGGTGGCGGCGGGCGGCCGCCGGATCGTCGTCGTGCACGGCAACCGCTCCCGGCTGCTGGAGGAGCCGGTGACGCTGATGGGCACCCTGAGCCTGGGCCTCGCGTGGCCCGACGTCGGCCTGGCCGGGCACCTCAGGCGGCGGTTCCCCCGCGCCGACGTGATCGTCCACGGGCACACGCACCGGGCCCGGGCCGGGCTCCTCGACGGCGCGCTGGTCGTCAACCCGGGCGCGGTCTACATGGTCACGAACGACGAGGCCCGGCGCCGGCTCGGCCGCGGCCCCGGCTGGTTCGAATGGTGCTGGCTGCAGGTGATCCGGCACCGGCGAGACACGCCGGTGCCGTCCTTCGGACTGCTCGAGATCGGCGAGGACGTGCGGCTCCGCATCCTGCCGATCCGGTCCTGACCGGCCGCGGCCTCGGCCGGGAGGGGTCCCGGAAGGGCCCGGCGTCGCGGGTAGGCCCGGCTTCGCCGGGCCGGATGAGTGGGTTGGCTCGCCGCCGAACGTCGCCCGCCGGGAGGGGTTCCGGAAGGGGAACCCTGGTTCCCCTTGCCTTTTTCACCACAGCCCCCATGCCCGCCGGCAACACGAAGGGATGAAAGGAACCCGGACGCAGCGCGTAGGCCCGGGTCTCCCGGGCCGTATGAGTTGTTTTCCGGCCACCCACACGTGGCGCCGAGGGAGGGGTTCCGGAAGGGGAACCCTGGTTCC
>WNFX01004075.1_pt1 | contig 18182 bp, 15 predicted proteins | sample 5400111 | NCBI WGS metagenome assembly WNFX01 (sample SAMN13153363, study PRJNA577476) | soil metagenome | isolation source: 40 cm soil or saprolite under grassland replicate 1 | place: USA:California | collected 2016-06-15 | reverse complement strand
ACCCCGATGGCAGCTTGGACGTGTCTTTCACGATAGCGGGACTCGGTGATAACCAAACGCTTACCGTAACGGCTACGGCCCATGCTGACGCTGTCTACGGCTGCCTGAACCATGGGCAACAATGCCCCAATGCAGCCAACAAAGTGGAGGTGCACACCGACGTCAGCGCGACTGGCACGTTCACGTCCGGCAAGAACGGCTCGATTAGAGCTTCTCTCACAGTAGATCCGCCGCCTACTACTTTAAGGTGCCCTGGGGGCCAAACGCTGGTATTGGTTTCGGTCAGTTACACGAACGTTTCGGTCTCAGCACCGGGGGCGGGGGATTGTCAGACCTCTCCTGGAACCTTCGCGGCGAACTTCTTCCCGCAGTGTCCGTAGGAGCGGACCGGCGATTCGAATTAATTAACTCGTCGAAAAGCCGCCACGTTTCACCGCGTGGCGGCTTTTGTTTTGCTCGAAATCGCAAACCGTGATCGCTACGGTTCTTTGAAATCGCCCGCGTTTTCGTGCGTCTGGATCACATTGGCAGCTTCATTGTAAACCCGAATTACGGCATCATGTGATCGGCTGCCCGCAGATGCCAATGTCATTTTACTAGGCCATGTCGATACCGTCGACGGTGCCAAGGACTTTTCCGTGGTATTCCGGTTACTGGATAACGAGGGGAAAAGATTCACCACAAAGACACCAAGAATGAAAAACACACTCGAAATCGAGGCGGTTTCACGCGTTGGGGAGGTATGATGGTAGGGGCGGGGTCGGTCTGAGCCGACTTTTGATAAATAAGTGACGTGCGCGCGTGACGACGCTCACGCGGTCGGTTGACACAATTCGAACGCTTACGCGATTATCATCCTCGCGCCGGTCGGGCTCTAACGGAGCCGGCCTTCACGCGCAGGGATATGCCCATCAAGGGGCAGGTGTTGTTGATTTCATTGCAACCCTTCAACCCTGCAAAATTGCTGTTCTGTAAATCGCCTTGCTGGAATCCGCGTCGGTCTCTGCTCCCTTGCTCTCCTCCTACCCGACAAACTGGTTTCAGCGTCTCAGGGCAACAGGGATTCAGGCTAAGCGTTGCAAAGATTCGCCAATGGATTGGGCAATCTCGTGCTGACACGATAGGCTGCGACAGGACAAAGAGGCAGCCAAACCTATCTTAGCGCGGCGGGTTGCTTCGCATCCTCAACAAGTTTCTCAAAACGCGAGTCGCCTCGTAGTGGATCCCAAAACGGAAGCAATTTCAACTGGCCATAGCTGAGGTTACTCGGGCGGCGGATCGCAATGGCAAGCTGTTCGCACGCGAGATCTTTATCGCCAACCCACGCAGCGATCATCGCTAAATACTTGACGATGACGATGCCACCAAGCGCATCTTTTTCCACGGGAAGAAGCTCGACTGCTCGCCGGCCTTCGCGCAAAGCATCCTCTTTGCGGCCCAGACCGGCGTCGATCAAACCGAGCACGCACAACGCGGGGCCGTAATTTGGTTGAGCTTGGATAATTTTCTCCTGCTCTGCTCGTGCAGCGGTAAACGCCGTCCGCGCTTTGGCATCTTCTTTTGTCATACGAGCGATAACGCCTTCCGCAAATGGACGGTTGAAAAAGACATTCTCGGGCGGACTTAAGTTGATTGGATTCTCGCCAAACGCGATTAAGGCATCTTTTGCGGCAGTGCTGTCGCGTTCAGCCAGTGTGCAAATAAGCCAATAATTGGCGATACTCGGCAGGGCTCCGGGATTTGTTGCCCGAATCGACTCAACGATTTCATGCAACGGTAGAGTATTGGCGCTCGAATCGAGCTGTCCGAACCCGCGCAGCCCGTTCGTAACAGGATCGTTGGGTATGAAGGCCAATACGCGGGTCAACATCGATTCTACTTGCGCATAGCGCCGAAGAAGCCCGTAACTCAATGCAGTCTGCTGTAGCGTTTGAGCGTTGCGCGGGTCGAGTTCAATCGCCCGCTCGAAATCTCGTGTGGATTCTTCCCACCGCCCCTGTCGCCTTTCGATGTAACCTTTCAACGCAACAATCGACGGATCCCCCGGAATGCTTTGGCGAGCAATTTCCAGCTCAGCCAAAGCGCCGTCATAGTCGAGGTATCCGAAATAGAGGTTTCGGGCACGCGCGAGATGCGTTTCACCAGCATCCGGACGGAGGCGAGCAGCTGCTTGGACGGCCGCTTCCACTTGCGCGAGGTGCGCCCGAGTATGGTCGTAGCCAAGGAAGTAAAGCCCGTCATGAGCAAAGGCGAGTTGGCAATATGCTTCGTAGAACGACGGATCACGCGCCACAGCTTGGTTCAACAGATCGGCCGCCTGTAGTAAATCCGCTCTCCCGGCACCGGCCTTGCCGGCCGACACGAGAAGAAGATTCTTGCCGCGTGTGTAGAGATCAAAGGCGTTGATGTCGCTCGTCGGAGGACGTTCGATTGCGTTCTTTTCATCTGGCGAAAGTTTTGCCTGTAACTGATCGGCAATCGTCTTTGCGATCTCGCTCTGGATCGCGAACACGTCCGCGAGATCGCGGTCATAAGTCTGCGCCCACAGCAGCCGATCGCTGCGCACATCGACCAACTGCGCGTTGACGCGTACGCGATTGCCAGAGCGCTGAACGCTTCCTTCCAGCACATGCGCCACCCCGAGTTGCTGGGAAATCTCCTGCAAATCGCGGGCTACCCCGCTCTTGTAATGCATCGCCGAGGCCCTGCTGATCACTTTGAGATCGGCGATCCTAATCAAGTCGGTTAGAATTTCGTCCTGCACGCCATCAGCGAAAAATTCGTTTGCCTTCTCTTCGCTCAAGTTTTCAAACGGCAGGACGGCGATGCTTTTCTCACGCACTGGGGGAATGTCTTCCCAAACAATCCTTGGCTGGGCAGCGACTTGCCGTTTTAGCAGTCTCTCAGGTGGCTGCGGGTTTCCTAATTCTGGCGTGTAAAGATTAACAATGCCGAGCCTTGCACCGTATTTGACCTCGATCTCGCCAAGGTGATGCAGATGTGGGCGCCAAAGGCTGTCCTGTCCAAGATCATGGGCTACGCGTTCTGACAAAAGAATATGCCCGGCATCTCCGCAATCCATTACGCGCTTCGCAGTGTTAATTCCCGTGCCGGCCACATTGATTCTCTCGTTTACGTCTTTCATCTGATCGACAGGACCGCTATGCACACCCATGCGCAGGGGCAGGCGTGGATGCGTTTTTAGTGCCCGGGCAATTTCCATCGCGCATTGCACGGGCTCCTCCGGCGTCCGGAAGAAAACGAGCGCCATCCCGTCGCCTACCGGAATCCGAATGAGTTTACCCGCGGCCTCACTCTTACGGAACTGCGGAGTTTTTCGCACAACCTGATTGAGTTCTTGGACTAGTTCTCGTTGTTCGTTAACCAGCAGCTTTGAGTAGCCGACAACGTCGATGAACAAGACGTGCGCAATCTCCAAGTGACGTTCGGACTGGCGCGTAGCGGCCATGGCTTTCGCGGTTTCGCGTCACCATAATACAACTTCAAGACAGTTACCAACCATCAACGTTGCCCGCTTCGTCGCAAACGCGAATACGGCGTCGTGTGAGCGGCTGTAAAACCTTGCGTAGCCGATTGCATCTGATTCGCCGTACCAGAGGCGACCGAATGGCAGCGCATCGGAGATTAGATCGACGCCGCGTTTATCTTTGCGCGGTCGTACTTCGTAAAGATACATAGAAGGCTGCGCATCCATTTTCTCTGAGCGGTTCCGAGCCGCCGCATTGAGACCATTTCTCCACGTCTTGTAAAAGTGCCTTTTTCAGCTTCGCTTAACTCGTCAAAAAATTCGCAGTATGAGCGCGAACAATGGCAGAACGGCAGATGAAGATGCGATCCGCGATCTGGTTGAGAACTGGGCGAGAGCAGTCCGCACCAAGAATCTTAATGGGATTCTGGCCAACCATTCTCCAGATATCTTGATGTTCGATGTCCCACCGCCGATTCAATCAAAAGGAATCGAATCATATAAGAGGACTTGGGATCGGTTCTTTTCCTGGTTTCGTGATTCCGGGGTCTTTGATATCAGCGAGATGAACGTTACCGCGGGGAAGGAAGTGGCGTTTGTCACTGCACTGATGCGCTGTGCTGGAACGGAGGCGAACTGAGAGAGAACTGAGTTGGGGTTTCGTTTGACCATCGGCCTGCGCAAGATTGGCGACCAGTGGATAGTCATGCACGAACACCATTCGATCCCCGCCAGCTGAATTTACAATTTTGGAAGGAGGAATTTTCAATGGCAATGATTTCGCGACGGCTGGCGCTTGCCGTGCAGAACCAACTCAGGGCAGTCGCAAGCACAATCAGCGTTATCGCTCTGAGCCACACGTGGTGGCACTCAATACCCGGTTGACCTTCGGCAGCCCGCGCGTTGAGCTTCGCCTGGCCCAGCCACTTCGATCACGCAGGCGTTTTTGTCTGTGCTCTAAACGGCCTTCCAGGCTACTTACGACGCATCTGGCAAACTGATCGAGACTCACGAGCAAGCGGGAAAGTTTAAAGAAGTCGCAGGAACTGTTGGAGCTCCTGATCATCTCTTGAACCGACGAACGATTGTCCTCACGCCATGCGGGTACGAGTTTGTCCGCTAGGTCGCTTCGTAGTATTTTAAGTCATTGCCCTGGCGACTGACGAGATTGATCGTCGTGTCATCGTTCATTGGGTTTCTACTGATGGGCGATGTCGCCGACGCTGGCTCGTTCGTGGACTTCTTGAAGGCGATCGGGAATTCGATCGCTCATCCGCAAAAGAAATCGCAGTCGCGCACTAAAAGCACCAAGCAATCGGCGAGTAAACTCACAGCATCGCCCAAGCCAACTGTCGGCCCGAGTTTCGGGCTGCCCGACGAACGTAACGTGCGCACGGCATCGGCCGCTCCAGAAGCAAAAAACGGAAAAGCCGATGTTCCCTACGCCATTCCCGTTCCGGGCAAACAAGGTTTCGTCATTAGCCCGTTCGCGCCCGACTCGGGTTACATCGATGTCCACCAGTTTGCGCCCGGCACGGCCGTGAGAGATCCCTTCACCGGAAAAGTGTTTCGGACGCCTTGATTGCTAAAAGGTCAAAGGCAGATGCTGAGTCATGCGTACATGATCAGTGTACGTTGCCGATGCAAAATTACCAAGTGCCCCGCTTAAAAGATAAGCGCGGCTTTGATCTCATTTCCGATGTGCTGCCGTTTGGTCGGCTGTGGTATGGGGTGCCGGATGTAATCTGCGTTGTGAGTTGCGTGAGGAACCATGCGACGACTCCGTATGCGACCGCTGCGCGGTAAACCTTCGCCGCTTCAGCTCAGTCAAAAACTTCGTTGGATTCACTCTGTGCGCTTTGACGAAGCGCTCGTCACAACAGCGAATCCTACCTGGATGCGCGTGACTTGAAAAGCGCGTGCCTATGCGAACAGCGACCCTAAACTTTTGAGTAGAAATTTTTCTCGTCCCCTTTTATAACGGAGCCCGCCTTTGCCTGAGGGCGTGTATGGGGGGTAGGCGCGGGGGTCAGTCGCGAAAAAGAATTCCTGCGCTTTCCCTGCTCCGCACATGGCGACGGGCCCGACGCCCCTAATTGCAACCCTGATACCCTGTAGCCCACAGTCGTGATTCCGTGCGTTCAGACTGTAGAGCGGTGTGAAGCCCCCGCGACCTCTGAAGCTCCAGTCTAACTCTGTAACTCCGCTTTGCGCCGCTTTGGCTCGGAGAAGAAGGTCTCTGGATTCACAATGAGCTACTTCGCATTACTCGGGACGATTTTCTCCGCGAGCGCTTCGAAGCGTGGATCGCCGTGAAGCACAGCCAGCAATGGGTCGTGGGGAATACTTATCACATCGAAGCCTGCCCGTTCTTGATAGCTCTTTTCAAGCCAGCGGAGCGCTTCGTCCTTGTGGCCGAGGCCGAGATAAACAAGGGCAAAGCTATAGAAGGCCACATAGCGCTGCTTCGAGATCTGTTCGAGTTGATCCAGAATTTTCAGCGCTTCAGCTGTCTTTCCGGAAACGCCATAGGCGTTGCCCAAGAGTCCCAACGAGAACGGATCGTCGTTCAACTCACGCGCCTTTTGAAATTCAGCGATTGCCCCGGCAAGATCACCTCTGACTTGTAACGCCTTACCAAGATCAGAGTGCGCGTAGTAAAACCCAGGCTCTATTTCGACAGTTTTGCGCAACTGATCGACTGCCTCGTCATAGCGATGCGCCATGTAATAGGTCTGGCCGAGGTCAGCGTTGTTAATCATGGAAAGTGGATCAAGCTCCACCGATCGCTTCACTTCCGCGATTGCTTTATTAAAGCGGCCCAAGGCCATCAGCGGTCCCTTACCATACCAATGATGCGCCGTTGCGTAGTTCGGATTTAATTCGATGGCACGTTTGAACTCAGCAATTGCTCGCGCGAAATCAAAATCGTAAATGGCAAGCGTCTCTGCCAGAGACGTGTGCGCTTCCGCTAATGTGTTGTCTAGTTCGAGTGCTTTTTGCGCCGCCGCTTTTGCTTTTGGAAAAGCATCTCCAGGCGGGGCTACCGCATAGACGGACAATAACGCGTAAGCATCTGCCAGCCCTGCGTAAGCAAGCGCGTAGCCAGCATCTTTCGCAATCGCCTGGTTGAAATAATCGATCGATTTCTTCAGATCGTTGCCCGTGCGCTTGTTCCAAAAAAATCTGCCTTTGAGATAAAGCTCATAGGCTTCGCTGTTCGCAGTGGGACGTTTCGCGATGGCGGTTTTTTCCGAGCCGGTCAGCGTCGCCTGAAGCGCTTCGGCGATTGTTTTCGCGATGTCGCTCTCGACTCCGAAAATGTCAGTGAGCTTGCGATCGTAAGTTTCGGCCCAGAGATGCGCATCGGTGGTGGCGTTGATCAACTGCACGTTCACCCGGACCTTATCAGCGGCTTTTTGCACGCTGCCTTCTAAAATATTTGCGACGGCAAGTTGTTTTGCGATTTCGCGTAAATTATCCGGCGCGCTTTTGTATTTCTGCGTGGAAGTGCGCGAGATGACCTTGAGATCGGCGATCTTGGCTAACCGCGTGAGGATTTCATCTTGGATACCTTCAGCGAAATAGGCGTTTCCTTTTTCTTCACTGAGATTCTCAAACGGCAGCACGGCGATCGATTTTTCCGGAGTTGTCGAGCTGGACCGATGTGAGAAAATGTAAAATCCGGCGGCGGCAACCGCAGCCATGACAAGCGCGGCGATCAATGCGCGTGGTCGCCGAGCTGGTTTCGCATCGGATACCGCAGTCGCCGGCGCTCTCTGCTCCTCCTCTTTTACCTGCCGGAATTTCTCCGGCACTTCCGGATGACCAACTTCCTCCGTGTAGAGATTTACGACATGAACGCGGACACCGTGTTTTACTTCGCATTCGCCGAGATCGTGGAGGTGCGAACGCCATTGCGGATATTGTTCGAGGTCATCCGCCACACGTTTGGAGAGGAGAATGTGCCCGGCGTCGCCGCAATCCATCACCCGCTGAGCCATGTTGATTCCAGCTCCCGTGATGTTCGCCCGCTCGTTCACATCGGCCACTTCGTTTACCGGGCCACTATGAATGCCCATGCGCACACTCAGTTTGGGATGAGCCTTCAACCTCTTGGTCAATTCCAAGGCACATTGGACAGGCGCCTCGGGACTATTACGAAAAACCAATGCCATGCCGTCGCCGGTCGGTAAACGCACCAGTTTGCCTTGAGCTTCCGCGCTGCGGAATTGCTCCGTTTCGCGCACAACGTCGCTCAACCGGCGAAGCAATTCGCTCTGCTCAGTGATGAGCAACTTCGAGTAGCCAATGATGTCAATGAACAAGACATGGCCGATCTCCAGCTGAATTTCCTTTTTAACCTCGGCGGACATCCCGTGAAGTTACGTGAAAACAAAGCAATTCAACAATTCCGCTTGCCGTCCACAGTCGAGAACAAAGCTGGCGTTGTCGAACGTCTTGCGCAACGACGCGCGTGAACTTCCGACCAAAATTCTCTTACACCTCTATATAGACGGAACCGCCTTCCTGTGCGGGGCCCCGGCATGCCAAGGGTGAATCATCTCTTTTTGCCGCACTGCAACCCTGCTCCCTGTAACTTTGCAGCCAATGATTCAGTGCATTTGGATGCGAGCCGAGGATGCAGCCTTGCAGCATGAAACCCAAATTCCAATGGTTCCGTGCAGCAAAGGTTAAGGACTTTACTTCACCCCGGAAAAGGGCGCGTATTCAGTGCGGTTTTTCCCCGCAGAGCTTCTGAAAAGCGAGATCGGCGTCCGACGTTGAAAACGCTGTAGCCGCTTAGAAAATCCAGATACGGCTGATCATCCGTGGCCACATTCGCCAAAGTCGAAAGGTCCATCAGGAAGCTTAGCACAACGTTTCCTGGAAGAACGAAAACAGAATTTCGTCGCGAATTAAAAAAATGTCGCAGGATTCACACGGAACCCTGCGACATTGCGTTTGCGAATCTGACTTCGGCTATTCTTCGACTATGACGCGCTCGACTACACGACGCTCCTGAGGTCCGGTGTAATAAACGCGCACCTTTTGACCGGCGCGCAGCGGGGCGGTCACCACTTTGCCCACCCCGTCGACGATTCGCGCGGTTGTGCCAAGCGCGAAGCTAACAGGTCCTTGATCGCTCCTGACCACAATTGTCTTGCCCGGCTCATAGGTGGTCACCGTACCGGAAGCATAGGTTGTGGTTGTTGTCTGCGTTGTTGTTGCTGGTTCTGTCGTTGTGGTTTGCTCAGTCGTTGTTGTGCTCGTTTGCGCAAAAGCTAACGGCGTTACCAGCGCGCAGATCAAACCAATGATTGTCTTCTTCACTCTGTTCCCTCCTCTTTATGGTTAGTTTTACCCCACAAGTCCGTGACTCACGGGTTAAACGGACGCTCCGCGCCCGTCAGATAATTTGACTGCCTCCACCACTGCGGTATTCGAAGTATTTACTGTTTGCGCGATTGAGCGACCCTGGCGAATTCATTGACGTGGTACACCGATGAGGCAGCAGTCGGGCCAGAACTCGTCAAGCAACATGGCCTTACTCCGGATGAATTTGAGCGCATCAAGAAAATCCTTCGCTGACGAATGTTCCCACCGCTTCGCTGTCCCGCCACGCTCTCAACTCGAACTCAAGGCTGGTCCGCTCTTACTCCTGTAGCTCCACGCGATCTACTGTCCGCATCGAGCCCGTGTCTGTGTAAAAAATACGCACGCGAGTGCCCGGTTTAATCGGGCCAGTCACAACACGACCTAACTTATCGTAAACGAGACCGTTTCCGTAGAGCTCAAAGCGTTCCTGATTAGCTTTGTCTGTTCGAACAACGAGGGTTCTGGCAGGCTGATAATTGGCAGCGGTGCCCTCCTCGACCCCCGTGAGCGTACCTGTAACGGTTATTCGTTCCGTCGTGGTGGTTGTGGTGGTTGTAGTAGTCTGCGCAAACGCGGGCAATGCAATGAGCACGCAAGCGAGAGCGACAATTGCTTTCTTGACCATGATGCCTCCATCTTGTTGATACCCAAGGTTCGTAGTTCGAAGAGCTGCCGGACGCTTTAAGACATCGCGATCTTTATAGACGGACCCGCCCTTCCTGTGCGGGGTCCGGCATGCTAGTAGTAATACACCACCCGCCGCACAGACCGTCCGCCACTACAGGGGTACGGTCCCCCGCACCAGCGCAGACAGGCGTGAGGGTGTGCGGGCGCGCGCCTACGACAGAGTCGTTGCGCGGGGACGCCGTGAATAAGAAAATCCGGACGCTGACCGTTTCCAGTTTGTATCGAGCATGGGGTGAGCCTCACCGTAAATGTGAGTGCGGCTAAATGGTAAATCGCTGATATCTGTTGGTATCGTACCCGGCCAAAAGAGTCGGGTGATTACTAATGGCGCGATTATTTCTCTGGTGCCGATGGGCTCGGACGCTACGGGAATGACCTCAACTACGCCGCAGGACATACGGCTGCCCCTGCAACATTGAATCCTTTGCGGCAGTGAAGCCCGGCAAATCGCGGCGGGCTTCACGCGTTGGGGTGGGTATGGTGGTAGGGGTGGGGTCGGTCTGAGCCTGCTTTTACAAATACGTGACGGCGGCGCAATTATTACTCTCGCGCCCGTTAAGCTTCGACAGTGAGCTTCGCCGCCACGGGAAATAAACTCGATTGCGTCACCGAAATCCGGCTGTTCCTGCAGCCCTGAATCCTTGCGAACGGGAAGTCGGGCAGCAAGTCAGCTCGCTGAACTCCTTCAGTGACGGGTTAATGCCGCGCTACTTTGGCACGCGACTTTCACCCCGGGCCTGCGTGCACAATCATCGATAGTTTCAGCCTCCAATTTATGCACGCCGTCTTCGCGTTTTATTCTCGGGATTTATGCACGGCCTTGATTCTTTGCTGCTTTGCGACACGACTGCCCGATTCTCGTGTTGGAGGGCTGCACCGGTTCATTTCTCCTATGAAAAGCACCTACAAACCGCCTGCAGAAATAGCCATTTTGCTACAGTCAATTTGCTACAATCGATCAATTTACCTATGAGGTCTCGGATTAATCGCTACCGTGTCAAGGTAGTGCTCTACCACTGAGCTAACCGCGCGCTCGAATCAACAGTGGTAACTGATCGGGGACCAGAGACGAGTCAAGCGAGATATCCGCAGCAGGGTGGCAATTCTCCCAGCTCCAACAAGTTCCAGCCGCGTAGAAATACTATCGTTTGTACCACGACTTCGTGACTGGACAACTTCGATGTGCAGGACGACTGTTCGCGTCTCGTGAGTGCCCTGTTTTTCAAACAATTTTTAAAACGACCGTTTCAGATTGCATCAATCGTCCCCAGTTCCAAGGCACTGGTGGAACGTGTCGCCAGCAAGATGGATTTTAGCCAGCCACGTGTGATCGCCGAGTACGGGCCGGGGGAAGGAGTACATTCGCGCGAGATTGCACGGCGGATGCGTCCGGATTCACATCTGCTTCTGTTCGAGTTGGACCGAGCGTTCGCGCGCGATCTGGAACGCCAGTTTGCCGGCGACCGGCGTGTACGTGTGATCCATGGCGATGCCGCGTCGTTGCCACACGAACTGAAACGCCACCGTATGGATCGCTGCGATTATATTCTTTCGGGTATTCCGTTCAGCATTCTTAAAATTGAGAAGAAACGCGCACTCTTGCAAAAAACATATGATGCGCTCGCGCCTGGTGGCAGTTTCATCATCTATCAAGTCACGAAAGAATTGAAGCAGCACGCGACCCTGTTCGAGCACGCCCAGTCAGAGTACTTCCTGCAAAACATACCGCCGATGTTCATCACTGTTTTTCAGAAGACGCATCCGCTTGATGGCCACAAACGTGGGATTCTGCAGGGGGCGAGCTTTAGCGTTAGCGCACATCGTTCGGCATGACGGAAAAGCCGACCCGAACAGAAAAAGATTCGATGGGCGAGATGACGCTTCCGGCGTCTGCTCTCCACGGCGCGTCGACTCATCGCGCGGTGCTAAATTTTCCGGTGAGCGGTTACCGGTTTTCACGGCCGTTCATTCGCGCTCTTGGCTTGATCAAATGGGCTGCCGCGCAGGCAAATCACGATCTTGGCTTGCTCGATGCGGAGCGTTCCGCACTGATCGTGCAGGCAGCTGAAGAAGTTGTTGAAGGAAAACTAGACGACCATTTTCCACTCGACATTTTCCAGACCGGTTCGGGGACGAGCACAAACACCAACGCCAACGAAGTCATCGCGAATCGCTGCGCCCAGCTAGCAGGCAAGGCGATCGGGTCGCGTGAATTGGTGCATCCCAACGATCACGTCAACATGGGCCAGTCCAGCAACGACGTGATACCGTCCGCCATTCATATCAGCGCGGCGGAACAATTAAAGAACTGTCTCATTCCGGCTCTCGCAAAATTACACGCCGCACTTGAGGCTAAAGCGAAAGAATTCTGGAACGTCATGAAGATCGGCCGAACCCATTTAATGGACGCCACGCCAATTCGGCTCGGGCAGGAATTCTCCGGTTACGCGCAACAGGTCGCTTATGCCAAAGAACGCGCGCAGAAGTCGATCGAAGCTTTGCGTGAGCTGGCACTTGGCGGAACCGCGGTGGGCACCGGTCTGAATCGTCACACTAATCTTCCAGAAAAAATACTGCGGCGTTTGGAGCAACGCACCGGCATCGCTTTTTACGAGGCAAAAAACCACTTTGAGGCACAAGGCGGAAAGGACGTAGTCGTTGAAGTCAGCGGTCACCTGAAAACGATTGCGGTCAGTTTGTTTAAGATTGCAAACGACATCCGGTGGCTCGGAAGCGGTCCGCGATGCGGAATCGGCGAAATCCAACTGCCAGCGGCGCAACCGGGCAGCTCCATCATGCCGGGCAAGGTGAACCCGGTAATGTGCGAAGCGATGATGATGGTCTGCGCACAAGTGATCGGCAATGACACGACGATTACCTGGGCCGGAGCAAATGGAAACTTTGAGCTCAACGTCATGATGCCAGTGATGGCACATAATCTTCTCGAGTCGATCCGACTGCTGGCAAATGTGGTCGACGTTTTCTGCGACAAGTGTGTTCGCGGCATCGTCGCGAACGAAGAGCGCTGCCGCGAATTGATCGAGCTATCCATGGCGATGGTGACGAGTCTCGCGCCCAAGATCGGCTATGATCGTGCGGCTGAAATCGCGAAAGAGAGTGCCAAAACCGGCCGCACTGTGCGCGAAATCGCCCGCGAGAAACAAGTATTGCCTGAAAGAGAACTGGAGCGCGCGCTCGATCCGGTCAAGATGACCGAGCCGGGCGGCAAGGAAGGTTAGGGTTTATTGCTCCGACGCAATGGTTGCAAAGCTCGAAGGCCCGCAATTCTCCGGCGGAGCAAACATCGCCATCAAATGCCCCAGCCACACGTATGAGCAGACGGTGTCCTTTTATCGTGACACGCTTGGACTGCCTTTAATCGAAGAAGAAAAGGACGGCTGCATTTTCCGGTTCGGCCCTAACCGTCTCTGGATCGACAAAGTCCCAAACCTGAGTCATCCGGATATCTGGCTGGAGCTGGAAACAAACGACACGGAAGCCGCCGCATCCTTTCTGAAGGTGCATGGTGTGACGCGACGCGATGAGGTTGAGCAATTGAGCGAGGACTTCAACGGCTTCTTCATTTCCGCGCCGAACGGCGTGATTCATCTGGTCATTGGTCCCGAGGCCTAGCCGAATGTGAAGGCCAAGATCGTCGCAACGTACAGCGGCGCTGTCTTCAACGTCTAACGATCTAACGAAATAGCTTCAGCGTTGAGGGCCACGCCAGCGTCCGACCCACGTGCTCCAGCCGTGGAAACCTAGTGGTTCCAAATAACCGGCCATGGTAAGCGCATCTACGTCGGCCCGGCTGGGTGTGATTTTTGTGTTGGAATCGGCACCGTAATAATCGTCGATTACCATCCAACAATTGTCGGCAAATCTCTCGTGGTAGCACTCGATGTCGCGCCGCTTGGCAGCATCGGCGTCAAGAATCAGGAGACCAACTTTGTCTGCACCCAGCGTCTCATTGACCGCGGAGATTGTTGCCGGGTCAAAGGAACGGCCCTTGATAGTAGTGACCAATTCCGATACACGCTGCCTGGCGAGGTTCCGTTCCAAGTCGCGGAAAATATTGCGCGTACCAAGCCGCTTGTGTTTGACGCTGCCGCCCGGTTCGATAGTAATGAGCTTTTTCCGCGTTCCCGAATCGCGCACACCGAACGCCGCGGCAATCGTGGCCCCACCGACAAAGGCGCCGATCTCGAGAATATTGCCAGAGCAAATTTTTGCGAAATGGTAAATGAGAATCAGCACGTCCAGATGCAACATGGAATATTTGTCGCGGATTTTCAGCAGCTTCGAATGAATCGGCTCGTGCCGGTATTGCATCAGCAAATACATCAGGCTCTGGCTGTCGCTAAACTGATTGCTGATTCGTGATTGAACCACCGACTTCTTGATCGGAATGGAGCGCGGTGGACAATGTTGGCCCATCACCACGAGATCGCGCTCGACGCCATCGAGCTGCGCGACACCAGGGAAAAATCCCCAGCGTTCAAAGCCAAGACATTGAAATAATTTCAAGCTCGGCTTGTTATGTCCGAAGATGAGACCGACCAGGGCCGTGATGCCCAGTGACGGTGCGCGTGCGATCGCCTGTTCCAACAATCGCTGCCCCACACCGCGACGCCGAAATTCTTCATCGACGTAAACACTGACCTCGGCTGTGCCGCGATACGCACAGCGCGGTAGGAACCTTTTGAAATCGAGCCAGCCAATCACGCGACCTTCCGACTCCGCAACCCAGAAAGGATAATGCTCTGAAGAATGTTCGCGGAACCATGGCAGCCGCGCTTCGACCGTCGTTGGCTCGAGCTCGGCTGTCACCATGCGTGTCGGCACAGTGGCGTTGTAAATCTCGACGATGGCCGGCAGATCAGCCTCAACAGCATCGCGGATGATCATTTCGTACAAGGTACAGTTTCACACCGCGAGCAAGCTAGACAGCGCAGCCCGGATTCGACGTTCACGGTTTACGTTTTTTGATCGGGCTCCGCGTTACGGCGGGGGACTTCGTTGGCGTAAGCGTCGAACTGGTCGGGCTCGTCGCTACTGGACTGGGCACGGGAAACGCAAATGTCGGCGACGATGACGCAGAAGCTGTTGCCGATATACCTGATGGAGAAGACGCTGTCGCACTCGGCGACGCCAGCGGACTTTGCACCGGACTGGGCGTAGGCGAAGGCGACGGCGGAATAATATTTTCCCAGTGATGCAGCGGTACGCTCGCACCGCCGATTTCTTTGACGAGCGTTTCGCAGCGCGCTTGAAGCTTTTCCAAATCCGGAGGACCAAATGGTTTGTTGGCGGTTTCGGGAAAGATCAGGTAAGTCACCTTGAGATCGCTTACGGGACGATTGTACGGCGTCGAAAGCGTGTTGATCTCTTTGGCAATACGCAATGATGCCTCTCCGACTTTGTCGTTAGGCCCTATATCACCGACGAGGGCCGGATAAATCGAGCTGCCGAAGATGACTAGCGCGTAGTCACCGGGTTTAACCGGATCACTACCATGCATAAATGTACCCGGCACTACAATAAAGGGGTCGGTCGCACCGATCAGGAAACTGTATTTTTTTAACGTGCCGATTTCCGCCCGCAATTGCGCAATCACGTTGCGCAAATCACGTTTGCGGCCGGGATTTGTAGTGGAAAGCGCAAACTCAGCTTCTGCACGCTTCAATCCCTCTTCGGTAGCTGCGAGATATGGATTAGGCTCGGGCGTTTTCTTGGGCCAGCGATAACTGGTGGACGGCTTGAAATTTGCAGGTGTGTCCGTGCTAATGGGCATCCGATCTGCATCTGAGCCGTCAGCATCTACGTCCATATCTGCCTGGAGCAGGAACGCTTTTCGGTGCGTCTGCGGATGCTGAAGCTGCAAGACCGTTTGGCAATCGAAAAAATTATGCCGCGAGAGCAGTACATCGAGGCGAGCGAGGTTTTCGCGTAGCATTCTGACTTTCGTATCGTAGAGCTGAGCGTAGAGCGGCGAAACTGGATTGCGCTGTAGCATCGTCGCTAATCCCGGCAATAGCGTCGGTAGTTGGGGACTGATCTTGGCCAGCTCTTCAATGGTCTTGTTTGGCGAAGGCACTCGCGCCTGCAATTTGAGGTCGAGCACATAGCTGTCTGGCTCCGCGCCCTCGGTCGTTGCATCGGCACCGGGTATCGTCTCGACCGTTGAATGAAGTGTGATCCCGTTGAATAATTTCGCGGTGTCCAGTTTTCCAGTGATGAGAGGTGGCCGCGTCGGACTGGGCGTCGGTGTCGCGATGACTTCCAATGGCGCAGCATGTTGCAGGCGTTCGAGTGAGATCCAGCGATAAACAATCGCGGCGAAAAGCGCGCTGAATATCACCAGCACCAGCCGCCGCCACGTCCGCAGACGAATTCTTCGCACGCGATTACTTTTTCACCCAGGCGACAATAGCCGCGATGATCCCGATCACACTCAGGATCGACATCATGCCTGCAGGCATGAGCCTTCCGGTTCGTATGAATTTGGGAGCGAACTGCGCAGCGAGCAAAAGTGAGATAATCAATGCAGTTGCTACCCCGATTGCACGATGTTCGGGCAGAAGGAAAGCGGCTACAAGTAGCAGTACGCCGGTGATTGATCCGGCAATAATCGACGCAACGCTGCCCGCCTTGACGTAACCGACAACGCCGCCGGCGATCGTTAGAACGCCGAAAACAAAAAAATAAATTTTCGCTGCTTCCATTTAACTAAGACTGGCGCATTGGTAAGCCAACAGCTTTGCGCTGTCCAGTGGTGGTTGTAACGGAATCGATCGATTTCAGTCTGATCGTGACTAGCTCATTCCTTCGACGGGACCTCCCGGTCCGGGCTATAGCGGGCGCAGGCTTGCGTCGTTGTAAAATTCGATCTGCCGCCCCCCGAGGCGGCGTATCACGCGCCAGCCGTGACCTGTTGCAAACTCTCTAACCTCCGCCTCGGACATTTCTCGGAGAATTCGGAGCTCCGCAGGCTGTGTCACCAGGTACTCGGGTTTGATCGACAGCATCTTTGCGATCTTCGTGGCTAGAGCTGGCAGATGCTCCTGCATGGCCATTCCGTTTTAACGGCTCGCTGCGCGGTCCACGGGTCTGGCAATTTTTTTCGCAGGCAGGCGTGGTGGTTGTTTCGGTTTTCGATTTAGAACCTGCGCCAGGGCGCGATGCGCCTTGCGACTGGGGGATGGACCGCGCGCGCTCGGTTTTTCCATATCGGAAGAGAAATTGAACCATGAGATCGGAAATTGCGAATAGGCTTTCTTGCGCAACTGGCGCGGTCACTTTGATCGGCTAAGTTTACAAATGGTTTCGGAAACGATCGAGTTACGCGGGCATATTATTGATTCTCTCATTTTGCCTAAAGTTCTGGATCAGATTCTGACTCACGGCGCGAATTTCAAGATCGGCGAAATCAAAATTGGGGAAAAACGTGCGGACCAGAGCTTCGCGCGGATTGAAGTGTCCGCCGAAACAAGCGAAACGCTTGACGAACTGGTGCTGCGCCTTCGCCAGCACGGAGCCGAAGTGATTGAGCGTGCAAATGTACAACTCGCCAGTGCGCCTGCGGACGGAGTCTTTCCCAGCGATTTCTACGTGACAACTAATCAACAGACGTTTGTCCGCTTCGGCGGTACGGAAATCGAGGTGCGGTCCGCAATGATCAACAGTGCGATTGCGCTTGATCGAAAAAAAGAATCCGCCCGTGCGGTCAAGTTTTTCGATGTTAACAAGGGAGACGAAATTGTGATCGGTCATCAAGGTGTCCGCGTCGTGCCGGTGCAGCGTTCAACCACCCACACCGATATCTTTCAGTTCATCAATACGATCGTTGATGCCGACGAACCAAAATCGGCCATCATTCGTGAACTGGGTGAGGAGTTGCGGCGTGCTCACACAGCGAAAGGTAAAATCGCGATTGTCGCCGGTCCCTCAATTGTACGAACCGGCGCAGGCCATCATTTGGTCCGCCTCATTGAAGCGGGTTATGTCAATCGCCTTTTCGCCGGAAATTCATTTGCCGCGTACGATGTGGAACGCGCTCTCTACGGAACCTCGCTGGGAATGAATCCCGATCTTGCCTTTGCGCGAGGGGGACATGAGAACCATCTCCGGGCCATCAATACCATTCGCGCGGCTGGCGGAATTTCCGCTGCTGTGCGGCAAAAAATCCTCACGTGCGGCGTCATGCATGCCTGTGTCCGCCACAATGTTGATATCGTGCTGACTGGCGCGATTCGCGACGAGGGACCGATTCCTGGGGTAACGACGGATGTAATTGAAGCTCAAAAAGTCATGCGGCAAAAGCTCGCCGATGTGACTCTTGTGATGCTGCTGGCGACAGTCCAGCATTCGCTTGCCGTGGCCAGTATGCTCGCGCCTGCGGCAAAAACAGTATGCGTCGATATTGATCCGGCTGCAGTGGAGCGAGCGGTCGAACACCAGCCCTTGCAATCAATCGGTCTGGTCACAGACGTGGAACCGTTTCTGCGAGAGCTCGCCGATTATCTTACTGAGTCTCGCGTTCGCGAGTAAATTGGCAGTCCTATGCGTGAGCTGCTCCTCTGTCCGCCCGATTACTACGGTATTGAGTACGAGATCAATCCCTGGATGA
>WNFX01005002.1_pt1 | contig 18187 bp, 24 predicted proteins | sample 5400111 | NCBI WGS metagenome assembly WNFX01 (sample SAMN13153363, study PRJNA577476) | soil metagenome | isolation source: 40 cm soil or saprolite under grassland replicate 1 | place: USA:California | collected 2016-06-15 | reverse complement strand
CACGACAGAAAGGTAGAAGAGGCATGCCAACCAAAAAGAAACTCGGATTAAACGACATATTCCCGGTGGCTGAAGCAAACACCGTCACTGATGCAGCGCTGGCCAGGGCCTTTCCACAGATTGAGGAACAGGCGCTGCAGATTGTCGGAGATAGTGGTCGTACCTTTGGACAGATCCCTATCGACCGGATCGTTCCCAATCCGTTTCAACCGCGCAGGCACTTTGATCATCAGAAGCTCCAGGAGTTGGCCGATTCCTTGCGAGACGATGGGATGCTGGAACCAATCCTGGTGCGCGTTTCTCCCAAGCAGGCGGACACCTATGAGATAGCCGCGGGGGAACGGCGCTGGCGCGCCGCGCAACTGGCCGGGATGATGGCGTGTCCTGCCGAGATCCTGGCCGACTGTCCGGATACGAAGATGCGACGTATCGCTCTCCTTGAAAATCTGCAGCGCGAAGAACTGACACCCCTGGAACTTGCGGAAACGTACGGGGCATTAATGGGGGAGAAGGATGAGCAGGAAAAACCCATCTATACGGTGCGTAGCCTAGCGGAGATGCTAAAAAAAGACAAGGGACACGTGGACGATCACCTGGCGCTCTTGCGCGTTCCTCCAGAGGTACGGCAGCTGATCGAGGAGGATCCCGATATTCCTGTCCGGGTCATCCGAGAGCTCGGGGGAGTTGAGGATGCCAACGACCGGGCCTTTTTGATCGCCGAGGTGCGGGCCCGCAACCTGAAAACTGCCGATCTGATCGCCATCCTGCAGCTGCAGCGATCGCACAAGAGAAAATGGCGCGAGCAGGAGGCTCAGGCAGAAGCAGAAACACAGCAGCAACCGGTCGCACAGCCATCGCCAGCATTAGCTGTGGCAGTGCTGGAGCGAAAATTACAGCGCTATCATACGGATGTTGCGAAAACGGTCAACCGTATCTCCAGAGATTTGCCCGCGATGAGCGATGAGCAAAGAATGCTCGTTCGCCAGTACGCCATGACATGGATTACAGAGTTGCAGCGACTGTTGGAAGGATAATGAGGTCGCAGCAATCGATCAAGTGTCCAACTGATGTTCCATTTCTTCCTGACTACTGTCTGTATATACAGACAATAAAGGGAGAATTGCAGGGAAAGGTGTAAATACAAACTTTAAATGGACCGGTTTTGTATAATCAGCTTGCACTCAGGCTATTTGAAAAAAGTGTGCATGTCAAGACTTTTCAGGTAAAACATGCACACTCTTCCACCTGTCTAGGTTGATTCCGAACGCGCTTTTGCTTTCTCTCTGGCCGTTGGTGAACGAGGCACTTTTCTCCTCTCTGTTCTGTCCTGCGTGTGGAATACCACGTTACTGTCCGTGCTGTTGCAAGGAGCGTTCTACCGCGTGGAGCTCGTCCTGGGTGGCCTGGCGAAACCCTCCATGCTCATTGATATACACGATGGGCGTCTCTTGGTAGTTAGCTAGGATGATCGTACGGATGTCTCTTACCCATGCTGCTGCAAGTAGTGCTGAACCGCAGGCAATTCATCCGGACGCGCCGGACGGAAAGTCCCCTGGTCATTGATATACACCAGTTCCTGTTCGGAATCGGAGAACCCTAACCATCCTCTATAATGGACATGCACGATCATGTCAGGCAGATGCCTGCTGCTCACATCAACGAAACTCAAGGTGACTGGGATCAGTTCATCGCCGTTTCCATACAGCTGCGGCCCGATGGAGATACGCGCCTTCGAGGCGTCCCCGCCTGGCAATTCGATGATTTCGATTCGCCCATGCAGATTAAACGCGATGAAATGGCTCGGATTGCTCGATGAGTCGTGATGGCCGACAACGGCATCGGTTTGAAACGTTCTATATAATGGGACGTCCATAGTGCAGATCGTCCCAGGTCGTATTCCACCAACTGATAGCCATAGTCAGGAGCGTCCACAGCACGAGCATGACCATCATCCCTATCCCCAGGTACGCCAGTGGGTGCCCGCGCAGGACGTCTCTGCGCTTCACCTCTCTCCGCTTCATGTGAAGCGTCTTTGGACGAGGCACAGCGGATGCACCGGCAGATTTGGCGTCATCATCTTCAGCGGTACGCTTCCATGTGCTCACTTCATCGTCTTCCTCTGTCTGTTTGGGGTGGAGACGAGAAGCGCGCTCGGCAACAGGGATGATGCCAGCCGTCGCGGAAGGGCGCTTCCCTTGCCGATTGGCACCATCTTGGATGGGACGATGGCGTAAGGCGCTGCGTGGCATATGGTCGGTCGAGTCGAGGACAGGCATCAGTGTTCTCCTTTCAGACACGGCAAAGCGGAACAATGACAACACCACTCAGAAGAAATAGGGCAGCCAACGGAGAACACTGGAGAAGAGACGGATGGAACTGTATGCGACGAACTGGTCGGAACGTACCGATAGATCGCTCCAACAATGGGATGAGCTTCCGCATCGGGATCCTACAGAAAAGTATACCTGGGCATTCCCCCAAAATCCAGAGGGCTATAAGAGAATTTTCACCAGGGTGGTGTGATAGAAATCCTCCTCATCACAAGACCCTTTTCTGTCACGTGCGTGGCAACAAGAAACCAGGTAAGGAGTCGTTTCGAGAGCCGACGATCCCACAGAGCATCCTCTGCCAGAGGGCAGTGCTCTTCCTCTGGCAGAGGATGCTCTTCCTGTGCTGATATCCTCCTTTCGTTGAACAGCAGGGCCTCTCCACATCTTCACGGACTCACTGCCGCCATCGCCTGCGATGACCAGACCGCCAACGTGAGCCGCCGGTCTTGTATCTCTGCCTGCGAGGTGAGCGAGGAACCATCGGTGATGGCTTCTCCACTCTCCTGCAGGTAGAGCCGTTGAAACAGCTTCCTGGCCCTTGTGAGTCGTTGGCGCACGGCGACCTCACTCAGATTGAGCGCTCGCGCCATCTCGTGAGAGGAAAGCCCACCGGCCACTGACAGCAACAGGCAGAGACGGAGCGTCTCCAGGAGTTGCGCCATCGTCTGTTGGACAGCATCCCGTTCCGCGATGAGATCTGCCGGGTCCTGCGCGGCCCTCGTGCCATATCCCGCAGGTTGTACGGGGGCAAGGCGCTCACCCACCAGCTCGACACCATGCTCGTCCTGCTCCTCCTTGCGCAGGGTAGAGAACGGCACAAAGCGCACGAGGCTACGCCGCCGGCGGGACATGCGCGCAGCGTTGAGTGCGATTCGCATCAACCAGGCTTTGGCGTGGAAGTTCGCGCCGCTCGCCTGCCGTGCAGCCTCAATGGCTTTGAAGGCCTGGATGAATGTGTCCTGGGTGAGGTCCTGGCTCTCGTGCCAATCGCCGGTAAGTCCGTAGATCACCCGAAACACGAGCCTGCCATACTCGTGAATGAGCGCCTCGACGGCTTGGACCGCAGGCATGGTATCCATACCCATCATGTTGCTTTGCCTTTGTGAATGTTCTGCATGCAGACGTTCTACTTATGGAGATGCGTGACGGACGGATTTGTGACAATGAGAAAGGCGGTATCGGTGAAGGGTATGTGTCTGGTCTCTGCTCTGAGCGTACCTGAAGGCGAGGAGAAATGCAAGTCAGCAATGGAAACGCTCAGCCTGTTTTCAGCGGATCCTCAGCTTTTTAAGCGTGAAACGAAACGGGAAGACTTGGCGCACTTGTCCTTGAGAGTCAACACCTCAACCAAAGGGAAGAGAACAGAGATTCCACTCGCCACGATGACCAAGAAAGGGCTTGGCGGGCTAGAGGTGGTATGAATGTCGCAGGCCCTTAAAAACCGCGTCTCACGCGCAGGCGGGAAAGCTCCCTCTGGCCGGGTCATTCTGCCCAAAATGGCGGCTTCGGCTCGCGTGGATGGTCGCGCTGCCGGGCAATCTGCTTTTCCACCAGTTCCACCACGTGGGCATCCGGATAGCACTGGATGTTCAGCCCATACCTCACCACCTTGATCACCGACCTGGTGTCCTGATGAATCAGGTTGGCGACGTAGAGCGCGCATCGTTGTGTGTAGATCTGCACCGGTTCGATCCAGATTCCCTCGCCTGTCGGTGAAAGTGGCGGCTGCCAGATGGAGATTGAGTATGGATGATCATACTGGAATCAACGGTGTCGATTGTAAAACTGGGAATCGGAGGGATGAACATACAGAAAAGAGAAGACTACCCAGATTTTAGCCGAAGCCGTCTATGCCACAATGAGCGACCTGGAGCCACTTCCTTTGAGCCGGACAGCTCGGTGCGCATCCCGTGGGCTTGTGAGGCCGCTTGGCACTACACAGCCTGCTTGCTGTCAGCTCGGTGCGCAACCCGTGGGAAGACCCACGTTTCAAGTCAATTACCAGTACTCGAGGGCCATGTGCTGGTAGTTAGCGCGCAGCTCCTCTTGCCAGAATGGTTTGTGGGTAAGCTTGCGTGGCGCGTGCCACACAAAAATGCTAAATGGCAGCTACAGGCCCAGCTGTACCCTCCCAAGAATACGGCTCGGCCTGTAGCCATGTCGATGTGTTTCCCTACTTACTGCCGCCTTTGCCGCCTTTGTCCTTGTCCTCTTCGGGCATAGGCTCACTTTCCCAATGAATGATTCTCATGAAAGCTCCTTTTCGCTCGTCAGACGCCGGAATCTGTTTCCAATAAAGCACACACTACGAGAACGACTCTACAATGGCCGGATTTATTTCCTGCCAGCTTCACTCTCAAAAGACAAGATATACACACCCAGATCAGGGTCCAAGGCCAGTGTGCGGAATGATTGCGAGGATGCAGTGATCCCCAGTTTTTTCAATTCAGGGAGGAGTTCATGGGCGACTTTGCCCACTGCCAGGCGATCAAGCACCGTTTCATCCCGTGCAACTTCCTGGTCGATCAACCAACGCCCACGCAAGTACACCACGTCTTTTGTATTGCAGATGCCCGCCTTCCCGAGATCAGGCACCCCCCGAAACGTCCGGAGACAGCGGGTAAAGGCATTCCTTTGCGCCCGTCGCTCGGCCGTCTGCCGATCTTCGTCATCACGCCAGAGGAGACGGTAGAGCAATAAAAACGGCTCAAAGAACGTCTGGAGGGAGGAGAAGGTCTGCGGAGGACCAGCTACGCCACATGCTAATCCAATTGACAACGTTCCCAACCAGATTCCAGAATCGTCCACCGGGTCCCCGTGCAATGCCGCCGCTTGCCGTTCGTAATAGTCAGCGATCCCTTCTTCTGTGACCATATACCCCTTGGTACCCATTCCGAGCAAGCCAAGCAGTGAGTTTTCCCCCGCAATACTCCGCGCAACGTGGCCGGCGAGTTCGTGCGAGACATACTCTCGCAACTCATCGAGCGGGATTGGCTCAGCGGGCAGAAAGACTTGCCGCAGGCCCGCTTCGACCCGAGGGCCTTGCACATTGGGATCAAGGATCACTTGCCATCCGGTATATCCGCGTGATTGCAGCACAGCCTCGAAGAACCGTTTCGCGCCCTGGGCCGAGATCATCGGGGCATCGGGAGATGGAGAGAACACTGCTCCGAAGTCCCCGTTCGGTTCCCCTGAGAGATCGAGCGAGAGATGGAACTGGTCGCGCAGGACCTCGATCACCTTCTGGCACGCTTCTTGTCTTGCGTCGCGTCTCCCCTGCTCGATGTCGTTGGCCGCTTCTGTCTCTGATAGCTTCAATCCCTGCAGAAGTAGTTGCCTCACCTGCTCAAGCGCATAGTGCATTTCTGCGCTCGTTGGTTGGGGATACAGTTGCTGCGTGAGTTCCCAAAAGCGCTCGCCTTTTCCCTCGTAGGTCGCTTCAATCAAGCGGAGAAAACACACCTCGTCCTCTATTGCGCCATGGTAGAGACGACGTACCACCACATTTGGCTCATTCTCTGCGATGTCAGCGGAGAGCTGGAGGAAATCAGCAATCCGCTGTCGCACTTCAGCGATGTCAAGGGCGGGATAGGAAAATCGTGGCTCGCGATGCGCGGTCTGCGCTGCGCTCAATTCTTGGTCTCTCGACTGCATAAGGATTTCTCGCAGTTGATCCTTCGTCGCTTCATCCGCTCCTGGGGTAAACATCTTCTCCCATTGTCGCTGCTCTTCTTCACTGAAAGGACCCGCTGGAGCCCACCACCAATAGGCATCGTAGGCGCTTAACTCACGATACCGACGAACCCACCGCCAGTCCAATTGAAACCGGGCATCAGGAGATGCTGCTCGCGCGTTTCCAATCTCCTGGAGAGCCTCTTCCGCTAACACTTTATAGATTCTCCTTCGCTGCGTTTTGATTGGGAGCGTCTCTTGTAACAGACGCTCCGCTTCCTCGGCACGACCGATCAGCAAATACAGGCGGCCCTGGTTTACCTGGTAGATCCACTGATCGGCCTGAGATCGGGTGTCCCCGGCGTCGGCGCTACGTCTAATTTCCTCTCGGGCGAGCTCGTCAAACCGCAGCGCTTCCTCAAAATCACCCAGCGCTGCCAGAATTTGCGATTTTTCGCCGTAGGAGGCAGCCAGAGAATCAAGATCAGCGTATTTTTCCAGTTTGAGATCAATACATTGATTGATGCTTGAGAGAGCCTCAGCGAAGCGTCCAGCTCTATTCAATTGGTACGCGAGATTATTGAGAACGGAGGCCTGCTTTTTCTTGATCGTATCTTGCTGGAGAGGGCTTACGCCATCCCCCTGCTCTGCACGCTGTAAGAGTGCAAAGCTCTCTTGATACGCTTCAATGGTCTGTGAGCGCTTGCGCGTCATCTCCTCTACCTGCCCGTGGGATTCTGCATACCCGCTCCACTCGCTGTAGAGAGAGGCCTGCTTAGAGTGCAGGGTCGCATGCAGTTCCGCGTCATCTGGCAGCAATGCCTCCAAACGGGTAAAGCAATCCTCAAGAAGGCGCTGCGCTTCCTCGTAGTGATCCTCATTCATACGACTAATCATGAGATGATCCACCAGGTGAACCTCCATCAGCGGCTCGACCTTCAATTGCTCCGTCGTTACCCACGCATACATGCGCTCGTAGTCTTCTCTCCTCTGCTTCGCTTCAATAACTTCGCCGAGGTAAGGAGCAAGATAGTAGTGTAATAAGAGCGCGCCGCTTTCTGCTTCGATGTCAGTCTCAGAGGAGGCCCACGGACGTTCGGCTACCACCTGTTTGACGCGCCGAGCCAAGCGCAGAATCTGGCCCACCTGACCCGTCAGCCAGCCATGATAGAGGACTAACTCGGCGGTTGCCAGAAGGCGGTGATGGCGAAGGAGTAGACAGGCAAGCTCAGTAAGAACTAGGCCTTTCTCTTGCGTATTCGCAATACTGCTCTCAAGCCAGTGTTTGAGCGCTTCAATCAACCGGTTTTCAGCCAGGCGTATGTGGGACGGCGAGAGCTGCTGCCTGACCTGTGCAGCTACCATTGGCAGCAGCTGCACCCGCTTGCGGTAGGCCGCAAGTAAGGAGGCGTCGCGCAACTCTTGCAATGGTGCTGGATCGCGGTAGAGCACCTTTAAGGCCGGGCTTCCCAATGGCAACTGTGCAAGAGAGAGATCATTCAATGCGGCCACTGCGTCTGACGAGAGGCGTCGAATCACTCGATTGAGGAGGGGAGTTATCAGCATCGCGACTGGACCACCAAATAACGAAGGATCTTCCAACAAATGGGCAAGGTGGTGGGCCTTTGCTTTTTCTAGTGATGCCGCAGCGTCTTCCTCTTCATCCTCGAACGCCGACCAATCCCCTCGCAAGAGCGGCTCTCTCATGAGTTTCGTGATCCACTCTAGACACACCGGTATTCCTCCCACCGCTTCCACAACTTGGCTTAATTGCTCGTCTGGGATCTTGTGGAGTCCTAAGCGTTGGAGCAGGACAATTCCTTCATCTGGTGAGAGCGCAGGGACCATAATTTGCCTGGCCCACTGGGTTTCAAGGGTGATATGGGTCGGCCACTCCTTCGTCGCTAAGACTAAGGACGCACGATGGCGCGCATGAACAAATTTTTCGTAGAATTGCCTCCATGCCGGCACAAGATGTCCCTGTCCGTCGAGGAGATGCTCAGCGTTGTCGAGCAGGAGAAGCACAGGCCGGTCAGAGCGAGCCATGCAATCCAGCACATACTTCATCCGTGCCTGAAGGTTCGCCGCTGGCATAGGGGCGTTTGCCGGTCCAATGCCCTCTAAAATATCACTCAAGAGTACTTCTAAAGCCACATCGGCACCGATCGCTTCCTGTTCGCGTTCGGGAAGCTGGCAGAGGACAACGTAGTAACGAGGAATACGCTGCTGAAAATAGTTGGCGATGCGGTGCAACTCGGAAGTCTTCCCAATGCCTGGAGGCCCCTGAAGAATCAGCCACTTGATGGGCGGTTGTCCTGTGATAGCTCCATAGAGCGAATCCAACCAATCCTCTCGACCAACAAGGTGGCTGATCTCCATCCTGAATGGAAGGGGAGTGCTGCGCGTAATACTGACCTGCGTAAGGGGAGATGGGGCATCAGGTAACCTGTCAATCGCGGCCAGTTCTCCGCGCAAATCATCCCACTCCTGGGGCGATTTGCGCACTTTGTGGGTTCTTTTGGTTTCAAGTTGCTGTCTGGCGAGGTCAACGAAGAGATTCCGGTCCTGAAGGGAGAGGCGAACGCCCACATCTCTGAGGGCCTCGTAAATCACTGATAGCTCATCAAACGTGGGAGATCTCTTATTGAGTTCGAAACTGGAGTATCGCTGCTGATCAATCGTGCGTGGTAAGTGCGCGACAACGAGTGCCTGTGCAAGGCCATGCCGGTCACGGAGCCATTTGAGGAGCGCTCCAAGGTGGTCTGGTGAGGTATGTGCCGTGAAGTCGTTTGGTAGCTGCATCGTAGATATCTCTTCTTACAAATAATCTTTCTACAATCATCTCTCCCTAAAAATCGTCCCTTACTCAATCATCGGTTGCAGAATACGCCTTTTGATTAAGTATACTGGATGTGCGAAAAGATGTACAGGCAAAACTGGCGTGAATACGCCAGTTTTGCGTTTTATTCGTCGGTTTCTTCGAGTATACTTTTTACGAAAGGATGGATGGTCTAGCTTTTCTTGCATAAGCGAACACAGAGCCACGGACCTGAACAATCAAATAGTGATGGAGATGCTGAGTGTTTTGGAATAGTGGGAACCCACCAAAAGCGCCTGATCCTTGCGTGTACTCCTATGTTTCTGAAATCTGTGTTATGGAATCAGGTCCATCAGGCTCCCTCTTCTGTTATGGAGCCAAAGATACATACAAAGAAAGGCACACCGATCTCTGGAAAGGCAACAAAACCAATGAATTAACGCGACCCAGTTTCCCGACTCTTTAAAAAGTCTTCATAGTCGGATCGGCGAATGCGGTAGCTACGTTTTAGTTGCACCGCTAGCAGCAGACCATCTCGAATATATTCCCTGATCGTTTCAGGATGTACACCGAGTTCGTCGGCAATCTGTTCAACCGTCAACCATTCCGTCTTTTGCTTATCAGTCATATGAATAATGCCTCACATTTCCTACAAAAGTAGGTTTGTTGACAGTATACTTACTTATCTAATTTAAGTCAACGAAAAGAAGGAATATCTTTTAAAAACCTTGATTTTATGTATTAATCTGTGTAAACTGTGATAAGTGAACTAACTTTATATTAAATTGTAAAAGCTACACTAAGCGATATTTTCCGGCTCAGTGTGTGCGTAGCTGGGCCAGGAGGAGAAGCCTCTACCGGTTTGCTCATCGCGTCCAGCGCGATTAATTAGACGAGGATTGAAATAAACGTAGTGTGAATCTTGTAGTGTGGAATGTATGGTCGGGGGAGCGTGTTCTTTGCCGCCAAGCTGTGTACACGCCCTCCCGCTTCACCATCATTGACCGCTGTGAGGCGATCTCTGGCTAACGACAGTGTACCATACCAGCTCCGGGTGCATTTACCCAACGTTGCTGCTTGTGCGCCCACGCCAGAGGTCAATCGCATATGGAGAGATTGAGCCGAGGCATGATTGTTCGCTTCTTCTCCCTCCGTAGATGCCAGTTTTTGAGAAATGAGGTTTTATGGCTCAGACGAAGCACATGATCTGGAAGCTTTTTGTGCTACCTGCCCTTCACAGGAGGAAGTGGGCGCAATCCTTAGAAAACTGGGCTTCCGTTTGGTGTTCCACATGGAAGCCCAATGCGATCACTGCTACCAGTTACCTCCCTTACCCGCGCAGTACCACTATCGCCACGCATCCGGCGCAGAAGCACTGTACCTGGCAGGGTGCGATACCCCCATGCACGAAGGCGGATCCGCATTCCCGCCGCATGCCAGCAGATTCTGGCTCACCTGCGGCGCGGATGAGGGGATCAGGCAGATGGCTATGTCCACTCTGGCTCTGAACTTCCAGTTCACCTGGCAGGCGGCGCATGATGAGCTGGAGAACGGCGATGACGAACAGGAGGTTGCCTAGCCTGGCAGCATACCCTACAACTGCACCAGGGTGTCGCGCAAGCAAAAGGAGGTGCCAAATGCAGGATGTACATATTCTCTGTACGTGGAATCAGCTTCAATCGATGGTAGCGGCGCTCGAAGAGCAATTTGAGGCGCAGCAAGAGGAGGTGACCATACTTGATTGGGGTACCTCGTACAAGAAAGAGTCTGGATATATCGTCGTTGAGTGGGACGATGAGGTAGATACCGCTTTCATCGACCAGCTCATCGCCGACAACCATGTCGAGGACTTCTCGATCTACTCTGTCCCCTGTATCACCGATGGCCAATTGAGCATCCTGGAGTCTGCTAAGTTGGAGGGAATGTAGCCATGGAAGAGATCTCGATCAACAGAAACCACGACAGTCGAAGTTCTCGTAGAGAAGTTAAGTCGGATGTGTCCATCGTAGTGCAGCCAAAAGCTACCCCACCCGCGGCAGTGTTCCTACCACCGCCGGGGTAGGACAGCAACTACTAGCGGTCAATAGTCCAGTTAACGACGGTACGTATCAAACGCCAGCATAGGGCAATTCTACGCCCGGCCTCTTGCTGGCACAAGTCGAACAAATGAGCCACAGGAGACTGATTATGCAAGAAATGGGACTGATTTCCTACTCATTCAGCGCCGCTGAGTATCCACGATCCCAGCAGGTACTCACCATTCCCGGCCAGGCGCAGGGCATCTACATCACGCTGCATCCTGACGTCCTCGACGCTATCTCTGAGAAGATTGCGGGATGGTTCCGCGGGCGAGAAGAAATCGACATCGTTGATGTAGGCGTCTCCGACAAGCAAGGGCTGGGCTTTGTCATTATTGAATGGCTTGAGTGTGAGATTGATCAACTCTTCCTGGCCATCCTCAGAGACGAAGAGTTAGTCGGCGACTACACGGTCTATGGCCGCAATTTGGAGGGATAACATCATGGCAGGACGCAATATTGGCAATGCTGTTAATTATGTTGCGGCCAACCGCGGCAACATCCCCATCCTGAAACTGTTGTTAGGCGTGGTCCTCGTCGGTTTTTTCTTACTGGCGCTCATGTTGCAGATCCAAACGAGCGAAGCCTTTATCCTGAACGGGAGTCCTGTCACGCTCGCCGCAAACTGGGGTGTGTTGAGCCAGCCAATCGAGCTGATGCAAGGCCAACTTCCCATTGACATGGCCAAGGCCGTAATGTGGGGGTGGGGGATTGAGCTGGTCTACCTGGTGTGTGTGATCGGCGAGGTATCCGTCCACGGGCGGCTCCAGGGCTGGTTTAAGACCGGCGCGTTCATCCTGGTGGTTTTCGACTTCTGGACCGACTTCCAGTACGGCAATCTCGCGAGTGGAGCGTGGGGACAAATCGCTTTCGCTGGCATCACCTCATTTATTGTCGCGTTTTTCGGCATTGTTGGCCTCAACCTGATTTGGGGCAGTATCACCGAATTGAGCCACTAGCACGGAGGCCCCCTATGAGCGACATGAGCGAAACTCTTGAAGAGAAAAAGTATCCGGTGAAGCAATCGGCGGCCTTTGCGGGCAGCACAGCCGTCACGTTGGGCCTGGTTGATGTGTTGGCTCATTTGGGGCCAACAGGTCTGCTGGTTGGTGGGATCGCCTCGTATGTAGCATGGAGACATGGGCCTGAGTTATACGAGCAAGTAAGGCAGATACTTCCCTTCCCTGCTCAGACAGGGCAGTCTGAACCAGCAGAAAAGCTCCCACAACGGAGCGGCAGAAGCTTGATCGACCGCGCATTGGGCCGGTTCCCTGAGACGTTGCCAGAAGATGAACAGCAAACTGAGACACAGCGGGACGATCCCACCGCCGCCATCGAGGACCAGGCGCAAAACGAGGCCAAAGATGACACCACGCTCGTCTATGTCGCCAGGGACCCGCGCCTGGCGCTCTCCCTGGCGCCACGCTTCCTCCCAGACGTGAATATCGTGCTGCGTGAGGGCATCTTCGCCTGTGGCTGCAAGGGCAGCGGCAAAACGGGCGTGCTGGCAAAGATCATTGAACAGATCATGCTCATCGCCTCGCAGCTCGATCCGGCTGGCCGCGGTATTCCCGGCGTGGTGTTCGACAAGGAAGGCGACCTGGAGTCCTTGCTGGAGGTGTTACCCAACGGTCGGCTGGCCGACCAGCAGCACTGGTACAGCGCTGCTGATATCATCGAGCAACGGCTGCAAGTGGTCGTGAATCTACAAGATTGGATCAAAGACGAGGATCGCGCAGCGGTCATCGTCTACCTGGTCAATGACCTGATGACGTATACGAGCAGCCTGGAACAGGGCAAGCGCCTTCCCTGCCCAGTCTTCCTGGACGAGGCGCAGTACTGGCTGCCACAGGAGAGTATCTCCTACCTAAGCCGTGAAACGCAGCGGCACCTTCTTGACGCCTTCAATATATTGCGCAGATCGATAAGAGCACCATCAGCCTGGGCATCCAGATCTTTATGCGCCAGGTCATCGACAACGACCAGAAGCGGTGCATGGACTACATTCGCTCCGATGTCATTGGCGATAAAAAGAACCTGGCGCACCTTTCCGAGGGGCAGGGCGTCGTGTGTCTTCCCGGAGGCGTGCAGCTCATGATCCAGTTTGACGAACGTGAGTCTACCCATCTCTCACATGCACCGACCGTTGATCGGGTACTCGCCCGCTCGACACAGCCTGCACCTGCACGGCTATCGTACCCTCAGCCAGCACAACCGTATCAGCCGCTCGCCTATTCAGCGACCCGAGCGGTTCGGCCAGAGCAGATCGCAGGGCCTCCAGGACCGGAAGCTTCGCCGAACCCGCATGGAGCTGCATCAGAAATGCCCAGAGCATTCGACCCGAAGTCTCATGCGTGGCAGGCACAGCCAAACGTCGCGGCGCAAGCACATGTAGGTGATGGAAGCAGGCGAGAAGCGGGTAAAACGTTGCGTTTTACGAAAGAGTTGGGGCCAGAGTTGCAAGCCGCCTATGATGCCTATCGACCCGGTATGCATCACCACACGCTGGCCGGGTATCTGAGGACTACCCCATCCGTCGCCAGGCAACTGCTGAAGCAGTTACAGGAGCGAGGGCTTCTTGATGCCGCCGGCAATAAAAAGCGGGAAAAGGTTGTGCCTATCCTTCCCGAGGCTCGCCGTCGCGCAGCAGACATTGACCTGGGTGAGGCAGTTCAAGCATGGAACGAAGGACATAATTCCGAAGATAAGCTGATGCGTCGGTTCCCTGGATTAACCAAATACCAAGCTGGTCTGTTACGCGACAGAATTGTGCAAGCATCTTCAGATCGTCAAATGAATGAATGAGCAGTGCGAAAAATCCGATGCTCAAGCTCGAAAATGGAGAGAAGCCCCGTTTTTCATTCATTCATTCAATCGTTCATTCATCCATTTGTGAGAGGGAGTTGCTCCAACAGCCGCAAACAACACCAAACAAGGAAGTGCAGTCGATCAATGAGAGGAGTTATAGATGAACGTCCAACAGTACCTTACCCCCGAAAACGTCACCCTGGCGGCTGGGACCGCTGGCGGCGTAGTAGCTCTGGCCCTGGTCGGACTTGCCATCTGGAATCGCCGGTCGATCTCGAAGGCCATCACCGGCCTGTGGCAGAACACCTTCAGCCAGGGCGGTCTGTTCTACCTGGGCATGGCACTGTTCATGCTTGCGAGCGTTGTCGAGGCTGGCCCGGTTCTCAACTTGATAGTTATGCATGGCGCGCTCTGGGGATACGGCGGGCACATGCTCGTGTTCGCCTTTGACATGATTGCCTCCGTCAGTTTACGCGCCCGGCTCAATGCCCGCCGGGTGTTTGACACCCGCGGAATGAAGCTTCAAATGTGGGGCATCTGGCTGCCAGCCCTGGTTTCAATTTCAGCAAATCTGGCTGGAGCCATTCAGAGCTTCAATGCCAATGACTTCAGTCACCTCTTCATTTTTGCCTGGCTCTTGCCTTTGATCGGCGCGGTATTTCCTTCAATGATTGTCGTCCTTTCACTGGCCGCCGATCACCTGATTGACACCACCGCCATCAATACCAAAATTGACGTTGAAGAGTTCAAGAAGCAGGAAAAAAAGCGCATCGACATTTTGAAGGTGCGGCTTTCGACTGAGCAGGAGCTGTTGGAGGAAGAAAAGAAGATTGCCACCATTCGCAGCGAGCGAAACCAGGCGCAGGAGAGGCCTGCACAGGAATGGTTCTTCATGCGCTGGCTGCGGCCTTACGCCACCCCGCCTATGGCAACGATCAAGGCCGAGATAGAGAAGGCTGTGAACGATGCCCGCAAAGCTCAGGAGCAGCAGGCGAATGCACTTGCGTCAACGCTCTCCGGCGTTCAGCAGACATTCACGACCATCACTGACCAGCTTCAGCAGCTCGCCACCTTCAAGGCGCAGCTTGAACAGGCTGCTTCAACGGCTGAAGGTCAGCACCAGCAGTTCACCACTTTCAGGTCGCAATTTGAAGAGATCACTTCAACTGTTGAACATCTCACGGCTTCACTTGAAGCGCTTCAAGTGAAACCTATCTCCCATGAAAATGAAGGTTCAACCCGCAGTGAAAGTTCAAGACGGGCGAAGGTGGTGAACCTTCACACCGTTGCGACAGGTTCATCTGGACGGGCGACCTACCTTCAAGAGACAGGCGAAATGAACATCGGCAGAAAAGAACGAGCCTTCATGTTCATCGTAGAGTACCAGCGCAGAAACGAAGGAGCTGAACCGACGCTCCCAGAAATTATGGAGGCGGTGAGCTGTTCACAGGGATCGGCCTCTAACTATCGCAGTGATTATCGGCAGATGCAAGAGGCGCAAACGGGCGAACTCGCCGCAATGGCTGGAACGACCAACGGTCACCATCCGATGTAGAGAGGAAGCCAGCTCTGGAACCCCCACCTGGCAATCTGAATGGTCCTCGTAGTGCGTTCATGTCGTCCAAAATGACCGGGCGCCTGACCTCTGCCAATGTTTCTCAGGCGGTGCAGAATGTCAAGCGCCCATCTAGCGGAGGATCCGCCATGCCTATCCATAAATACCTGTTCAGAATAGGCATCCTAAAAACGTCACATCGCATACTGCTAAGTTTTCCAGGCCAAACAGGATGCGATGTTCAGTGCAGTTCTTCTGCGCTGCTATTCTATCGTACCACGGTTCTTCTACCAAATGAACCTAGCTCAGAGTTACACAGGCCGTTGTGTGCTACATCAATAGCCCAGGTGACACTCCTTCTAGTAAAGAGGACAAGCCGATGGTAGATCAAGCTCTCAAGATATGCGCTGCTTGCCAGACTACAAAGACAAGGGACCAGTTTGAGAAGCGTCCAGATGGCATCAATGGATTACGAGCGCAATGTAGACAGTGCCAGCGGCAGAGGCGTAAGAAGCGGCAGAGCAACAGATCGCGGCAGCAATATGTTGCGTGTAGCGAGAAAATATGTTCATCCTGCCAGAAATTGAAGCCGGCAACGCGTTTCAGGAAATGTGCAAGAAGTAGCGACGGATTGCGGTCCCGATGTAAGGATTGCCAGAAACTTCAAGAGCGTGAGTATCGTCAGGTGAATCGTAATAGGCTCAGAGAGAAGAGTTCGTCGAAGAAGGCCAATCCTGTATCGGCAAGGGCGAGGCAATTGCGATTCCACTATCGAATGGAACCTATGGAATACGAACGTCCGTACACGTTGCAAAATGGCTTGTGTGCCATTTGTGGCCGTCCTCAAATAAGCAAGAGGAAATTTCTTGCTATCGACCATGATCATGCTACAGGGACCGTTCGGGGATTACTTTGTTTCGGTTGCAATATCGCACTAGGTCATTTTCAAGAAGACCTTACTCTTCTAGAAAAGGCGGCAGTTTATCTACGTCGTTTCAATACATCTGTTCAGGAGAATCCAAATATCGGCTTGTAGTGCGTTTCCTCGAGCGTTGTAGGAGTACGTTCTTGAGTCCTTAACGCCGAGTAAATTATCGTTGTGCCGCTCTCCTGCTAAGTTTTCCAGGCCAAACAGAAGAGATGGCACTCAGTGCAGGTACTGTGCTACTATTGCTTGCCACAGTACCTCCTGCAAAGTAGCGCGGAGGTATCCATGCATATCCACCCTGGCGATCCTCCGCAGCGGAGGAAATAGGTAAAATGGCTAGCTTGTTGAGCAAAGCACGCCGCAGATGTTATGTTTGCCATGAAGTAGGAGTGAGTGACGCCTACTACAGCGGTATCTGCTTCCGCCATCAAACACTCATCTCGCTCCGGTTACTCGTCCTTTTAGCGCGTCGCGGCCGTTTTGGTAAGTTCTGGCAGATTGTGAGGTGGGCACGATGACGCATCTCCAGCTTGCCATCTTGATCTGGTCCGTGATCCTTGTGAGCTTCGGGCAACTCTTCCTCATCGCCCGCTATCTCCTCTGGCCACGCCTTCGCCGCGTCACGCACTGCCCCTGGTGCTGGCGTGATGCCGGGATCGAGAGCGACTTTCCCGCGCCCTGGTCTTCCACGATATGTTCCTATCACCGGGCGCAGGTGAGAGCGCGTCGCCTTACTAGGCGCTTGCCCGCTGCTTCGACGACAAAGCCAGCAGCCGTGGTACGGCAAGCAGAGGAGGTGCAGGTATGATCGGCCAGCACCCAAGTCGACTGAACTTCTCACCTGCGCAGACTATCGTGGATTGCAAGCAGGAGGCCAACCAGGGGGTCATCTCTCAAATGGGCCTCCTGGTCTGGCGGCTCCTACCACTCTGTGACGAGCATATCGAGGAACCATCCGGGAGCGATGAGCCAGTTTCTCTCAGTGCGCCCCGCTACCGCATCAATGGACGGCTTGACGTGATTCAGCATCTCCAGCACAGAAAACACCGCATCGCGCATGCATATGTGCGGCTGCGCAGGCAACATGCGCACGGCAAAGCGCTGCGCGCTCTGCGATGGAGGCTGAATCGAGCGTACAAGGTTGAGGCGATGGAGGTGGAGTCATGATCGAAGTGCGTTCGGTATTGTCAACTTAATGGCGACCGATACGAATGGTTAAAAAGGTATGGCATAATAGGAGCATGGAAACGACTCCTTCTCCTTCCCTCTATAAGGGTCATCGCTTCCCTCCTGAGATTATTCATTATTGTGTCTGGCTGTACTACCGCTTCTCCCTGAGCTACCGCGACATCGAAGAGATCATGGCCGAGCGAGGTGTCAAACTGACCTACGAAACGGTTCGCAAGTGGTGCCTGAAGTTTGGTCAGAGCTAGGCCAATGCACTGCGCCGCTGCCACCCTCAACCTGGAGACAAGTGGTATCTGGATGAGATGTTTCTCACCATCCATGGCCAGGTCCACTATGCTTGGCGAGCAGTGGATCAGCATGGGACGGTCCTCAAGGTCCTCGTGCAGCGTCACCGTGACAAAAAGGCGGCCCAGAAGTTCTTCCGCAAGCTGCTCAAAGACTGGCAGTACGTCCCGAGGGCGATCACCACTGACAAGCTAGCGAGTTACGAAGCCGCCAAACAGGAAATCTTGCCAGGAGTGGAGCATCGGCAGCACAAAGGACGAGAGTATTCGCGCAGAGAACTCACACCAACCTACCCGGCAACGGGAGCGGACCATGCGAGGGTTCAAATCGCCAGGACAAGCCCAACGGTTTCTTTCGGCGTTTAGCCCCATTTCCTCCCATTTTCGACCTCGACGGCATCTCTTGAGTGCCCAGCGCTACCGCGAGGAAATGAGGCAGCGCTTTACAGTCTGGGCAGAGGTAGGTGATCTTCAATCGGCTGCCTAACGAATCTCAATCCTGAAAATTAAGTTGACAATGCCCTCC
>WNFX01002744.1_pt1 | contig 18192 bp, 19 predicted proteins | sample 5400111 | NCBI WGS metagenome assembly WNFX01 (sample SAMN13153363, study PRJNA577476) | soil metagenome | isolation source: 40 cm soil or saprolite under grassland replicate 1 | place: USA:California | collected 2016-06-15 | reverse complement strand
CTGTCCGCCGTGCCCCCATCTGACCTGGGGAAGGCATCGGGCATCAGCACCATGATGCAGCGCTTTGGCGCCGTTTTCGCGATCGCGATGGCCGGCTCGGTCTTCGCCGCCTACGGGCACCTCGGATCGCCCGCGAGCGTCACCGACGGCTTCCGGCCCGCCCTGGCCGTCGCGGCCGCGCTCTCGCTCCTGGGAGCGGTCACCGCGCTCGCCATCGCAGGTCCCAGGCGCCGCCAGGCGGCAGACTTGACCGCATGGCAGAGGGGCTGAACACGCCAGGGCCTGGACGGGCCGCTCCGCCGGAGCTGTGGAGCCATAACCTACGGCGGGATGGCCACCTTCCAGGACGACCCGCACTGGCGCGACCTGCTGCTGTTCCACGAGTACTTCCACGGCGATAACGGGGCGGGGATAGGGGCCAGCCACCAGACGGGCTGGACCGGCGCCGTGGCCCGCCTCATCCAGCCCACCGGTCCGGCCGAGACGCTGCATGGGCCGCCGCTCCCGCTCGCCCACGCCTGCCAGCCACCCGGGGTCTCCTCCGCGGCCGCTGCGGCCGCCCCCGGCCCCACCGGCGACGGCCCCACCGGCGACGGCCCCACCGGCGACGGCCCCACCGGCGACGGTGCCCGGCCGGCCGGGACCACCGCCGTCTGACGGTTGCCGACGTGACGCGGTTTCGGGCAGTCGCCGCCGTGTGGCACGCCGTGCTGGCCGGCCGCCGGATGCTGGCCATGAGCGGCCCGAGGCTCGCCATGATCGCTGCCAGGTGAAACGATCGCGAGATGACGTCCTCCCCGCCAGGACCGGACCGGGACGGCCGCGCGGACATGCCCGCGCAGGCTGGTACCGTCTCGGCTCCCGGACTGATCGTGGAGGATCAGCGCGCGCGCCGGATCCGCAGGCCGATCGACCTGCTGCGGTGCCTGCTCGCCGTGCTGGGAATCGTGGTGGCCGTCGGGATCGGCCTGCTCGCCGGTGCGACGGCGAGGGGCGTGCAGGTCGACGCGGTGGGCGCGAGCAGCCGGCTGCCGCATCCGGTGCTGGCGCTGCTGGGGGTCGCGGCGACCCTGGCGCTGCTGCTCTGGCCGGCGGCGCTCGCCATCCGCCAGCTCGCCCGCCGGCAGTCCCGGCGGCTCACCGAGGCGGTGCTGACCGGGGGTGTGACGATCGCCCTGGTCGCGCTGGCCAACGCGGCGCTGCAGCACGGGGCCGCCGCGGCGCTCTACGACGCGATCGCCATCCGGCGCGCGGGCGCCACCGGCCCGCTCGACGGCTACCTGGCCGGCCTCGCCGCCTACGCCACGATCATCGGCCTGACCGGTCCCTCGCGCTGGCGGACCACCCTGTGGCTGGCGGTCGGGGTCTACGCGATTGCCACCCTCGCCACCGCGAGCACCACCGTCCTCTCGCTCCTGATCACGCTGCTCCTCGGCCGCGCCATCGGCCTCGGCGTGCGGTACGCGGCCGGCGAGTGGTCCCAGCGGCCGTCCGCGGAGGAGATCGCCGCCGGGCTGAGCTCGGCGGGCCATCCGGTGACCGTGATGCGGCGCACCCGCCAGGAGGGCAGCGAGTCCCGCCGTTACGCCGCGACGGCACGCAGCGGCGGGCGCCTCGACGTGCTGGTGTTCGACCGCGACCAGGAGGCGGCCGGGGCGCTGTACCGGCTCTACCGCTGGCTGCGGCTGCAGGGGCAGGTGCGCCGCGACCGGCCGCTGACGCTGGAGCGGGCGGTCGAGCGCCGGGCGCTGCTGTCCTACGCGGCCGACGAGGCAGGCGTCCGGACGCCCCGCCTGCTCGCGCTGATCAGCGTCGGTTCCGACGCGACCGTGCTCGCGCATGAGCAGCTGGCCGGCACGACGCTGGCCCAGCTGGCCGGCGTCCCTGACGGTTCCGGGGAGGGCGAGCCCGGCCCGGCCGGAACGCCGCACCCGGACCCGGCCGGGCCAGACTCGGCTTACTCCAGCCAGGCCCGGCCAGACCCTGCCTCCCCGGACCCGGCCCACCCGGCCCGGCCCGATGATTCCGCGCCGACCGATGACCAGCTGCTGCGGGTATGGGAGGCCGTCCTGCGGCTGCATGCACACCGCGTCACGCACCGGGCGCTGACCGCGGACCGCATCATGCTCGCCGGCGATGGCGACGTCGTTCTGCTTGATCCCGGCAACGGTGACGTGGCAGCCACCGACCTCCAGCTCCGCCTCGACGTGGCGCAGCTGCTGGCCGAGCTGGCGCTGCTGGTCGGGCCGGACCGCACGGCCGGCCTCGCGGCCAAGGCCGTCGGCGCCGATGAGCTTGTCGCGGTAGTTCCGCTGCTCCAGCCGATCGTGCTGTACCGCTCCACCCGGGTGGCCGTGCGCCGCCGCCGGGATGTCCTCCCCGCGCTGCGCAAGCAGCTCCTCGACGTCGCTCCCGGTGAGGACGCCGCGCCGGTCCGGCTCGAGCGGGTCCGCCCCCGCTCGGTGGTGACCCTGATCGCCAGTCTGATCGCCGGGTACCTGCTGCTCGGCCAGCTCGGGCGGGTGAGCCTGCTCAGCACGCTGCGGGCCGCCGACTGGCGCTGGGCCGCACTGGCGCTGGCGCTGTCCGCGGTGACCTATCTCGGCGCGGCCTGGTCGCTGTCGGGTTACGTCCCCGGCCGGCTCAAGTTCGGCCCGCTGGTCCTCGCCCAGCTGGCCGGCTCGTTCGTCACGCTCGTCACCCCGGCCGCCGTCGGCGGTGCCGCGCTGAACATCCGCTACCTCCAGCGCAGGAAGATCCCCGCCGCGGCCGCGGCCGCCAGCGTCGGCCTCTCCCAGGTGGTGGCGTTCGTGCTGCATCTCCTGCTGCTGGTCGTGTTCGCGGCGATCACCGGCAGCCAGGCCCATTCGCTCCAGCCGCCAACCTGGGTTTACTTCGTCATAGCGGCCCTGATCCTCATCGTGCTCGCGGTCGTTGCCATTCCAGCCGGGCGGAGGCTGCTGCGCGCCCGGCTGGCACCGGTGCTGGGCCAGGTCCTGCCGCGGCTGCTCGCGGTGACGCAGCAGCCCCGCAAGCTGGCCGAGGGCATCGGCGGCGCACTGCTGCTCACGGGGGCCTACATCCTCTGCCTCGCCGCGTGCATCCGGGCGCTCGGCGGCTCCATCTCGCTGGCGAGCACGGCCGTGGTCTACCTGACCGGCGCCGCCCTGGGATCGGCCGTGCCGACCCCCGGCGGGCTGGGCGCGGTCGAGGCGGCGCTGTCGGCCGGGCTCACCGCCGCCGGCCTCCCGGGCGCGACCTCGGTCAGCGCGGTCCTGCTCTTCCGCACCCTTACGTTCTGGCTCCCGGTCCCCGTTGGCTGGGGCGCCTTCAACTACCTGGAGCGGCACGGGTACATATGAGCGCCCGGCCGCCAGCCGGCCATCCGCCCCAGGTCAGCCGGGTGACCACCCGGGATCGCGCCCGGCGAGCGCGACCACGCGATCGAATTCCGGCGCGCCGGCGGGCACCTCCCGGGATGGTCCGAACGGCACATCCGGGCCGGCCGGTGCGTCAGGGCTGGCGAACTGGGCGAGGAAGCTCTGCGCGGCGGCCAGCAGCTCGGGTTCGCAGGCATAGGGCTGCCCGGTCGCGCGGGCGACGTCCCAGCCGTGCACCACGAGCTCATCGGTCGCGGCGAGACCGATCATCTCGGCGGGTCCGTCCGCGCCGGCGATCCTGGTTGTCCCGGCCCATGCGGCCGGCTCCCGCCAGGCCTCGGCCAGCGTCGCGAGGTCGCGCGGGATCCGCACCCGCCAGTCCTCGCCCAGCCGGGAGGCGTCCCCGGAGGCCGCCTGGTCGGCGTACCGGCCACCGTCCTTGTTCGCGGCGGCGGTGAACGCGAGCGCCAGGCCACCGACATGCTCGATCAGGTCGCCGAGCGTGTACGCCGGGCACGGCGTCGGCTTGCCCAGCTCATCGTCCCCGACCCGCGCGACCAGATCGCCCAGCCGCTGGGCCGCAGGCCCCAGATCCACGATGCTCATGGTGAAAGGACTACCCGTGAGCCCGGGAATCATCGGCCCTTGTCTCCCCGGGCACCGGCCAGGTCCGGATTGCGGTGCGCGCGGCCGGCGTCAACCCGAGCGACTGGAAGAAGCGCAAGGGCCGATGGATGGGGAGCTCCCGCAGACCATGGGCCACGAGGCGGCGGGCGTCGTCGACGAGCTCGGCGAGGGCGTTGCGGGCGTGGCCGCCGGCGATCGCGTGTTCGGCTTCTCCCCCGAGGGGGCGGCCCAGGCCGAGCTGGCGGTGCTGTCCTGCTATGCGCCGGTCCCGCCGTCGCTTGACTTCCCCGGCGCTGCCGCGCTGCCGGCCGCCATCGAGACGGCCACGCGCGCGCTCGACCAGCTCAGCGCCGGGAGCGGCAGCACGCTGCTCATCAACGGCGCCTCGGGAAGCGTCGGCAGCGCCGCGGTTCAGCTCGCCGTGGTGCGCGGTGCGCGCGTGATCGGCACCGCCAGTCCGGCAAACCACGAGTACCTTCGCTCGCTGGGGGCCGAGCCCGTCGCCTACGGCGAGGGCCTCGCCGCGCGGTCCACGCTCTCGCCGAGATCGGCGAGTTGATCGAGTCCGGGCGCTTCTCGCTCCCGGTCGCGCAGACCTTCCCGCTCGCCGAGATCGCGGAGGCGCACCGGGTCAGCGAGGACGGTCACGTGCGCGGGAAGCTCGTGCTGGTGGTCGGCTCTCCTATATGCGGGTCCAGGTGATGCACGCGGACAGGACGGCGGCGGCGCGGTAGGTGATGGCGAGCTTGCCGTATCGGGTGGCCAGGGCCCTCCACTGCTGGGCCAGGGCGAAGGAGCGTTCTGCAACGTTGCGTCCCTTGCAGGCTCCGGCGGAGGGCAATATGGAGATTCGCCGCCCGGACGGGCGCCGGTCACCTGAGCGCCTGGAGGATGGCCAGGTTCGCTGTGGTGATGCCGTCGACGCCCAGCCGGGCCAGCTGGTTGAAGCGTTGGCTGTCGTTGACCGTCCACGCCAGAATGAGCAGTTTGTGCCGGTGCACCCAGGTAACCAGGTTCGCGTCCACCAGGTCCTGGAAGACCGATACACCACCGATGGCCTTCTGGAGCGCGGGGTCGGACTGTAGCTGGTGGACGGCGTCGGGTCCGTTCACGCTGAACAACAAGGTGACATCGGGCAGTCGGCTGTGCAGGTAGAGCAGTGCACCCTGGTCGCCGCTGGAGATCATCACCCGCCGGGACCTGGCGTGCGGAGCCAGGAAGGCGACCAGGTCATCCAGGAACCCGCGGTCGGTCTGCTTCAGGTCGAGCTTGACGGTGCCGGCGGCAGCCGCGCGATCCCAGGCTTCCGCCAGCGTCGGCCCTCGGAACAGCTGCCGGGCCAGCCAGGGCCACGGCTGGTCGCGACCGGCCACGAGCTGGCCGTGCGCGGAGATCACGTCGATCTCGATAACGTCGGCTCCGTAGCGCTCTGCCGTTGCCAGCGTTCCCAGGTTGTTGCCCGCATTGTGAGCGACCCCGAGAACGCGCGGGTAGTCCTGGGCCAGTGCGGGTTCTGGCTGGACCTTCTGGTAGAACTGGGCCGGCGGCGCTGCCCCCGTGTAGAGCTGCACGTAAGGCCAGACCACGATTGCCGCGGCAACCAGTGCAACCAGCACCACCCCGGCGATCACCCATCGCAGGCGGCCTCCCCGCAACCAGGCCATGCCCCTCCCAACGGCGCGGCGCGATGCCCTTCCCCAGAAGCACGCCAGATGAAAACCAGCGGCACGCCGGGTGGCCCATCCTGATCCGGCGCTAACTCCTCACACCCGGGCGGGGCGCCGCGGTGTGAGGAGAACCGGCCCAATATCCGATTCGCGTATTCTCAGCGTAGGACTGCGCGGAGGGCAGGCATAGCACGTGCTGGAGGTCGTGGTGCCTGCGTCGCTCGACAGAGACGGCCGCCACTGCGATGGTGGGGAGACTTCTGGCGAGGGGGCCGGGTGGCTGATGTCCTGGTGGTTGGCGGCGGTTCGGCGGGCTGCGTCCTCGCGGCGCGGTTGAGCGAGGATGCGGGCTGTGAGGTGCTGCTCCTGGAGGGCGGCCCGGATGCGGCGGTCATCGGGGAGCTTCCGCCCGATGTGGTGGACGCGTCGGAGCCGACCGAAGCCCACGACTGGGGTTATGTGGCCGAACCCGACGCGCTCGGCCGGTCGGTTTCGCTGCCTCGCGCCCGTATCATCGGCGGCTGCTCGTCGACCAATGGTTGTTTTGCGCTTCGCGGTGCGCCGGCTGACTATGACGGCTGGGCGCAGGCCGGGAACGTGGGATGGGGCTTCGGCGACGTGCTGCCGTTCTTCCGCCGGCTAGAGACCGACGCCGACTTCGCCGGCGACTGGCATGGCGCCAGCGGGCCGCTGCCGATCCGCCGGCACCCGCCCGCCGAGCTCAACGCCGTCCAGCTCGCCTTCATCGACGCGGCGAGGGCCAGCGGCCTGTCCTATGCCGGGGACCATAACCGGCCCGGTGCCCTGGGGGTCGGGCCGACGCCTCGCAATGCTCACGGCGGGGTGCGTATGAGCACGGCGCTGACCTACCTAGCGGCCGCTCGCGGCCGCCGCAACCTGGCGGTCCGGGGCGAGGCTGTTGCCGATCGCGTGGTCGTGCGTCAGGGCCGCGCCACCGGCGTGCGCCTCGCCGGTGGCGAGATGATCAGCGCCGATCGGGTGGTGCTGGCCGCCGGCGCCTATGCCAGCCCTGCGATCTTGCAGCGATCCGGGATCGGGCCAGCGGCGCTGCTGGCCGGCTTGGGTATCGACGTGGTCGCCGACCTGCCCGGGGTCGGGAAACCTCATCGACCACCCCCTGTGCGCGGTCGATCTGCCGACGAGGCAGGGCGCAAGCGGCGCCCGGTTCCAGGCGATCGCGACCTTGCGCTCCCAGGCCGCACCGCCGGGCGGGGCACCCGATCTTCACATATTCGCCGCCGGGCCCTTCGACGTGCCGACCGCGCTCAGCCCGACCGGCCGGATCTTCGGGCTCGTCGCCGGGCTGGTTCTTCCCCGATCCCGCGGCCGGCTGTGGCTGCGGTCCGCCGAGGTGGCCGACCCGCCCCGCATCGACGTGGCGCACCTCCGCGACGCCGGCGACATGACGCGGATGGTCGAAGCCACGCGCATCGCCCGCCGGATCAGCCGCGCCGCGCCACTGGCTGGGCTCATCGCCGGGGACGAGCTGTCACCCGGGCCCGCCGTCGCCGACGACGACCACGACGGGATCGCGGCCTCGATCCGATCACGCGTGGCGTCCTACCACCACCCGGTCGGAACGTGCGCCATGGGGACCGTTCCCAGCGACGGCGCGGTGGTTGATCCACGTGGGCACGTCTACGGCATCGAACAGCTCTACGTGGCCGATGCGTCGGTGATGCCGATGATCCCCTCGGCCAATACCAACCTGCCCACGATCATGGTCGCGGAGCGCATCTCGTCCTGGCTCAGACAAGGCTGAGCGCCGCCGCCTGGCCCGCGCGACGGCCAGGCCGCACGGTCTGCCAGGCCCCGGCCACCGATCGCCGTTACCGGCTAACCCCGACGATTGCACCCGTCCCGCCGGTGCACCCGTTCCCCTGTTACGAGCCGGCGGCCGACACCAACGATCAGACCTCCAGCCGGAACCGGTCAGTCAGCACCAAGTTGGCCGATCTGTGCTTAGCGCTTGCACGACGGCCGGGCACCAACAAGCGCCCCGAATCGGCGACTGACCACCGCACGGGCTGGCCGCCCGCCTGCATGAGTCCGTCAGGCGGTGAGGCAAGCTGGCCGATCCTCTTCATGTAGCCCGCGCCGTGACGGGTCCGGTCAGCCGATCCGGCCGATGGCGTCCAGCATCAGGTTCCAGAAGCCGTCGAAGTCGAGCTTTGTCGCTACGAGCGCGTTTGGCTCGCGGCCGAAGCGGTTGTCGAAATCGACGGAGGTCATGCCGCTGGTTGTGGGGTGGGTCAGATCGAGGCCGATCATCGTGATCGGCCAGCCCGCCTCGGGACGGTGAAGGTCACGGGATTCGATGGGATCCTGTTCGGGGAATTGTGCGATCCGCCACTCAGGACGGTGCTCCAGCCCGTCCAGGCGATTGCGCGATTGGTGAGCGCGTGCTTCGATGTGAGCGGTCAGGGCGTGCCTGGGGCATGGGCCCATTCGTCGAGTCCCAGCAGGCGCCGGCCCAGTGGGCCGAGCGACGCCGGCTGGCCCCGCTGCTCCTCGATGCGGCGCGGGTCACCCGGAAAGGCATCGCCGTCCGGGGGCACGCAGGTGGACCACGACATGATGCGGTTTCGCCGCACCGTCTCGCGCTGCTCTCCGGCAGGGGGCAGCGGGTTCATGGCGAGGTATTGGGCCAGCCGGGGACGCTGCCAGGAGTTTCTGCCGTTTCCGTGCAACAGCGTCGTCTTCCAGATAACCAGGTCGCCAGCCGCCAGCGGAACCTTGACGATCGGATGGTCGCCGATGTCGGGGGCACGGGGGACCGGGCCAGCCTTGGACCGTTCGTCGAGGAAGCGCTGCTGGTCGCGGTAGATGGAGGGGACGCATTGGAAGCCACCCATATCGGCGGACGTATCCTCAAGAGCGAGAACCCCTTGCAGCCGGAATGGGATGTCCGGGTACATGCTGATGTCGGTGTCCCAGTGGATGAAGCCAGACTGGTCGTAGCCGGGCTGGTCGGGCCGGACCGGCGGCTTGAACGCGACCCGGTCGATGGAGACCCACAATTCGTCCGTGCGGTGCAGGTCGCGGAAAATCCCGTAGATCGCCGGGTGCTGCCGGACGTCCCACATCGACTGGTAGTGGTACATCTCGACCATTCCCGGCCGTGGCCGGATGATCGCCGGCTGGTACCACGTGGCGGGGTCGCCGGGTGCGGCACCGGCATGGCGCCAAATGTCGTCCACGACGGCTTGCAGGATCGAGGGGGGCAGGCCGGTCGGCACGACGATGTACCCGTCCGCGTCCAGGGCGCTGCCACTGGGCTCCTGTACCGCTGGCACGGCTGCGCTCTCTTCCAACTACCTTCTCCCTCCTTTCACAACTGCAGGGCAGCGCTGCGGCCCGCAGATCTTCCGGATCTGCCGGAGCGCTCGTGATGCTCGAGACCGCTCAGGATTGGGGTCTGGCTGCTCGGTGATGAAGCTACCTGGGTGGGCTGTCGCGGTGGCTGCTGGCGGGACATCGCAGATGTGACCGCATCCGGCTAGGGCGGCTGCGGTGCTCACAGTTGAGGTTCTTGCTCTCGACCTGGGCAAGAGGACCTTGGACTCTGCCAGGATGCTCGTGCCAGACCAAAGGTTAACGCCTGGCCGCGGGCCGGTTCGCCGGTCACCGTGCGCGCCCATGGGGAGAGTGAATGCGTAACTGGGGGATCGCCGTTCTCGCGGTCGCCGCCGTGGCCTGCATCACCGCGTGCGCAGGCGCGGGCGTCAGCCAAGCACCGTCCGCGGGAGCCATGCCGGCAGACAGGACCGTGCCCGATTTCACCGGGAAGGGGCTGCAGACTGCGCAAGATGACGCGCAGGCTGCGGGCTTTTCCAGCCTCTCCAGCCACGATGCCAGCGGGCGGGGGCGCCTGCAGATTCTTGACCGTGACTGGAAGGTCTGCTTCCAGACGCCTGCGGCGGGCAGCACTGTCAGCAGCGGCAGCCAGATCGAGTTCGGCGTGGTCAAGCTTGACGAGACGTGCCCGGCCACCGACCAGGGCGCGCAGTCGCCTTCGCCCATATCCGAGGGCCAGGCGATGCCGGATCTGACCGGCAAGAGCCTCAAGGTGGCCGTCGCCTCGCTGCCGTCCAGCACCAGCATCACCGCCAAGGACATCAGCGGCCGGCATCGTCTGGTCATCGTCGAAAGCGACTGGACGGTCTGCTCCCAAGACCCCACACCCGGCGCACAGTTCAACGGCCAGCCCGTCACCTTCGGCGTGGTGAAGGTCGGGGAGCCCTGCCCCTAGCACCTTGCCCACAGACTCACCCCAGGGCCAGGGGTTCATGTGGACCGAGCCACTGAAACGGTCAAACCCGGCGGCTAAAGACGATGCCTGATCTGCGCGCTCGCCTAGTCGCCGGCCACGGCGAAGCCCAGGCAGGTAGATCCTCGTTCAGCTGGCGACGTGCCCACGGCCGTTGTTATCGGCCGCTGCTGGCACGGCGTGGTTTGCGCGGGCAGGCAGGTACCGTCGGCTCGTGAGATATGCCTCTGGGGATGACCTGGCGGGTAAGGGCCCGCGGGTCAACGTGTTCCTCGGTATCTGGGCGTTGGCGCTCGGCCTGGCCCTGGGCCTGGCGGGATGCTCGGGCGGCGCCGCTCACCGGCAGGCTACTGGCCAGGGCCGGCGAGCAGGGCCGCCGCCCTGCCGATTGGCGGCCTGAGCCCTGCGCAGGTCTGGGCGGCCTATGGCCTGGGACCGCTCCTGAGGACCGGTATCGATGGCAAAGGCCAGACGATTGCGGTCATCGACCCGTTCGGATCGCCGACCATCGCGCATGACGTGGCCGTTTTCGACAGGCGGTTCGGGCTGCCGCCGCTATCGCTGCGGGTGATCCAGCCGGCCGGCGCGGTGCCTCGCTACCGGCCGACGGTGGCGCGGACAGGTGCCGCCGGCGAGACGACGCTGGACGTGGAGTGGTGACCGCGGTAGGCGGCACCCAGCTTGCCCCGGCCGACGGCGCCACCCCGCGCAGGCCGGGCCTGGCCTGGCCCGGTAGCGGCGGCGGCCGCTCGGCCGTCTTCACCCGGCCGGCCTATCAAAGCAGGGTGGCGGGCGTCGTCGGCCAGCGCCGCGGCATCCCCGGCATCTCCATGGACGCGTCCTGCGCCAGCGCCGCGGCGGTCTACGGCAATAACGGCAGCTATCCCGCCGAGCCGCCGGGCTGGTCCACAGCTTGTGGCACCAGCCTCGCTGCACCGATGTTTGCCGGGATCGTGGCCCTGGCCGCTCAGCAGGCTGGCCATACGCTCGGCGCGATCAACCCGGCGCTCTACCGGATGGCGGCCAGCCACGCCCCCGGCATCGTGGACATCGTGCACGGAGACAACAGCTTCACTTTCTCAAGCCAGGGCAAGGCCCACATCGTGCTGGGCTTCCACGCCCAGCGCGGATACGACCTCATCTCCGGCCTCGGTACAATCGACGCCGCGCAATTCGTCCCCGAACTCGCCAAGGCCGCTGGCTAACCCCTTCGATCGAAAGCTCCCCGCAGCCCCGGGCAAGGAGGCCTCGCGACCGGGATATTCGCTAGTGCTTGCCACGCTCATGTTCGGTGATCTTGCCAGCAAGATCGTCCGCTGTGGTGGCCCGGACGATGACCGGACTAGGCCGGTCCAGGCTCGTGTTGCGCCGCCACGATCTGGGCCAGACGGCTCATAGGCTGGTGGCATGCTGTTCCACTTCGCGAGCGCCAAGCGCAACAACCCCCAGTGGCTGGCCAGCCATCCGGACGGCTATGTGCTCGTTGTGAAGTTGCCGTTTACGCCCGCCGAGATGCCGCGCCACCCGGACGGCTCGGTGGACATCGAAGCCTTTCCGGAGCGGATCTTCGGCTCGGATCACGTGGTGCACCTGCCCGGCGGTTCCGTTGAGTATGCGGGCGTCCCGGAGCCGGCGCTACGCCCGGCACCCCGGGTCCTGCACCGCGCTAACTGCAGCATGCTCCAAGCGCCGGCCGAGGACTGCCAGATGATCTGCGGCACGCGCGAGGAGCTGGACGCGAGCCTGAGCGGTGAAGAAGACGTGCAGCTTTGCGCGGCCTGCTGCTGAAGCGCGAGGCCGCCCAGCCTGCACACAGAACCGGCCCCGCCGGCGCAGACGCGGCCGACGGGGCCTGATCGTGCTCAGCGCTCAGGTCTGCGGCTGCTTCGCCCAGCGCAGGTAGGGCCGGACTTCCTCGACGTCCTCGAAGCGCTGCCGGGCGTCGTCGGTTGACATCGTCGGCGCGACGATGATCCGGTCCCCCGGCTGCCAATCGACCGGCGTGGAAACCGGCGCCGCGTCGGTCAGCTGCAGGGCGTCGATCACCCGCATGATCTCGCCGAAGTTGCGCCCGATCGACTTCGGGTAGGTCAGGGTCAGCCGCACCTTGTTCTTCGGGTCCACGATGAAGACCGACCGCACCGTGGAGGTGTCACCCTCACCCGGGTGGATCATGTCGTACAGCTCGGAGACCTGCTCATGTTCCTCGCTCCTCCTGCCCGGTCATGGGCTGTGTGGGTCAGGTCGCCGGTCGCCCCGAGGTCACGATTGCGTGGTCGACGCTGATGGCGCACACCACGTGCAGCATACGTGCAGACAAGTCACAGCCAGCATCAGTTTCACCAGGGGTGCGGCCGGTCATGCCCGAGCAGGCGCCGCGGGATCAGGCTGGCCGCGCCCGCCCGCCCGGCGCTGCGCCCGTTCCTTGATCCCCAGCAGCATCTTCCGCTCCATCACCAGGCTCCCCGGCTCCATGACCAGCAGACCGAACAGCCGGGTGAGCGCGGACGCGTACGGGGTGGCGATCCGGTTCCTGCTCAGCAGCCTGGTCCGGCCGTCGGAGGGGACCAGTGTGAACGTCCACACCCAGTTCTGGTCCTCGAAGCGGAACGCCAGCGCGCGCCGGGGCTCGAGGACCTCGACCCGCATCTTCGGCCGGCCGGGCCCCAGCGGGAACTCGTCCCCCAGCTTCAGGTCCTGGAACTGCGGCAGGATCTCGTCGGCGCTGTGCATGCCGAGGCCGAACAGGTTCTCGATCCAGTCGTAGGTGTAGACGCCACCCCGGCCGCTGCCCATCTGGACCAGCCAGGGCCACACGGCGGCCGGCGGCGCGTCGATCGTGATCGCACGGGTGGCGATGATGTCGGGGTTGGCCAGCAGGTCGTCGCCCGGCAGCTCGCTGGCGGCCTCCTCCGGCGTAGCACCCCAGGTCAGGCACTGGCGCCGGAACAGCCACGGGTAGCTCAGGGCCGCCGCCGCGGCGACGAGCCCCGCCCCGCCGGCGATCCGCAGCCAGGTACCGCTCATCGCGGGCGCCTCCCTCCTGTGACGGCCGGCCCTCACATCCATGCTGGCCGCCGCGGCCCGCCCGCGGCCGGGGCATCGGTCCCGGCAACCAGGGTCTTTGGTCGGTTCCGGGTCAGCGTGCCTTCGCGGCGAGCCGGCGCAGCGGCGGGAGCGTGGGCGGGGGTTGCTGGCGCGGCGGCAGCCCGGCCAGCAGTTCGGTGGTCGCCTCGGCCACCTTGCGGACCGCCAGGTCGACGGCGGCCTCGGTCCGGGCGGAAACCGTCTGCACGCCGCTCACCTTGCGCACATACTGGCGAGCGGCTGCCTCGATCTCCTCCGGGGTCGCCTGCGGCTGCAGGCCACGAAGCGTGGTGATGTTGCGGCACATGCCACCGACGTTACGCGACCTAGCCGTCAGCCTCGGCCGCGAGCTCGGCCAGCACCGCATCGGTGTGCTCGCCGTGCCGCGGCACCGGCCCGAGCGCCGGGCCGAACCCGCTGTGGGTGACCGGCGGTGGCAGCATCTGCACCTGGCGTCCCCCCGCGCTGACCGGCACCCACCGGCCCGCGAGCTGCGGGTGGGCCACGACCTCCCCGACCTCGCGCACCGCCGCGTAGGCGATCCGGGCCGCCGTCAGCCGCCGCACCAGCTCGGCCGCGGGCACCCGGCTGATCGCCCGGGACAGCAGGTCCTCCACCTCGTCCCGGTGCTCCAGCCGGCGCTGGTTCCCGGCGTACCGGGCGCCGGCGGCCAGCTCCGGCAGGTCCACGACCTCATTGCACAGGCGCGCCCACTCGTCCTCGTTCTGCACCGCGATCAGGATCTCGCTGCCGTCAGCGGTCAGGTACGAACCATACGGAACGATGGTCGCGTGGCGAGGCCCGTTGCGCGCCGGAGGAGCCCCGGTCAGGCTGGCCAGCAGCATGGGATGTGACATCCACTCGGCGAGCGCGCCGAACAGGGATGTGCGCACCACCCCGCCGTGGCCGGTCCGGTCGCGCTGCAGCAGGGCGGTGAGGATCCCGCTGTAGGCGTACATCCCGCCGGCGATGTCGGCGACGCTGATGCCCACCTTGGCGGGCTCGGCGGGCGAGCCGGTCACCGCCAGCACCCCCGCCTCGGCCTGCACCAGCAGGTCGTAGGCCTTGCGGTCGGCGTAGGGGCCGTCGTCCCCGTAGCCGCTGAGCTGGCAGGCGACCAGCCGCGGGTGGCGGCCCGCCAGCGCGTCGGCGTCCAGCCCGAGCCGGGTGATCGCGGCCGGGGAGAGATTGCAGACCCACACGTCGGCACGGCCGATGAGCGCGTCCAGCGCTTCCCGTCCGCCGGCCGTCTTCAGGTCCAGCACCACCGACTCCTTGGACCGGTTGAGCCAGATGAACCAGCTGGACATGCCCTCGCCCGCGGCGCCGTCGTAGTGACGGGCGAAGTCACCCCGGCCGGGGCGCTCGATCTTGATCACCCGGGCCCCGAGGTCGGCGAGCTGCCGGGTGGCGAACGGCGCGGCCACCGCCTGCTCGAGCGTGACCACCAGCATCCCGTCCAGCGGCCGGGGAGCGCCGGGCTGCTGGCGGGCGCCATCGGCGCTCACGGTGATCCGGCCCGCACGCCGGCCCGGCCCCTCACGGCGACCCCGCCCGCACGCCGGCCCGGCCCCTCACCACGACCCGGCCCTCACCGCCGCGGCCAGGCGGACCGGGTCGAAGCGGTCGCCGTCACCCAGCGCGCCCACCGCCGTGAAGAGCCGCCCGGCGGCGGGCTCCCCGAGTAGCCCGGCCGCCTTCGCCTCGATTTCCGGCTGCCCGGCCGGCCAGCCGGGGCTGCCACGGAACGCGGGGGTGTGCAACTCCACCGTCTCGCCGTCGGTGAAGCTCAGCGTCACCTCGGCTCCCCACCGGGCCGGGTAGGCGGCGTCGAGTTCGGCACTGGTGTGCATCCACGTGCGGTCCATCAGCGGCTGGAGCTGGGCGGCGAGGCTGCTGGCCTGCTGGAAGTCGGCGAGCGAGGAGGAGCCACGGGACAGCGTGAGCGCGGCGCCGAAGGGCATCGAGAACTGGGCGTCGACCGTGTTGGCGACGGCGCGCTTGCGGTCGGCCGGCTCGCCGACCAGTCCCATGCCGCCGCTGAGCACCCCACAGTCGATCCGGGTTATCCCCTCGACCCGCCCGCCCTCGCTCCGGTAGGCGGCCAGCAGGTCCATCACCCCGTGCATGTAGCGGCAGCAGGGGTGGAACTTGACGCTCGTCTCGTGCACCGCCGACAGCCCGGTGGCATGGGCGAGCACCGCCTCCACCCGGGCCGGAGGCCGGATCCCGCCGTAGATGTGCATCAGGCCGTAGGGGTCGCCGAAGGCGTCGGCCGGGCCGGTGAAACCGCCGGCGGCGAGCTCGGCGGCGAGGAGGCCGCCCGCCGCCGCCGACCCGGAATGGAAGCGCTTGGTCCAGGCGCCGTCGCTCAGGTAGGCCATGCTCCCCGCGGACAGGCTGAGCGCGATGCCGAACGCCGACCGGAGGGCGCCGGTGTCCAGCCCCGCCAGCCGCCCGGCGGCGGCCGCGGCGCCGAACACGCCGCAGACCGCGGTCGGGTGCAGCCCCTGCCGGTACAGCTCGGCCGGGCCGAGCAGCTCGCCGAGGCTGGCCATGACCTGGTACCCGGCCACCGCACTGTCCAGCACCGCCGCCGTCGTCACCGGGGCGCTGGGGATGCCGTCGGCGCCCGCCGCGGCCGCCAGCAGCGCGGTCCAGATCACGGTGCCGGGGTGGGAGCTCGACGGCTCGTGGGTGTCGTCGAGCTCGATGCTGTGCGCGCTGATCCCGTTGACCAGAGCCGCGTCCCGCACCGCGGCGGTCTGGCCGGTGCCGAGGACGGGAGCCGGCCCAGCCGATCGTGGCAGCAGGGCGTCGCGCGCCATCCGCGCCGAGTCGGCGCCCGCCCCGGTCCCCGCCACCGCCAGGTAGTCCGCCAGCAGCAGCCGGGCCCGGTCGCGCTCGGCCGGGGCCGGCCGGGCCGTGGCCGCCAGCTCGGCGAGCGCCGATGTCACCTGGGACCGCGTCACGGGCACCTCACATTAGACCGGCCAAATCGAGGTCAGGGCTCCAGTAAGCACGTGGCCACCAGAACCTGTCAAGGTCCGACCGATCGCGAGTTATCGCTGCTAAGAGCGGCTGAAACGGACCCCCGCTGGCGTCTTGACGGCAGGCACTCGTGGCCGCAATATGGCCGTCTAAAGAGCCGGGTCTATCGGTACCGCGTCCTTACGAGCAGGAGCCCTGAGTTGGAAGCCAGAGCCGCCCGCGCATCGTTGCGCGCCGTGCCGGAAGAGCCCGGCCAGGGCAGTGCCTACCGGCAGGTGGCGTCCGATCTGCGCCAGGCCATCGCCGCCGGGCGGTATGCCGGGGGCCAGCAGCTGCCGACCGAGGCCGAACTCGTCGCGTCGACCGGGCTGGGCCGCCAGACGGTGCGCCGGGCCTTCCAGGAGCTCGTCACCGAGGGCGTCATCTACCGGGTCCGCGGCCGGGGCACCTTCGCGGTGCCGGGAGAGGGGAAGTACCTGCGGTCGTTCGGCAGCATCGACGATCTGATGGCGCTGTCGCTCGACACCGAGCTGCAGGTGGTCGAGCCGCTGCACGTGCTGGCGAGCGTCGAGGTCGCGGGCCAGCTGCAGGCCGCCGACGACACCGTCATGACCACCTCGTTCCTGCGGCTGCACGACGGCGTGCCGTTCTGCTACACCCGCGTGCACGTCCCGCTGGAGATCGGCCGCAGGCTCCGCGAGCTGCTGGAGATGGCCGGGCTGGCCGAGCCGGGCAGCCGTGCCCGCTTCACCATGATCAGCCTGGTCGACCGGGTGAGTGACCGCCGGATCGACAGCGCGGTGCAGAACGCCACCGCCGCCGCCGCCTCCACCGAAATCGCCCACCGGCTGGGCTGTCCGCCGGGCCTGCCGGTGCTTCGCATCGACCGGCTCTACCGGGACCGGGAACTGGCGCCGCTGGAGCTGGCGATCAACCACTTCCATCCCGACCGCTACTCCTACCGGCTCCAGCTGCGAGGGCGGCTCGACTCCCCCAGCACCAGCCCAGGCGCCCGGTGACCAGCGAGCTGACGGCCGGGCCCGGCGGCCCCGCCGCGCGGCACGGTGATTCCCAGCACGGTGATTCCCAGCACGGTGATTCCCGGTGCGGCGCGGCCGCGATCGTGGCGGCACTGGCCGGGGCGGGCACCCGGCTGATGTTCGGCGTCCCCGGCGGCGGGCCGAACCTGGACGTGGTCGGCGCCGCCGCGGCCGCCGGGATGCCCTTCGTCCTCGCCCACGGCGAGACCGCGGCCACGATCATGGCCGCCACCTGCGCTGACCTCACCGGCGCCCCCGGCGCCGTGGTGGTCACCCGGGGGCCGGGCCTGGCCAGTGCGGTCAACGGCATCGCCCACGCAACGCTCGACCGCCTGCCGGTCATCGTCATCGCCGACACGGTCCCCGCGCACCAGCGGGACCGGATCAGCCATCAGCGGCTGGACCAGGCGGCGCTCGGCCGGTCGGTCGCCAAAGCGGCGCTGACGGCCGGCCCGGGCCAGGCCGGCCCAGCGGCAGAGCTCGCCGTCCGGCTGGCGCTGACAGCACCGGCCGGGCCTGTGCTCATCAACATGGATCCCGGCGCGGACGCCGTGCCCGCCATCGCCGGCGCGGCAGCCACCGACACCGCGCCAATCACCGACACCGCGCCATTCATCGACTCCGCGCCAGAGACCGGCACCATGCCGGTCACAGACGACGCGCCGGCCTTAACCAACGGACCCGCCGCCGACGGCGGCACGCTCCCCGCCCCGCGCGCGGGCGCAGATGCCGCCGGGCCCGAGCTGGCGCCGCTGGCGGCGGCTCTGCGGGCCGCCCGGCGGCCGGTGCTGCTGCTCGGCCCGGGCGCCCTGGCCCATGCCGCCGCGGTGCGCGGCGCCCTGGCCGGCAGCGGCATCCCCGCCCTGCACACTTACCGGGCACGCGGGATCATGCCGGACAGCGCCGCCGAGGCCGCCGGGCTGGTCACCGGCGGCACGATGGAGTGGCCGCTGCTGGCGGCCAGCGACCTCATCATCGGGCTCGGCGTCGACCCGGCCGAGATGATCCCGGCCGCCTGGAACTACGCCGCCCGCGCCATCCTGGTCACCGAGACCAGCGCCGGGGCGGCCGGGGGCGGCCGGTATTTCACCGGCGGCACCGCGCTGGTT
>WNFX01002607.1_pt1 | contig 18196 bp, 15 predicted proteins | sample 5400111 | NCBI WGS metagenome assembly WNFX01 (sample SAMN13153363, study PRJNA577476) | soil metagenome | isolation source: 40 cm soil or saprolite under grassland replicate 1 | place: USA:California | collected 2016-06-15 | reverse complement strand
GTGCGCACGCTGACAGAATATGCGGATATTGACCAGATTACTATTGCGGACTATAACGAAGAACGCGCTCACGAGGTTGCCGCATCTCTACATAGTAGCAACATTCTGGTCAAGCAAATCGATGTCAATGACGAGGAGCGCTTGCGTGCCCTCTTGCGTGGTGCCGATGTAGTTCTGAACGCAGTCGAATATGTTTTTAACTTGCCTGTTCTCAGAGCTTGTATCCTTGAGAAGGTACATTATGCCGACCTTGGGGGTCTTTTCCACATGACTCGGAAATTGATGGACATGCATGATGAGGTTTCGGCGGCAGGTATAACTGCCATCCTGGGAATGGGTGGCACTCCAGGCGTTACCAATGTGCTGGCTCGTGCTGCCGTTGACAAGCTTGACCGTGTTGAAAGTATCAAGGTACAGCTTGGTTGTAGCGATGACACACCTTCATCATCCCCCCTGGTTGCGCCATATTCTATACGCACAATACTGGATGAGTTTACCAAACAGCCACAGGTTTTCCAGGATGGTGTATGGTATCCGCAGCAGCCATTGAGCGGGCAGGAAGAGATGGTTTTTCCTCTACCTGTTGGTCGCGCAACAGCAATTTATTCGCTGCATTCTGAATGCGCGACGTTTCCAATTTCATTCCGTGACAAAGGCATTCATTACGTCTCGTTTAAAATAGCATTCCCAACAGACTTCATGACGAAATTGAAGTTTCTTGTTGATCTGGGCTTTGGTAGTGATGAGCCAGTCAATGTGCATGGGGTCAAGGTATCACCACGTGAGGTGCTGGCGCGTTTGATGGAGATGGCTCCTAGTGAAGATGTCGAACCACAAGATTGTGATGTTTTACGTATCGTCGCTAATGGAGAGGCTGAAGGACAGCGGGTAGAGATTACCAATCAGATTGTGGTGCTACCCTATCGTCGTTGGGGTATCAGCGCAGGCGCACTTGACACTGGCACTCCACTTGCTATTGCTGGGCACATGCTGGCGACTGGCGAAATTACTCGTCGTGGCGCTTTTGGTCCAGAAATGTGTGTACCAGTCGAACCTTTCTTCCACGAATTAGCCCGCTACGACATGCATGTAACCGAAACGCGGACGGTAGCCGTTTCGTAGGCGCCAGATTATGGCTTTTAACAAAAAAATCAGGATAACTGATCTCTGCAACCATCATCTTTGCTGTGATAGAATGTCGTTAGTAGAGCAACCTGCGTTCAGTAGATTCGTACTAAATTTGCCGTTTTACTGCGAATAGCGAACAAAAGAGCGCAAATTTTTGCGTAAGGGCAAGATTATGCTTTTTCACTTTTCCATCTGGATACCGCAACATCCTCTGAAGGCCGGTAAATCGGTCCCTGCGGATCATCGGATGATGGTGTGGAAAGTAATTATCCGCCCAGGTATTTTGCACATCTGAAAGGAGCTATTGAAGTGGCCGATTACAAACTTCTAATTAATGGCGAACTTGTCAACAGTAGTTCGGGCAAGACTGTTGAAGATATTGGCCCGGCTTCAGGCGAACCGGTCGCCGAAGTGCCTTTAAGTTCAGTAGATGATGTAGAGCATGCTGTTGCAGCAGCCCGAGAAGCGTTTGATGATGGTCGCTGGTCTGGCTTGACACATGGAGCGCGCGCCGCCGCATTGGAAAAGCTGGCAATGACAGTGGAGAGCTATGCTTCAGAGCTGGCTGAACTGGACTCACTCGACGCTGGTAAGCCGATCAAGCTGGCGCGTGATAGCGACATCCCGTTCTCCATCGATAACCTGCATTTCTTCGCGGGCGCTGCGCGTCACCTCGCTGGCATGGCAGCTAGCGAGTACTCCGGCGGTCATACCAGCATTATCCGCCGCGAGCCTATCGGCGTAGTTGCTTCGCTGGCCCCGTGGAACTATCCTTTCATGATGGCTGCCTGGAAGGTCGGGCCTGCATTGGCTGCCGGTAATACCGTCGTCATTAAGCCATCCGTTGAAACACCACTCTCAACACTCAAGTTGGGTGAAATTGCCCTTGAAGCTGGCCTGCCTCCTGGCGTACTCAATGTCATTACTAGCGGCCCAGGAGTAGCCCAGGCCCTTTCCAACCATAGCAAAGTCAATATGGTCTCGGTCACAGGAAGCACTGAGAGTGGCAAACATATCATGCGTGCTGGCGCCGAAAGCATCAAACGTGTACACCTGGAGCTTGGTGGTAAGGCTCCATTCATCGTTTACGATGATGCTGACCTCGATGCTGCTACAAGTGGTGCTGTAGTTGGCGGCTATGTTAACTGCGGACAGGATTGTACTGCTGCCACTCGTATATATGTCCAGGACAAGGTCTATGACGAATTTATGCAGTCGTTCCTCAATAAGGTCAGGCAGATTCGTGTTGGTGATCCATTAAACGAAAACACTGATATGGGACCATTGATCTCTGCTACCCAGCGTGCAACTGTTGAGGGCTTTGTTGAAAGGGCTTTGCACGATGGTGCAAATATCGTGACGGGCGGTAAGCGAGCAGCCGTTAAAGGACTGGAGAAAGGCTTCTTCTTTGAGCCAACCGTGATTGCGCAAGATCGCAATGATGCTGAGATTGTACAAAATGAAGTCTTTGGCCCGGTTGTTGTCGTGTGTCGTTTCAACACAGAGGAAGAAGTATTGAAAAAGGCTAACGATGTTGTCTACGGTCTGGCTGCTTCTGTCTGGACACGTGATATCTATAAGGCGATGCGTGCCAGCATGGAACTACAGTTTGGTACGGTGTGGGTCAATGATCACCTGCCGCTCACTTCTGAGATGCCGCATGGTGGCTACAAGGAAAGCGGCATAGGTAAAGATATGTCCATGTACTCCTTTGAGGAGTATACGCAAGTCAAGCACGTTATGATTGAGCTGTTCGGTGAGGCTCGCAAAGGCTGGCACTACACCATCTTCGGTGATGCGTAGGGTATTGCCCTCAAGACTGCCATGTTCATCTTGAATCCGCTCTATTTGTTCCAGGGAGTGGCACTATCGCCCACTCTCAATGATACTTGTGGTATACTGCTTGGCGAGAGATTGTTTGAGTAGGGGTGTGAACAGTTTCTCTCATCGTAACCAGGGGGGCTACTTTCTTTTTACCCAATCTTTTTGTCGTCTCTTAGTTCAACGCCTTTGAGGCCGTTTTAAGTTGCTCACAGAGGAGGAACTATGCACCAGATGAAAGGACTCTGGCGGTACCACTTTACTCGCGTATTTCTTATGGCAACCTTCCTGACTATGCTTTTGAGCCTGGCAGGATTGCCGCTATTTCGCCCTGTCACTCCTGCTCATGCCGCAGGCTGCCAGCTCAACTCTGCCAAAGGCAACATTCAGCATGTGATCTATGTCCAGTTCGACAACACCCACTTTACCCGTGACAATCCGAACGTTCCATCGGACCTTGAGCAGATGCCCAACCTGCTCAACTTTATCAAGAGCAACGGCGTGCTGCTCTCAAATCACCACACCCCACTCATCTCCCACACCGCAACCGACATCCTGACCTCGCTCACAGGTGTCTACGGTGATCGCCACGGCGTGCCGGTCAGCAACAGCTTCCGCTACTTTAACCCAAATGGCACAAGCAACACCGGTGTTTCATTTGCCTACTGGACTAGCCCTCTTTTCGACCCGACTACGTCAACGCCAACCGATACAACGTACAATATGATCACCAGCGCACCTAACACGAACACCCCGGCACCTTGGGTGCCATACACTCGCGCTGGCTGCAACTTTGGTTCGGTTGCTACAGCGAACACGATCCTTGAGAATATCGCAACAGATATCCCTACAGTATTCGGGGCTGGTTCGCCAGAGGCGATGGAAGTGACAGCCAATCCAGGGCAGGCGTTCGCTGACTTCGTTGGCATTGGCATCCACTGCGCGGCAGGAGACTCGCTGTGCTCTAGTGCCAACAAAGGTCGGCCTGATGTGCTGCCTGACGAGCCTGGCGGCTATTCGGCATTTAACGCCCTCTATGGCAACAAGTACGTTGCGCCGCAGATCAGCCCAAATGGACCAGTGACGGACCTGGATGGACATGTCATTCAGGATCCCCAGGGGCACATCGGCTTCCCCGGCTTTGATGGGATGGCTGCAACCGTCTCGCTTGGCTACGTGGCTGCTATGCAGGAACATGGCGTTCCCATCACCTACGCCTACATCTCTGACGCCCATGATGCACACCCCAGTGGGCCAGCCTATGGTCCTGGCCAGGCTGAATATGTCGCGGCGCTCAAGGCATACGACAACGCATTCGCCACGTTCTTCACCAGGCTGGCGAAGGATGGCATCAATCAGAGCAACACGTTGTTCGTCTTCACAGCCGACGAGGGCGATCACTTCGTGGGTGGTCCTCCCAGCCCCACAGGATGCGATGGCGTGACCACTCCCTGCACCTATAGCCAGATCGGCGAGCTCAATGCCAACCTGTCGGGTCTGTTGGGGACAGAGCGGGGCAACACCACACCCTTCAGGGTGCATTCTGATTCTGCCCCCACCATCTACATCACAGGCAATCCAGCTCGCGATGCTGCTGTGACCCGTACCTTTGACCGTGATCTGGCCCAGTTGACAGCGCCCAATCCCATCACGAGCAAAACCGATAAGCTCACTCAGTTCCTGGCCGACTCGGTGGAGATGAAGATACTTCACATGGTCACGGTCGATCCAGCACGGACACCGACATTGACGATGTTTGCCGATCCCAATTACTTCCTGTTTACGAGTGGAACCGCCTGTCCTACCCCCAACCCTGCCTCGTGTGTCACGGAGCAACCGGGTTTCGCCTGGAATCACGGTGATGTGCAATCGGATATCACCACTACATGGCTTGGCATGGTAGGGCCGGGCGTCGATCAGACGGGCATCGACAGCACTACCTGGTCGGATCATACCGATATCCGCCCGACTATACTGACCCTGGTCGGCTTGAAGGATGACTACGGGCACGACGGGCGCGCGCTTGTAGAGGATCTTACCGGCTATGCACAACCGCTAGCCGTGAAGAAGAGCACCTCCTTCGTCAGTCTCGCACAGATGTACAAGCGGATCGATGCCTGTGTTGGGGAACTCGGTCTGAAAAGCCTGGCAGTCTCTACGAAGGCGTTGGAGAGTGGCACCTCGTCCGATGATAGCACCTATACCAACCTCGAAAACCATCTCATTTCGATTAACAGCCAGCGTGACAGCCTTGCAGCGCAGATGATCGCTCTGCTGGAAGGAGCCGAGTTTAACGGCAAACCATTCAGCGACGCTCAGGCGCAATCACTCATCTCGCAGGGCCAGGCGTTGCTGAACAATGTGTAAACGGTTTGTAGATTTAGTACTGTATATGGCCGGTGGACCTGTGCCACCAGGGCAATAAAATTAGCGGGGCATCCTGATGGGTGCCCCGCTTACTACAATAAAGAAAATGTTTTATATTCTTTGACTTCATCACCTTTTCGACACGCTCGCTCAACGAAATACTTTTGGCCTCAGCTTTGTTCTCATTAGAAGATATCTGCAAACAATGATCTATAACCAGGAGCGCATTATGAGCTGTATTGCCGAGTTAGTAGAATACGAAGTCATGAGTTGGCCAAACGTAGAAAAACTCCCTCATCGCTTTGGTGGAATAGAGTTTCGCGTCAATGGTCATGAGATTGGACACCTGCATGGCAACCGGCAGGCCGATCTCCCTTTTCCTGTGCGTATGCGCGAAGAGCTTGTAGCAGCAGGACGAGCATCGCTTCATCATATCCTTCCACAGACTGGATGGGTGAGTTATTATATCCAGGGGTCTGAAAGTGTACCGGGCCTGATTGAACTCTTCCGTCTGAACTATGAACGCTATATCCGTTCTGTCGCATCTCCTCAGGCAAAGCAGGAGTAGAGCTGTGCCGGTATTACAAGATCATCCATCATCTATTATTTTCCTTGTCAATGGTGTAGCAAGAAAGGAAATCATATCAAATGAGTAATTTTACCCCGGCAGAGATCGAGTATTTAAAAAGCCAGAGACTAGGGCGCCTTGCGACTGTGAACAGTAAAGGAGAACCGCACGTCGTACCAGTCGGTTTTCGCTACAACGCTGAGTTGGATACCATCGACATTGGAGGTCGCAATATTGCTCCAACCAGGAAGTATCGTGATGCTGCTCACCAGGGACGGGTTGCCTTTGTAGTAGACGATGTGCTACCCCCGTGGAAGCCGCGCGGCATCGAAATACGTGGGCACGCCGAGGTTTTACCAACAGGCGGTCAGGAGATTGTCTCAAGTTTCGCTCCAGAAATCATACGCGTGTACCCTATCAGAATCATTGGTTGGGGAATTGAAGGTGACGCTTATCAAGCTCAAAGCCGAACAGTGGAATGATCGGGGATGTAAATGCCACTGTTGTGCGATCTCATCGAATTACCAACTCATCCGCTTATCTCCATCGTTGGTGCGGGCGGTAAAACGACAACTATGTATACCCTTGCCGGCGAAATGGCACATCGTGGTAAACGTGTAATCACCACCACCACCACCCAGATCTTTTTCCCGGAGCAGGGTGAAACTGATACCCTTATCTTTGCCGCAGAAACTTCTATCCTCCTCAGGAAAATCGATGCTGCCTGGAAGGACCATAAAAACATCACAGTTACCGGGGTTCCTATTCGTGAGGATAAACTCGCCGGACTTCAGCTTGAACAACCCTATGAGTTGCTCACAAAAAGCGGTGCTGATGCTGTGATTGTCGAAGCTGACGGCGCACGTCACCGTATGATCAAGGCCCCGGCTGAACACGAACCAGTGATACCACCGCAGACAAATGTTGCTTTGCCGATGATGAGTGCCGAAGCAATCAACCAGCCACTGAGTGACAGGATAGCTCATCGCCCAGAATGGGTTGCAACGGTGTCAGGTATAAATCTGGGTGATTTATTATCACCTACCGTGATTACAAAACTGATGACCAGCGAGCAAGGGGCACTCAAGCACATTCCCGAAACTGCCGCGATCTATCTCCTCATAACTCATAGCTCTATGACCCACAAAGAAACTCTACACAAACTCATATCCCTGGTGCGACGTTCGACTCGCATAAGCGGCGTGTTAATTTCCAAGCAACCTGGCGTTTGGTTCGCAAATAAATGAGCAGTATGATCGTGGAGAATGCCTCCACAATCGGTGACAAATCCGGCGAGTACGCGAGCAGAAACAGTAAGCGGTATCCATGGTTAGAGGAGTCCTATCAAGCGCCACACCTTGAGTCGTGCAGTTCTATTCCGCACCTCAAGAGAAAAGGGCTCACTTACTTGTACATGCCGGTACACATTGAGGAATGTTGAATCATTAAGCAGAATCTCATTTTCAGCGGCCCTGTTTTGCAGTCGCGCTGCCACATTGACTGTATCTCCAATTGCGGTGTAGTTTTGTATGCGCTCTTCTGAACCAATATTACCTATAACTGCCAGTCCGGTATTTATACCGAAACCGAAAGACATTGGTGTTTCCAGGGGATGAGCACGTTGGTATGCTAAAACTGCCGAGCGCATGTTCCAGGCGGCGCGTACTGCTTTCAAGGCATGGGCTTTTTGTGCTAAGGGTGCATTGAAAATCGCCATCAGCGCGTCACCCATAAATGCGGTCACCATGCCGTTCTCTTTCCAAATTTCCTCGACCATAATCTGTAGATAGCTATTGAGTAAGTTCATTACTTCTTCAGGCGCCAGGTTTTCACTGAGTCGCGTGTAACCACGTATATCGGCAAAAACCACCGTAATTTCTATCGTTTCACCACCGAGATGCAATGCCTTGGGATTCTTTGTAAGTTGCTCGACAACATTCGGATTTACGTACCGTTCAAAAAGGCGGCGAATCTCTTTAGCCTCCGCTTCCTTGTGTTTCTGTTCTGTACGGTCATCTATCACAAGGGTCATACCAATATGCCTGCCTTGAGCATCACGCAATGAAGAGACAGCCAGGTTCAGGTAAACCAGGCCAGGTCGTCCAGGGATCTCGCAGACAACAGAATTGGGCACAATTGTGCCATGTTCGTGCTGCACATGCGCATTTTGCAGCAACTCGGTCAAGCCAAGTTGAGGTCGTACACTAAACACTGTCTCATAATATTTCCCGATTGCTGACAGTGGATTCAAGTTCAGTATCGTGCCAGCCGCATGATTGAACATCTTAATCAACCCGGCTGAATCAATAGTAATAACACCGTTTGCAACGGAGGCAAAGATGTTATCCATATAATGTTTATCTTCGTTGACCAGGGCAAAAAGTTGGGCATTATCGATGGCAATAGCAGCTTGGTGACAAAAAGCCAGCAAAAGATCTCGCTGCTTAGGACTAAAAAGATTCATAGTGGAACGCCGATCAACATACACTGCTCCAATGCATCTATCACGGACAATGAGCGGAGCACACATGATTGAATGAATATCAAATTCCCGCATACTGAGAGTGGGATCGAACAGATCAGCGTCAGTGAGTGCCTTTCTTGTATTGACTACCTGTTTGACCGTACTTAGGCTAATTCCGAACTCTTTTTCTGCAATCGTCTGTGCTCTGGAGTTACGCGCAATTTTGAACTCAAGTTCGTTTGTCTCCCGGTTCACCAGCATGAGGAAGCCCCTGTCTGCTTCCACAAACTCGATGAGCCGGTCCATAACCAGTTGCAACACTTTATCCAAATCAAGTGTTGAGTTGAGGTCACGCGCAACGGCATAGAGTGTTCCAAGCTCGTCGCGATTGAGATTTCTGTCAGATGGTACCGGCAACAGATGCCTCCATTGAGAATCTTAGGCCAGCTCTAAACTACAATTGTCAGAACATATCATTGGTTGAACGATCAGTAAGAACTTTTTTCGTGAATCAGAACTGGCTATTGTTGCCTCGACGCTGGCAATCGCAATCCTGTTTCAACCGTTACGTCGTCGTATACAACAAGTTATTGATCGACACTTCTATCGCAACAAGTATGACACAGTTCGTACCTTAGAGGCGTTCAGCGCGGCTATGCGTGAAGAAGTCGATCTTAATCAACTAACTGAGTAGTTATTAAAGGGGTACAAGAGACAATGCAACCCGCTTCTATTTCGTTATGGTTACGCCGACTTGGAGCCACCAGAATAAACGCGCTACCTGGGTATTACTAAAACCTGATGAACAATTCACCTGGAGTTTCCGGAGCAGTAATAGTGGTTGAATCTAATGAGATAGTTACCAATCCATACGTATGACTCACCTTCCCGTTGCCTGCTTGCAAGAGAAAGAAGAGCAGCGCCAGGAGTACAGCTATTAGCACTATGACCAGCAATGTGAGAAATCTACGCCGCATAGTCAGGTCCCTCCATATCACCGTATCCTGCTAACGAATGGGAGTTCCTCCTATATATTACTACATCACTCAAGAGGTGCCCGTCTTCCCATACCAAAACAACTGCGACAAACGCTACAAGTGCAACAAGTGTCACAACTGCAACAAGTGCCTCAAACTATTCTTCCCCCTTACCCGCAGCTCACAAATCCTGGAACGCTTGTATCTAAAAGTAGCCTAAAATACATTAAGCACCCATGTGCTAAGTTACAGGTACTTACAGACTAGGATTATATGATTTATCGTTGCCTATCTGGTTGTATGGGGATGGCAATCTGTTTTAAGATGGAGAAGAGCTTGACAGTAGACTGCACCTTCTTGCTCTTAGTGTGTCCTGCATTGTCACCCTGAGCGAAGCGAAGGGGCTAACTCGAGTGGCACAAAGATGCTTCGCTGTGCTCAGCATGACAAAGCTGGGTCTTCTTACCGCGCATTGGCAAGGCGAGAGGGCTACCCCGGTTTGCTAACCGTTGCACAACTGCCAAAACTTTACTATCATACACAAAGGTACCTTGGTATACGTCAGCCTGTGAAAGAAGAATCATTTAATGAAACCTGGCCTCTACTGGTCTTATGCCACGCGTTCACTTATCCGGGGTGGGCAGCGCACTGTTCTTGCCATCTTCTGTGTCGCAGTAGGCGTTATGGCGATCGTTGCCTTACAACTCGTCGGCCTCAGTGTCAATCAAGCCCTTCTTGGCAATATCGTTGAGGCTAACGGCGGCGATATCCGGTTGAATGCTGACCTTGCCCCCTTGCGCCAGCCTGACATGGCCTATTTCGACAAACTCAAGCAGCAGGGACGTATCAGCGATTATGCGACAGCATATGATCCTGGCGGTAGCATCACATTATCGACAGGTGAAGAAGAAACTTTTGCCTTCATTGCCGTCTCGCATAACTTTCCCCTCGTTGGTCAGGCAAACTTCGTCGCTCCATCTCATGGTTTGGAGATCCAAAGCGTTGTTACTGGCGACAACGTCGCTGTAAGTTCAACCGTTTTCAATGCTCTCAATGCCCATATTGGCAGTGCCTATCGTGTGAAGACATTGGACGGGCGCTTTGTGCCTATCACCGTCGCCGCCGAATTTCAGGAAGATGGTGTATTTCGTGGCCCACAAATCATTATTTCGCGGGCTACCCTGGACGCTGTGCCTGGTCCCAATGGGGTCCCGGAGTCAGCACAATATGGCACAGTTTATATGACTGTACCTGCATCAAACATCAATGCTGTTCATATGCAGTTGAGCCAGCAGTTCCCGTCTGCCCGTGTTATCACCGCTACTGACCTGCTTAAACAACGCCAGACGCAGGTAGATCAGATTCGTCTCTTCCTACGCATCGTTGGCTTACTGGCCCTTTTCATCGGCGGTATCGGTATCATCAATACCATGCAGGTGTTGCTGCGCCGCCGTCAAATCGAAATCGCTATGCTTAAAACCACTGGCTATCGCCAGGTTGATCTGTATGGCCTGTTCGGGCTAGAAGCCGCATTGTTGGGAATAGTGGGAGGTATTGTAGGCACGCTGTTGGGGCTGGGTATCAGTTTCCTTGTGCGCAGCGTCGTCGAGCGTGCCTTTTTCATCCACCTGCCAATCATCCTGGATACGCTCACGCTTGTATCCGGTCTACTCATTGGGCTGGCAACGGCGTTGATTTTCGGGTTACTTCCAATTGTGCAGGCTAGCCAGGTACGCCCTCTATCCGTGCTGCGCGAGATCATCGATCAAAGGAAATTCACTTCGCGACTCATCACCTTTGTACTACTCATAATATTGTCGTTGCTCTTCGTGTTGTTGGCATCCGCTATCCTGGGCGACGTAATAACAGCCGCTATAGCTGTCTATGGTGGGGCAGGCGTGATCTTTTCACTCGCACTGGGGTTTGGCTTGCTGGTGCTGGCCATTTCAAAGTTGCCGGTCTATGAGAAACCCAGGCCGCGTATGCTCCTCTGGGTGCTGCTTGCCATTGGTATCACCATAGTATCGATACTTGTACTGGTTGCTCTCTTACTCCTGGGTGAATTTGCCAATGCTTTTGCGACACACTCCGGTAACGCTCTCATCGGTACATATGCGCTAGTTGTGCTCGGTGGTATGGGGATTGTGCTTGTTGGCGGTTCGCTCGTCTATTTCCTGGCGATTGTCATCAATAGCCTGGTTATGTTCACACCACGTTCCTGGAAAACAGCGGTTATGCTGGCGTATCGCAACCTTGGAAGACAGCGTCTGCGCACGACAACCACTCTGACTGCGCTATTCGTAGGTGTCTTCGCCATCGGCCTGATCCTCATCATGGGTCAGGGGATCAAAGATGCCATCAATACAACACTCAGCACGCTCTTCACCCATAACGTCTTTGTTGTGGTGCCGCCAAATCAAAAACAGGCAGTTCAGAATCAACTGGTTCTATCAAAAGGCATCGACTCCGGCAAAACACAGGTGAATCCTGTGGTGCCCCAGCTTTACCCGATTCTTGTTTCTGGACGAGATATCAACACCATCCTTAGAAGTGTTCGCAAAACGGATAAGATCGACGCAAGGGATATTGTTGGTGACCTGACCGATTTGCAAGGCTTTGATCTGAGCGGAGGCAAGAAAAATCTGCCCACGATCATCCTTAAAACCGGGCGCAATCTACAGACTGGTGATGCGGGCACTAACGCTGTCATCTTGAGTTCAGAACTCGAACAGAACCCGGTGAACCTGCGCGTTGGCGATACCGTGGTAGTGCAGAGCGCGAATGGCTCTGTGACCAGAATCCTCAAAGTTGTGGGCTTCTATGATAGCACCTCACCGCAGGGCAATCCAAACTTCGCGGGCATGCTGGTTGACTCAGCCGTGGCTCAGCAACTCGGAGGCTCCCAGACCCTCGAGGTCTTCTCACTCAAGGTCGATCCCGACCAGGTTCCTGCACTCAAAAAACGCTTGAACACAGTCGTACCAACCGCTTTCATTCTGAGTGTTGTGGATATCGATACGTTAGTCAACCAGGTGCTCAACAATCTGATCATTATGCTGACGACACTCGCTTCGCTGGCGATGGCCGCGGGATTGATCATTATCGCCAACGCGGTGGCGCTGGCGATGCTGGAACGGCGCCGCGAAATCGGCATTTTAAAATCCGTCGGTCATACTAGTAAATCAGTACTTTCCACCGTGCTGATTGAAAATGGCCTGATGGGTCTGCTTGGCTCATTGGTAGCCATGCTTCTGGTAGTAGGCGCAATCACAGCCCTCAGCAGGTTTGTCTTCCATACCGATCTAGGCATCGGCCCGCTCCTGGTAGCTCTCATAATCGGGGCTACATCGCTGATCACTATGTTGGTGGCGATGGTGGTCGCATGGAGTGCTGTGCGTGTGCGGCCTTTGGACGTGCTGCGTTATGAATGAAAATAGTGAAACACATGCAGAGAATAGAAAAAGAGAAAGGTAAGCAGATCAGTATGGGAAAACCATTGTTGATTTTTGTGAACGGTCTGCCTGGCACTGGAAAGACCACCCTGGCAAGACGGCTTGCAGCGGATGTACGACTCCCAGTTTTCTCTAGAGACGGCATGTATGAGACCCTCTACGATGCGCTGGAATATCAAAGCAATGAATGCTCCCCTTTGATAGGCCCTGCAACATTTACCCTCCTCTATTATGTTGCAAGCTCAGTGTTAGTAGCAGGCCAATCGTTGGTGATTGAGGGATTTTTTGGTCGCTCCGAAGTAAGAAGTGCCGAGTTTCTCCACCTGCAACATGCTTACGATTTTGAGCCATTTCAAATTCTGTGCAAGACAGATGGGGGAGTCCTCTTGGAGCGCTTCCTTGCTCGTATGGAGACCGGAGAACGACACGTCGGTCATCGTGATCGTGATCTGGAATGGATTGAACAAAACAAAGAGCGGCTCTTGCAAGGACATCTTACGCCTCTTGCTCTTGATGGTCAGGTCATTGAAATCGACACCACCACTCCTCACAGTTTTGATTATGCTGACGTACTCCAACGAGTTCACACAGCTCTCTTAAACGCGCTCACCAGTTGATTATATTTCATCTTTCGTTTGCTTGCCTATGATGCAAACGAGCAGCATTACCATCAAGAGGGTAAATAACCTCTCCCCGTAGTATATCGGCGGCAAATGCGAGTGCTGCATAGAGGTCCTCGCTGGTAAGGCGCGGATATTCCTCTAGAAGCTGTTCGATGGTTGTTCCGCCAGACATTCTTCACCTTCTCTCCGCCGACGTTGCCAACGTCCATTCCGATGGTCATTGCGGTCTCCTTTACGGTCAGTCATTACTGCTTACCATAATAACACATCGATATGATCACTGTTGATGGATAACGATTAATATTTGATACACTTGAATGTGCTATGATGACAAATGATCTTACTCTACCAACAACCGAGATGAAAGGAGGACTTACACATGAGACCTGGCAGGCCGTTTACGCTTATGTATTTACCGATCTTGCTCTAAATGCAGAGGGTCTGATTCCTCTAGACGACTGGGGAGCAATCTACATTTCCACGGATCCGAACTGTGCTGATACGACGAGGTTTCAGTAAATTGACAGGCTTCACAGAGAATATTATTCTCTGTGTGTAACATATGTGTAACTGCTACGTAATAGGAACAATGAGCTATGGCGTCTCTTCCGAAAGTCCGTGATGGTTTTTTGCTGCAACAAATAGCAGAAGAAATTTCTGTTGGTCCCATCACGATTGGAACCGCTGAATGGTATACCTGGCTGGAGCATCACCGTTCCTTTTGCTTTGAAGCACAAGGGTGCAGCTTTACAGCACGTAAGGAACGACGACCTGGCGGCTGGTATTGGTATGGGTACCGACGCATGCAGGGCAAGCTGCATCGCGCCTACATTGGTAAAACAGCAAGATTAACGCTCGAACGACTCAATGAGGTCGCAAAGATCCTTGAGAAGGCGGGGGATGCCTTGCAGGGATCGATGTATCGACCCAGAAGGATGCCTGGGTCAGATTCGTTGCAAGTACAGCAGGTTTCCCCCATCCCTCTTCCGACGGTTCTCGCCGTAGCAGAAGCACTCACAGAGCCTGAACTGGTGCCAAAAAACAGCCTACCTGTTCAACTCACTCCGCTCATTGGACGAGGACAGGATGCGGCGATTGCGAAGGCAATCTTGCTGCGACCAGAGGTGCGTTTGTTGAGTATGATTGGTACCGCAGGCATTGGCAAGACGCGTCTGGCGATCCAGGTAGCCACAGACTTGCTGGAGGATTTCGATGATGGTGCCTATTTTGTTCCTCTGGCCCCGATAAGCGACAAGGACCTTGTACCCTCCACAATTGCTCGGTCATTTGGCCTCAAAGAGAGTAGTAACAGGTCTATGGTTGAGCACTTGAAAGTGTATCTCTCAAACAAGTGCCTCTTGCTTGTGTTGGACAATTTTGAGCATGTCGTCACTGCTGCGCCCTTGTTAGTCGAACTTCTCACTGCCTGTCCGAAGCTGAAGCTGTTGGTGACCAGTCGTGAGGTATTGCACCTGCACGTAGAAGAGCAATTCTCGGTTCCACCGTTAGCGCTACCAGATCTCAAACATCTCGAAGATATCGAATCCCCCGCACAGTTTGCAGCAGTAGAACTCTTCAACCTGCGCGCACAAGCCGTCTTGCCTGGTTTCCGCATGACGGCTGCCAATGCTAATACCATTGCCACGATATGCACTCGCCTGGATGGATTACCGCTTGCGATTGAACTCGCAGCCGCTCGCATCAAATTGCTTTCTCCACAGGCCTTGCTAGCACGCCTTGAGCATCGATTGTACGTATTGACACAAGGACCGCAGGATGTGCCGGAGCGGCAACAGGCCTTGCGCAACACTATTCAGTGGAGCTATGATCTGCTCGATGCGCAGGAGCAGCGCCTCTTCAGGCAACTCTCCGTCTTCGCTGGTGGCTGCACACTTGAAGCAGTAGAAGCAGTCTGTAAGGCGTCAGGCAATGAGACGATGAACGTCCTGGAAGGAGTGGCTTCTCTTATCGATAAGAGCTTGCTGTATACAACGCGGCAGGAGGATGAGGAACCCCGCCTCGGAATGCTGGAGACAATTCGCGAATATGGATTGGAGTGCCTGGAAACGTGTGGAGAAATGGAGGTAATCCGGTACGCTCATGCCAGCTACTATCTGCGGCTTGTGGAGGCAGCAGAGCCGCAGTTGGTTGGGGCAGAGCAAGGGCAATGGTCTGACCGCTTAGAGCAGGAACTTGAGAATATACGAGCGACAATGCGCTGGTTTCTGGAGCGAGAAGATGTAGGGGAGGGCATCGAGATACCTTTCTTCTTGAACGCCCTCAGTGCATTCTGGACGGAACGAGGCTACCTGAGCGAGGCGCGTCAATGGTTCGAGCGGTTACTCACGACAAGTGCGGGAGCTGTGACGCTGTGACGCTGAGACGAGCGGTGGAGCTCTGGTGTGCGAGTAGACTCGCTTTCAACCAGGATGACTTTCACCAGGCAGAGCGATTAGCTCAGGAGGGCCTCGAGCTTTTCCGTAAACTCGACGACAAACGAGGCGTTGGACTCGCTCTCCTTCGTTTAGGGGATGTAGCCAGTAGGCGGCATAACCATCAAAAGGCTTGTTTACTACTCGAAGAGAGCGTGACGATTCTAAGGAAATGGGGCTTTAAAACAAACCTCGCCTATTCGCTTAGTAGCTTCGCACCAGTACTCAGCGAGCAAGGGAAGTACACCAGGGCATGCGTACTGGCAGAAGAGAGCCTCGCACTCTTCAGAGAGCTGAACCATCTAGGAGGGGTAGCTCATGCGCTCTGCTGCTTGGCAAAGGCACACTTATTGCAAGGTGAATATCATTCGGCACGAATAGTCGGAGAGGAAGGACTCGCGATAGCCAGAAAGTTGGGCATGAAGTCAATCATCGCCTCATCTCTTCAGCTCTTAGGGCAGGTAGCTCTTCATCAGGGCGATGGGGCGACGGCGCGCACATTGCTCATGGAGAGCCTGGCAATCAAAAGGGAGTCAGGGAGTCGCTGGACTTACGCCGAATTGCTCATCCTTTTGGGCAGTATCGTCGCTTTTCAACGTGACGATACTCAAGCTAATTCTTTGTTCAAGGAAAGCCTGGCGATCCTTAAAGATCTGAACGATGCGGAGATGGTCGCCTCCGTTCTAGAGAATGTAGCCGAAGCAGTCCTGGCACAGGGAAGTCCAACATGGTCAGCCAGGTTATGGGGAGCAGCGCATAGCATGCGAGAAGCTATTGGGGCCCTCTTGCCACTAGACAAGCACTCCTCTCATAAACGGGCCATGATTGCCGCACGTACCCAACTTGGAAAGGATACCTTTACAGTTGCTTATGCAGAAGGTCTTGCCATGTCATTAGAGCAAGTTCTTGACGCACAGCAAGCGGTTATATCACGTAAGCAGGTTTCGCCTGCAGTGGCTTCAGTAACCTTCCCCTCTGGATTGACACAACGCGAGGTTGAAGTGCTACGCTTAGTTGCAAAGGGATTGACGATCGCTCAGATCGCAGAACAACTTATTATTAGCTTCCATACGGCCAATGCCCACGTGCGTACCATCTACAACAAGCTGGATGTCACCTCACGCAGTGCCGCCACTCGTTATGCCATTGAGCATCACCTCGTTTGAAGATGAACTACCCACTGCGATAACTCGCCAATCGATCTATCTCCCAGATCCCTGGAGGATCGTCTTATTCATGCGATGCACTCCGGCTCCATTCACGTTTGTTGAGAGAGCAAATAGCATGTTCATGTGATGTATCTGTCATGTCCATCATTTTACATTGGAAGCAGATATTCTCATGCTTAAGAAAGGAGTTTTACCATGAACATGCGACGCGTCCTTTGTTATTCGTTTCTTTTGTTGCTCTCCTTGCTTGCTCTGACCTTGGCAACCGCTGTGCGACCTGTCCGGGCAGCTGCTGACACCGTCAGGTTCAGGGAGTTCTCGATTCCCACCGCTAATAGCGGAGCTTTCGACATCACGGCTGGTCCCGACGGCAAGGTCTGGTTTGACGAGGTGGATGCGAACAATATTGGACGAATCACCACCGGTGGGACCATTACCGAATTTCCGATTCCCACCGCTAATAGCCAGTCTTTCGGCATCACGGCAGGTCCCGACGGAGCTATCTGGTTTACAGAATCAAGTGTGAACAAGATTGGGCGCATCACCACTCATGGGATTTTCACCGAATTTCCGATTCCCACTGCTAACAGCACACCTGTCAGCATCACGGCTGGTCCCGACGAGAAACTCTGGTTTACCGAGGCAACTGCGAACAAGATTGGGCGCATCACCACCAGTGGAGTCATTACTGAGTTTCCAATTCCCACTGCTAACAGCACACCAGTCGGCATCACGGCAGGTTCTGACGAAAGTCTCTGGTTTACCGAGAGTGATGGAAATAAGATTGGGCGCATCACCACCAGAGGCTCCATCACCGAGTTCCCGGTTCCCACCGCAAACAGCAGGCCGAACCGCATCACGGCAGGTCCTGACGGGAAGGTCTGGTTTACTGAGACGGTCGTGAACAAGATTGGGCGCATCACGACCAGCGGGACTATCACCGAATTCCTTGTTCCCACTGCTAATAGCTTTCCTATCTTCATCACCAAAGGTCCTGACGGAGCCCTCTGGTTTACTGAGGCATTTGCAAACAACATCGGCCGCATCACCACCAGGGGAGCTTTCACCGAGTTTCCGATTCCCACTGCTAATAGCTTTCCTATCGGTATAGCGACTGGTCCTGATGAGAATCTCTGGTTTACTGAGATAGATGCGAACCAGATTGGTAGATTAATGCTAGACGATCAGTGAGGTG
>WNFX01008804.1_pt1 | contig 18197 bp, 16 predicted proteins | sample 5400111 | NCBI WGS metagenome assembly WNFX01 (sample SAMN13153363, study PRJNA577476) | soil metagenome | isolation source: 40 cm soil or saprolite under grassland replicate 1 | place: USA:California | collected 2016-06-15 | reverse complement strand
GTGGAAGATCACCCCGCGCCGGAGGCGGAGCTGCCAGGTGTTGTCGTCGAGGAGCTTCCACGACTCGGCGAGCTGTGGAACGATGCGCTGGTCGGCGTCCCGGCCGACGAGGGAATCGAAGATGCTCACGCCGACCGTGGCCCGGATCGAGGACAGGTTCATGGTCGGATCGAGGTTCTCGGGCGTCCACGGAATGGCGACCCTGAGCTCACCCTGGGGCTGCGCGCCAGCGGGCACGCCGGGCAGAATCAGGAGAACGGCCACAGTGAGGGCGATCCAGGGCTTCATGGGCGGCTTCTTTTCAGCGCGGGGACTTCGCGGCGGAGACGACGGCCTCGAGGTTTTCCTCGTGGACGTCGAGCGGAAGAACGCAGCCGGGAGCGATGATCACTCCCGTGCCCGCCGTCTGGGAGATGGCATCGGCGACGTCGGCGGCGGCTGCCGCCGGGCTGCCGGTCCTCAGCGTCTCGCTTTCGTTCAGCCCACCCACCACGGCGCCCTTGAAGCGGCGAAGCCCGTCGCCCAAGGTAGGCGCGGTCAGCCGGTCGTGCCAGTTCATGGCGGCCACGGGCAAGGTGGCCGAGCGGTCGAAGTAGATCTGCCGGCCGTGGACGTGGAGCATGGTCCACATGGGGCCGCCGCCGAGGCTCTCCAGCACCCGCCACGAGTTCGGCATGCTGAACCGCGAGTAATCTCCTTCGGCCATCACGTCCCGGCTGGCCGTCTGGGACGCGTAAAAGATGCCGTCGGCGCCGGCCTTGCCCACCTCCGCCACGTAGTGGATCACCGTCTCCGTGATGACGTCGAGCGCGCCCAGGACCGCGTGGGGATGATCGCGCAGGTCGCGATCGAGCTGCTCCCCCGCCAGCTTGCGGGCGATGGTCAGCGGGGCGAAGACCGTGTGAAGCACAGGCACGTCGTCGCTCCGGCCGCTCAGAATGAGGCGCAGCGCCTCGAGCTCTCGCCCGAGCGCCCCGCGCCCGGGATCGAGCGGCTTGAGCCTGGCCCAGTCCGCGGTTTGCTTCACCGCGTGCTGGGTGCAGATCTTGGCGCCATTGGGCGAGCCCTGATAGGCGACCTTGCAGCCCCAGTCCTCCACGCAATAGACCCCGCTCGACATGATCTTGACGAGGTCGAGGTCCCACCGACGCTGCCAGGCGAGCATCGCGTCGGCGAGGCCGCGGGCCGTGTGATCCAGGTGTGGCACGTGCTGCCAGAAGGCCACGGGCGGCCGGTCGACAGGCTGCCGGTGAAGCGCCGCGTGGACGCGCTCTCGCTTCGTCACGGTTAGAAGTCTATCTCATTCAGCCCTCGCCTCGCCGGGCTCCTCGCCTGCGGCTCGTCGGCCCCGTCTCGGCTCGAAAGACAATTTGATATCCGGGAACTCTGCCGGCACGCTATGGTCTAAGAATGCGAGAGGGAGACACCGCCGACGCCCCGGAGTTCCTCGCGCGGCTGCGGGCCGGAGACGCTGGCGCGTTCGAGCAGCTCGTCACCCTCCATCAGCATCGCGTCTTCGGCGTGGCCTTCCGGATGCTGGGCAACGCGGCCGAAGCCGAGGAGATGGCCCAGGAGGCTTTCATGCGGGCTCACCGGAGCCTGTCGGAGTTCCGCGGGGACGCCAAGCTTTCCACCTGGCTCTACGCCATCGTCTCGCGCCTGTGTCTGAGCCGTCTCGCCTCAGGGGAGCGGCGGGCGGGGCGCCAGGGCGAAGAGACGCTCCTGCGGCTTTCCGATCCGCAGGGAGGCCCCGACGCAGGCGTGGAGCGCGCCGAGCTCGAGGCGGCCCTGCATCGCGCCATCGCCGAGCTGCCCGAAGACCGTCGGGCCGTCGTGATACTCCGCGATCTCCAGGGCCTCTCGTATGAGGAGATCGCCGAGGCCCTCGACCTCGAATTGAATACCGTGCGCTCGCGTCTTCATCGCGCCCGCCTGGATCTCAAGGAGAAGATGGAGCGGTTCCTGCCATGACCTGTCACGAGTCCCGCGAGCGGATGTCCGAGCTCCTCGATGAGGTCCTCCCTGCCCGGGAGCGCGCCCTGGTGGAGGCCCACCTGGCCGATTGCCAGGAGTGCCGGCGCGAGCTGGAGCGGCTGCGCGCCACTGTCTCGATCCTCCGGCGCGTCGAGCCCGTGCGCGCGCCGGTCGGCTTCGTGGATCGCGTCATGGCGGCGGTGCGCCCGGTCCCGTGGTATCGGCGGCTGGCCGCGTGGATATTCCTGCCGCTTTCGGTCAAGCTGCCCGCCGAGGCCGCCGCCATGGCCCTGGTCGCCATTCTGGCCGTGTTTCTCTTCCAGCGCGAGCCCGAGCTGCAGCGATCCATCAGACCAGATCTCCCAGCGACCCCGCCTCGTGCCGAAGCACCCGCTCCGCGCGAGGAGCAGCCGCCTTCTTCCCTCGCCAAGCCGCCCCTCAAGGCCGGCAAGGTGGAGAAGGGGACCGCCCTCGAGCGCGCCCGGGAGAAATTCTCGTATGCGGAGCGTGGGACGGCGGACGAGCCCAGCGCGACCAGGCCGTCCTCCCCGCCCGCCGTGGCCGAAGGGAAGCTGGCCGACAAGAAGAAGGAAGCCGATCTCGAGCGTCTCCAGAAAGAAGACCAGGCGCCTCGGAGCGCGGCACCCGCTTCGCCGTCGTCAACTCCGGCTCCGCCCGCTCCCGTCCCTCAGACACTGCCCGAGGCGCGCGCGAAAAGCCAGGATGCGACCGAGCGGCCGCCCAGGATTCTGGTTCCCGCGCCGCCCGCCCAGGCCAATCGCCAGGCGGCCGCTCCGAGCCTCTCCGGCCTGCTCGCCGTCAAGGATCGCCGCGCCGCCGAGCAGGGGCTGGCCGACCTCCTCACGAGAGTGGGCGGCAGCGAGATCTCGCGCCGTCGCGACGCCGCGCAGAGCGTGGTCGATGTCGTCGTGCCCGAGGCCCGCTATGGGGAGTTCACCCGCGGTCTCGCCGGCCTCGGTGTGTGGACCGCCGAGCCGCACCCCACTGTCCTCTCGACCGAGCCCGCCCAGCTCCGCGTCACCATCCGCATCTCCGAATAGCTTCTGCTTGCCGCGGGAACTTCCCCTCGGCACCCAGGTCTAACCCTCCAGAAGGAACCGACCAAGAATCTGGAGGCTAGACCCATGTGGAGACGGATCAGTGCCCTTGCCTTAGCGCTGTTGCTCTGGAACACGAACCTGGCGGCGGCGGCGCCCCAGTCGATCACGCGCGATGATCAGAAGGACGTGATGGTGACCATCTACAACGGCAATCTCGGCCTCGTGAAAGACACGCGCGAGATCAGGCTCGACGCGGGCATGCTCGAGGTGCAGTTCGGCGATGTCGCCGCGCAGATCGACCCGACGAGCGTGCATCTCAAGTCGCTCACGGATCCGGCGGGTCTCAAGATCCTCGAGCAGAACTACGAGTACGACCTCCTGACGTCGGCCAAGCTCATGGAGAAGTACGTGGGCAAGAAGGTGCGCCTCTATCAGTCCAACGGCACCTACCAGGAGGCGACGCTCCTCAGCACCAACGGGCCGGTCTACGAGATCAACGGCCAGATCCACATGGGGCACTACGGCCAGGTCGTCCTCCCCGCCCTGCCTGACAACCTGGTCTCCAAGCCCACGCTCGTCTGGCTGCTTCGCAACGCGCGGGCGGCCGCCCAGCGCGTCGAGGCTTCCTACCTGACGGGTGGCATCACGTGGAAGGCCGACTACGTCATGGTCATCAATCCCACCGACACGCGTTCCGACCTCACGGGCTGGGTCACCATCGACAACAAGAGCGGCGGAACCTACCCGAACGCCGCCCTCAAGCTGGTGGCCGGCGACATCAACCGCGCCACCGACCCTCGTCGGGACGGCCGGGTGCTCGAGAAGGCCGCCATGGCTTCTCCCGCGTCCAACGCCAGCCGGGACTTCCGGGAAGAGACCTTCTTCGAGTACCACCTCTACTCACTCGACGGGCGCACGACCATCAAGGACAACCAGACCAAGCAGCTTTCCCTGATGTCGGCCGCGGACGTCCCCGTGGACAAGCACTTCATCTACTACGGCGCCGCCGACTACTACCGGACCTCCTACGGGCTGCCCGTCTCGAACCAGAAAGTCGGCGTCTATCTCGAGCTGAAGAACAGCAAGGAGAACCGCCTGGGCGTGCCTCTGCCCAAGGGACGCGTGCGCGTGTACAAGGCTGACGCCTCGGGTAGCCAGCAGCTCATCGGCGAAGACTGGATCGACCACACTCCGAAGGACGAGAAGATCAAGATCAAGATGGGCAATGCCTTCGACGTGGTAGGCGAGCGGGTCCAGAAGGACTGGAAGCGCATCGCCTCCAACCTCTACGAGGTCGAGTGGGAGATCTCCCTGCGCAACCACAAGAAGGAAAGCATCACCGTGGAGGTGTTCGAGCCCATGCCCGGCGACTGGGAAGTGCTCCGCGCCAGCCAGCCCCACGAGAAGGTGCAGGCCTTCACGGCCAAGTGGAACGTGGCGGTGCCCAGGGAGGGCGAGGCCAAGCTCAGCTATCGAATCCGGGTGCGCTTCTGATGCGGCTCCTCGCGGCGGCGGGGCTGGCCATGCTTGGCCTCGTCGTCGCCCCCGCGCCGGCCCGCGCCCTCACCTGCATGTTCCGACCCTTCCAGGCGGCCGGCGAGCGCTTCGGGCCGGGGGAGCTGGTCGCGCACGTCGAGGTGCTCGACGCGCGGGCGAACGGCACGATGGACGCGCGTGTCCTCCGCGTCCTGCACGGACGCGAGGCGCGCCCGATCATCTCGATCGACGCCGCCGGCTCGCTCGGCTGGGACATGGCGCGACAGTGGGGCTTCGAGCCCTTCACTCGCGGCTCGCAATGGGTCGTGGTCCTCGTCCCCACGCGGGAGAACGCGAGCGCCTGGCAGCTTCCCGTGTGCCGCGCCTACCTCAAGGTCGAGAGGGGAGTCGCGAGAGGCCCCCTCGCCGACGTGGGCCGGATGGAGCGCATGAGACTAGACGCTCTCGCGGTGAAGGTCGCCGCGCCGTGATTCCATGCGCACCGCTCGCCGCGCGCGCCTGCAACAATTGCGGAGGGACGATCAACAAAATCAATAGCTCCGCGTGCAACAATTGCAGCGAAACGAGGGGCGCTGTCAGTCAACTTGACGATTGGCCGGGCCCTCGACGCTAACTCCTCACCGTTCCTCCCTCCCTGTTCTTGGCCCCGCGCTTGCGCCAGTACACGCCGAGGATGTTTCAATGCGCGCCTAAATTCTGGGCGTCACTCACTTGACGAGCGCGAGCGACTCGAAACGGACGATAGAGGAGAAGAGATCGATGCGGTCATTGCACTCGGGACTCATTGGCGCCTGCTTACTGGGCGTATGTCTCATGTTTGCGCCTGCGGCGTATGCGGACCCATTCACGGTGACAGGGTTTTATCTCGGCTCCGCTCAGACCGTTTCCCTGACGGACCCACTCAGGACCGGGAACGTGCCGGCAGGAGCCTTTTCCCTGAACCCGCCCGCGGGTGATATCGCCTACTGCATCGACCTGGCGCAGACCATCAGCTTCGGTACTCCGTACGCCGACTACACGAAGTCATCGCTCGCCGCCGACGGTGTGCTCTCTCCCCTTCGCAAGGGCGAGATCGCGCAGCTCTTCCACGGCTTCTACGCGACCTCCTTGTTGAACACGACGAACAGCGCGGCCTTCCAGCTCGCCCTGTGGGAGATCGTGTTCGAGACCGGCCCCAGCCTGGACGTGGATGGCGCGCATGCGGCCACGCGGGGAGTGAACTACGCGTCGAATCCGGATACGCCGGGGAGCGTGATCGCGACCGCCGATTCCTGGCTTGCGAGCCTGGGCGCGTTCTCGACGGACACGACGGGTCTCTACACCTATCGGAGCCCGGAGCACCAGGATCAGATCGTGTACCATCGCACGCCGGAGCCCCCGACCTTGATCATCCTGGGCGCGGGTCTCGGACTGATCGCGTTCCTGACTCGGCGGCGCGTGAACCCATAGACCGAGCAGCAACTTCACAGGGGCCGCTCGCGCGAGCGGCCCCTTTCTTTTTGTCTCGACTTCTCCCTCCCCTCGCTTACTCCGGGGCGAGCCAGATCATGTCGAGCTGGGTGTTCAGGAAGTGGCTCGGCGTGATCGTCCAGCCGCGCACGCGGGCATTGTGCGGGACCACGCGATACCAGAAGAGCGTCGGGATGATGTGGGCCTGCTCGTCGAAGAGGCGCTTCTCGAACTCGCGGATGAGCTTCTTGCGCTCCTCTGGATCCCGCGAGCGGCCCTGGCGGTCGTATAGGCTGTCGAGGGTTCGGTCGACGTAGCGACCATAGCTCGCATCCGTGCGGTCGGAGGAGAGGAACTTGTAGAGGTCGAGGTCGGGCTCCACGATGTAGCCGCACTGGCCGTCGATGCTGACCTCGAAGTCGCCGTTCCGCAGCGCGCCGAACCAGGCCGCGCTCTCCAGCACCCGTTGCGTGGCGTTCAGGCCGATCTTTCGCCACTGGTCGATGAGCCAGATCGCCAGCGGCTCGTAAGGCTCGGGCAGCCCCCGGTTGGTGAGGACGAAGGAGAAGCCGTCGGGCACGCCCGCCTCCCTGAGGAGACGCCGGGCCTCCTTGCGCGATGCCTCGATGTCCTTCCCGAACCCGGCCACGCGCGTCAGCTCGCCCTCGGACGCGGCATAGGGGGTGCCGGGCACCTGCACGCCCCCCACGTCCCGGAGGATGGTGATCTTCGACAGGTACCTCGACCCCTCCCATCGGTCCGCGGCAAGGGTCAGCGCCCGTCGAACGCGCGGGTCATCAAATGGCTTCCGCTCGTGATTCGGCGTGGCGAACAGCTGGCAGTCCCACGCGCTTTCCTGCGCCGTGATCTTGGAGCCCATGGCTTTGAGGAGATCGTCCCGCCGTGCCGGGTTGAATCCGCGGAACTCGATCATGGCGCGCTCGCCGCGGACGGCGGCCACGCGGGCGCCCGTGTTCGGAATGAAGATGGCGCGGTAGCTGTCCAGGTAGGGCTTGCCCTTGTCCCAGTAGTCCGCGAACTTCTTTCCCACCCAGTGCGAGCCCTTGACGTGCTCGACGAAGGTGAAGGGGCCCGTGCCCATGATGTTCTTCTCGTACCAGCGCGGGTCCTTGGCCAGGATCTCGGCCTTGTAGACGAAGTTCCACGGCGAGGCCAGGCTGGAGAGAAGTCCGGCCGACGGATGCTTGAGGCGGAAGTGGAGAGTCTGATCATCCGCCGCCTCGACGGCCTCGACCACGGCGTACTGGCCCTTGCGCGGGCTCGCTCCCCCCAGCGCGGGGTTGATGATGTGATCGTAGGTCGCCTTGATGTCTCGCGCGGTGAGGAGGGAGCCGTCGTGGAACTTGACCCCGCGGCGGATCTTGAACGTGTAGGTCAGGCCGTCCTTGGATACCGTCCAGCTCTCCGCGAGGTCACCGATGATCCGCGTGCCGGTTGAATCGGCGGGATCGACGCGCAGGAGGGTGCTGTAGTGAGGGCCGGCCGGATGCATGAGCCCGAAGGTCTCCTCGCGGTGGCCGTCATAGCTCGGCATCTCCGACCCGACCACGAAGACCAGCTCTCCCCCATACCGCGGGGTCTGCGCCACGGCCGCAGGCAACGGAGCAAGCCCCGACAGCATCCCCACCAGCAGCACGATCAGGGCACGCCGGGAAAGAGTCTGTTGGCGCATGGTGCAGGTCCCTCCTCTTGCGGTCGCGGTGGAAGGGCCGGGTCATTGCCCCGACTGTCCTGCTCGGGGGCCTGATGGTGCGCCGCGGCCACCCCGTCGTCAAGGAGTGAGCAGGCGCTTTCTCAGCGGTACGCGCACGGGGGAACCGGCGTGTTCCACACCACGGAGGGAAGGTGCCCCCCTGGCGTGAAGAGGCGAAGCTGCTGGGCGGGCGCGCGAGGCGCCAGGCGCTTCCCCCCGAGGGCCATGAAGTGCCCGCCGCGCGTCACGTCGACACCGAGACGGCGCAGATCGTCGGCGCCCCGCAGGACCGTGCCGCGGCGGGTCGCGATGAGCCTGTCCGCGGCGCGCGGGCCGATGCCCGGGACCCGGAGCAGCTCCTCGCGCGATGCCCTCGAGAGCTCCACCGGGAAGCGCTCGGGGTGGCCGACGGCCCAGGCCGTCTTCGGATCCTGATCGAGCTCGAGATTTCCGTTGGATCCGAACACCAGCTCGTCGAACCGGAACGCGTACTCGCGGAGGAGATGCTCGGCCTGGTAGAGCCGGAATTCGCGAGCGGCCGGCGTCGGGGGGAGCCCCTCCATCGGCGTGCCGGCCACGGGCTGGAAGGCGCTGAAGTGCGCATGGTGGAGGAGGCCTTTTCCTTCCAGCCGGCTGACGAGCCCGAGGAGATCGCGATCCGACTCTCCCTGGGAGCCCACCACGAACTGCGTCGTGGTGCCCGAGGGCGCCGCGAGCTCGGGCCGTCCTTCCAGACGGGCTTCCCGCGAGAGCCGGCCCGCGAGCTCGAGCTTCGGGAGCAGATCGCCGGAGAGATCCTTCTCTCGAGCGAGCCGCCTCACCACGGCGTCGCTCGGTCCTTCGAGGTTGACCGAGAGACGACTGGCGAGCTGAGCGGCCGCGCGTACCTGGCCCTCGTCGGCGCCGGGCAGCATCTTGAGGTGGACGTAGCCCCGGAATCCTTCGCGGCGCCTCAGGAGGTCGACGGTGGCGAGCATGCGATCCATGGCCCGTTGCGGTCGACCGGGCACCCCCGAGGTCAGAAAGAGTCCCTCGGCCATGCCGGCGCGATGGGCCTCCATGAAAGTGCGCGCCGTCTCTTCGGGCGAGAGCGCGACCCGTCGCACCTTGCCCCCACAGAACGTCGGGCAGTATCCGCACGACAGCGAGCAGGCGTTGGTCTGCATGACGCGCATGAGCTTGGTGACTCCGCCGCCCGGCAGGCGGACCTTGCGGATCGCTGATGTCTGTCCATGTCGGTGCCTCCCTGAGGGTAGTTACGGCCGAGTACAATACTATACACATGTTGAGCTATTCTGGCTAGAGGACATCCCGAAGAATCAGGTACGAGTTTGTCGGCTAACGACCCGGGGCCGGCTCCCTGCGGAGGGTCATGCAGGCCTCTCTGAACAGGGACAGCCCCGCTCAGCGGGAGAGAGGGCCGACCACGACCAGGTAGAGATCGAGCAGGTTGGTATTGGTGGGTCCGGTGACCACGAGGTCGCCGAGGGCGGAGAAGAGGGAGTAGGAATCGTTGTCCGCGAGACATTCGGCGGGGTCGAGGTTTCGCGCGCGGGCACGGGCAATGCTCTGGCCGTCCGCAATCGCCCCGGCAGCGTCGCTGGGACCGTCGGTGCCGTCGGTGCCGGCGGCGAGGACGACGACGTCGTCCTCGCCGTCAATGGCCAGCGCCGCCGCGAGGGCGAACTCCTGGCAGCGGCCGCCCCTGCCCTTGCCCGTCACCGTCACGGTGGTCTCGCCTCCCGCGATCAGGCAGGCGGGCGGCGCAATCGGGCTCTTGCCCGCCTTGATCTCCCGCGCCGCCTTGACGAGTCTCCCGGCGGCCTCGCGCGCCTCTCCCTCCAGGGCCCGCGTCAGCATGTGGGCGTCGAGACGCAGCTCACGCGCCCGCGCGGCCGCGGCCTCCACGACCAGCGCATTGTTGCCGATGACCGTGTTCCGCACTCGCTCGAAGACCGGATCACCGGGCTTGGGCGTCTCCGGAATTTCCCCGCGGGCACCACGCTCGAGCCGCTCCACGACGCCGCGCGGCGCTTTCTCGCGCAGGTGGAAGCGGTCGAGAATGGCGAGGGCCTCGGTGAAGGTCGAGACATCCGGCGTGGTGGGACCAGAAGCGATCACGTCGAGCGGATCGCCGATCACGTCGGAGAGGAGCAAGGCCTCCACGCGGGCCGGAGCCGCGGCGCGGGCGAGCTGTCCTCCTTTGAGCACGGAGCAGTGCTTCCTCACGGTGTTGAGCTGGTTGATGTTGGCGCCGGCGGCCAGGAGCAGTCGCGTCATCGCCTGCTTGTCGGCGAGCGTGATCGGCGGGGCGGGGGCAGGCGTCAGCGCCGAGCCGCCCCCCGAGACCAGCACGAGCACGAGATCGTCGGCCGTGGCCGACTCGGCCAGCGCCCTGATCTCTCTCGCGGCTGCCGCGCCGCGCTCGTCGGGCACGGGATGGCCTGCTTCGAGCAGCCGGATGCGCCGCGTGGGGGCAAGGTGGCCGTCCTTGACGGCGACCACGCCGTCGGCGACGCGCGAGCCCCAGGCCTCCTCGACGGCCGCGGCCATCGCGCCCGAGGCCTTGCCGGCTCCCACCACGAGGACACGCCCCTGCGCCGGCGGGGTGATCGAAGAGAGCGCGCGCAGAACGAGCGGGCGCACATCACCGGCCTCGAGGGCAACGTCGAAGATGGACCGGGCGACTTCGCGAAGCGTCAACGACGAAGCTTCTGGAGCCGCCGTCCCGCCTCGATGAGCATGTCGTCGGTCTTGGGGAAGCAGAAGCGGATCTTCGTGCGTCCGAGCTCCTTGGTCGAGTAGAACGAGGAGCCGGGGACGCTCGCCACGCCGATGTCCTTCACGAGGAACATGGCGAACTCGTGGTCGTTGGCGCAGCCGTACTCGGGCAGCCAGTGCGCCACGTCCGTCAGGATGTAGTAGGCGCCCGCGGGCTTGAAGGCCCGGAAGCCCGCCTCCTCCACCTTGCCGAACAGGAGATCGCGCCGCGCCTGGTAGCTCTCGCGGAGGTACACGTAGTAGGCGTCGGGAAAGTTCAGCGCGGTGACGGCGGCTTCCTGTAACGGATGGGGCGCGCCCACCGTGATGAAGTCATGCGCCCGCCGTATGCCGACGGACAGCTCTGGATTGGCGATGGCGTAGCCGATGCGCCAGCCCGTGACCGAGTACGACTTCGAGATGCCCGAGATGGTGATGGTCCGCTCCGCCATGCCGGGCAGGGTGGCGATGGGGATGTGCTCCTCGCCGTCGTAGACGATGTGCTCGTAGATCTCGTCGGTGATGGCAAGCAGGTTGTGGGTGAGACAGAGATCGGCGATCTGCTGCAGCTCCACTCGCGAGAAAACCTTGCCCGAGGGATTGTTGGGGCTGTTGAAGAGGATGGCCCGCGTGCGCGGGGAGACGGCCTTGCGCAACCGGTCGGGATCGAAGGTGAAGCTCGGCGGCTCCAGGGGCACCCAGACGGGCTCGGCGCCGGCGATGATGCACCCCGGGCCGTAGTTCTCGTAGAAGGGCTCGAAGATGATGACCTCGTCGCCCGGATTGAGGAGGGCGAGGAGCGTGGCCAGCATGGTCTCCGTCGAGCCGCAGCACACGGTCACGTTCCGCTCCGGATCGATCTCCATGCCGTAGAACTTCCGGTACTTGTCCGCGATCGCCCGGCGCAGCCTGGGGGTGCCCCAGGTGATGGCGTACTGGTGAAAGTCGCCGTCTATGGCGCTGTGGGCGGCGTCGAGGAGCTCCTTGGGCGGGGGGAAGTTGGGCATGCCCTGGGCCAGGTTGATGCCCTGGTGCTGGTTGTTGATCCGGGTCATCTCCCGGATGACCGATTCCGTGAACCCCTGGACGCGCTTGGAGATCACGGCAGCACCATGTCTCCCTCGATCGGGTCCACCTTGATGCCCTGCTGGCGAAGCCAGGCCACACCCTGTCCGAGCTTGTCGTCGGGGGCTTCGAGCTCGAGTACCATCCATCCGTGATCCGCGCGAACGTCGGCGCGCCGGATATTGGGAACGATGCCGAAGTCCGAGACGAGACGGTAGATGATGGGCTGCTGCACCAGCTCGGAGGGGAAGGTCAGCCTCACCCGCGCGCGGGCCATGGGATCTGTCCCCGGCGCCCAGCCGCCCCGGCTCACCGCCCTCCCGCGATCGCGGGGACGATGGAGACGTGGTCGCCGGCCTTGAGCGTCGTCTTGTCGCCCTGGAGGAAGCGGATGTCCTCCTCGTTGACATAGACGTTGATGAAGCGGCGCATCTCGCCGCTCTCGTCCACGAGGCGCTCCTTGAGGCCGGGGAACTGCTTCTCCAGGCTCTCGATCAGGCCGGCGACGGTGTCGGCCTGGCCTTCGACCTCGGCCTGGCCCTTCGTCAGCGAGCGCAGTGGCGTGGGGATGCGGACGAGCACGGGCATGGGTTCTCTCCTTCGCGCCGGCTCAGCCGGCGGCCTTTGATTTGAGATCCGCGAGCGCCTGGTCGAAGACCTGGAGCGATGGGCGGATGGTCACGTCCACGGACAGGCGATCGTAGAACACGTCCGGCGTCTTGAGGCCATTGCCCGTGATGCAGATGACGATGGGCTCGTCCCGCGGAATGCGCCCCGCCTCGATGAGCTTCTTCGCCGCGGCCACCGTGACCCCGCCCGCCGTCTCCGTGAAGATGCCCTCGGTGCGGGCGAGGAGCTGCATCCCCTCGATGATCTCCTCGTCCTCGGCATGCTCGCCGTAGCCGCCCGAGTCCTTGGCCGCGCGATAGGCATAGTAGCCGTCGGCCGGATTGCCGATGGCCAGCGACTTGGCGATGGTGTTCGGGCGCACGGGCACGAGCACGTCCGTGTCCTTCTTGATCATGGTGACGATGGGTCCGCAGCCGAGGGCCTGGGCGGCGTACATCTTGGTCTTGCCCTCGGGAATGAGCTTGAGCAGCCGCAGCTCCTTGAAGGCCTTGGCGATCTTGGTGATGAGCGAGCCGCCCGCGCAGGGCACCACCACGTGCGCGGGCGCCCGCCAGCCGAGCTGCTCGGCGATCTCGTAACCGTACGTCTTCGAGCCCTCCGCATAGTACGGACGGATGTTGATGTTCACGAAGGCCCAGCGGTACTTGTCCCCGACCTCGGCGCAGAGCCGGTTGACCTCGTCATAGGTGCCTTCCACGGCAACGAGGGTCGGCGCGTATATGAGCGTGGTGATGATCTTGCCGCGCTCGAGGTCCGCGGGAATGAAGATGTAGGACTTGAGTCGAGCCTCGGCCGAGTGCGCGGCGACGGAGTTGGCCAGATTGCCCGTGGAGGCGCAGGCCACCGTGTCGAAGCCGAACTCCTTGGCCTTGCCGATGGCCACGGCGACCACGCGGTCCTTGAAGGACCAGGTGGGATGGCACACCGAGTCGTTCTTCACCCACAGCTCCTTGACGCCCAGCTCCTCGGCCAGGTTCCGCGCCCGCAGCAGCGGGGTGAAGCCCACTGCCTGGCCGACGTGGGTGTCGCCTTCCGGGATGTTCAGCGGCAGGAGCGGCGCGTAGCGCCAGATGCTGGGCGGCCCCGCCTCGATCTTTGCGCGGCTGATCTGCGAGGCGATGACCTCGTAGTCGTAGTCGACCTCGAGGGGGCCGAAGCAGAACTCGCAGACGTGAATCGGGGAGGACGGGTAGTAGCGCCCACACTCGCGACACTTGAGACCCTTCAATCGTTCCATGGCCTCTCCATCGGTAGGGGATTTGAGCCCCGGAAGTAACTGCACGGCCTGGAAGCCAGGCTCCCAGGCCACCGACCGAGCCAGCAATTTTCACTAATAGACACGTGAATATTCCAATTGTCAACGGAACTTCGAGGCCGGGCCGAGCGATGCCGTATGATCGTCCTCCGTGAGTCGCGCGCTTCCTGCCGCTCTCCTGCTCGTCTACGGCATCGCGTTTGGCCACGCCGCGCTCGGGGGCGGGCTGCTCGTCTACGACGATCATCCCGGTCAGCTCTATCGCGTGCACCACGCCCTCGCTTTCGGTCCGGCGCCGTGGCGCTTCGATCCCGGCTGGTGGGCCGGCTATGCCGAGCTGCAGTTCTATCCGCCCGGGCTCGCGTGGCTGGGGTGGCTCCTCCATCAGATTTCGTGGGGTGCCCTGGGCGCGGAGGCGGCGTACGAGGTGCTTCTCTGGCTGGCCTGGCTCCTTCCTGGCCTCACCACCTTCGCTCTACTCTCCCGCCTCCTCGGCAATGGCTGGCTGGCCCTTCCCGGCGCCTTCGTGGCCATGACGCTGTCGGCGGGATCGCGAAGCGGCGTCGAAGAGGGGCTGCGCTGGGGTCTCGTGGCCGCGCGTCTCGGCTGGAGCTTGCTGCCCCTCCTGGGACTTTCTCTCATCCGCTGGGTCGACGGCCGCTCGCGGCTTCCCCTTCTCGCCCCTCCCCTTCTGGCCGCGGTGATCCTGCTCCATCCAGCCCATGCGCCGGCAGCGATCCTTCTTCTCGTCATGGGCGCATGGCTCGGCGTCGGCGGGCGCCGGGCTCGCGTGCGCCAGGGTGCTCTCGTGGCGGCGCTGGGCCTGAGCTTGGCGGCGCTCTGGCTCCTCCCGCTACTCGCGCATCTCGGCATGGCGCTCCCCCTGGCCTGGGGTGACGCGTCTGTCCCCGCCCTCCTCCGCGTCCTTGCCCTCCAGCCGCTTGTCTGGCTCTTCGTGCTCGGGTGGCTTGCCGCCTGGAGTTTTTTAAGTCAGGGGGGAGCGGGCGCCGCTCCTCCCCCGACACCCCCCCACCGGTCACGCGTTTGGCCTGGCCCGCAATATTCGAACTCGCGCGGGCAGACTGAGAGCGCGACTCTCACCCGCTGGATCCTCGCGTGGGCGCCGGCGATGGTGGCGGTGGTGGCTCTCGACGCGCTCGTCGCGGCGCCCCTCGGCCTTCTCTGGCTTCCCGCCGATCGGCTCTTGGACGGACTTCTCCTGGCGTTGCTCATGGGCGCGTCTCTCGCCATGTCGTCGCTGACCGCACGATTGCCCGGATTGCGTCCGCCTTTCGCGGCCGCGGCGATGGTCCTCGCCTGCATCGTTCTCTCGGGCGGATCTCTCGCTCCGGACGAGCCGTCGCTGTCGCTGTGGCCCCGGAGAGGCCAGTGGCCCAAGTACGAGGAGGTCGTGCGGGGCAGCCGTCTCGATGCGCTGTGGCAGGCGCTCCGCGAGGCCCCGCCGGGGCGCGTGCTCTTTCTCCGCTCGGGCCTCACGCTGGAGTATCGTCCCGAGTGGTGGCGGCCGCATACCCATCTCACCGCGCTCACGCCACTGCGCGCGGGCCGCGAGATCATCAATGGAACCTTCACCCATCCAGCCCCCGTGGCCGGCTTCTTCTACACGGGATCGGCCGCGTCAGGTCCCATCACGATGCTCGTGGAGCGGCGCGACGGCGTGACGCTCTTCGGGCAACCGCTCGAGGCCTTCTCCGCGGACGAATTCGCCGCTCATTGCGCGAGGCTCGAAGTCTCCGCCGTCGTCGCCACCGACGAGGATATCGGCCGGCTGGCGTTTCTCGAAGGACATCACGCATTCACGGCTCCCACTCTCATCGGACCCTTCAGGGTCTATCTCACGCGGGAGCCGCGGTCGCTGCCCGTGCCGGTCGGGCTTCAGGTCTGGCGCCTTCACGCTCCCGGATCTGGCGCGTTCACGCCGACGGGTTTCGCCTACTCCCCGCTGATGACGGCGACGGCGGGCGGGGCCGCGCTCCTCGCGCGTCGCGACGGCTTCGGAATGCTCGAGGTCGAGCGCCTGCCCGGCGGCGCGAGCGACATCACGCTCACGCATGTCCCCGGCTGGGCGGAATGGACGGGCGCCCTGCTCTCGGCGCTGTCGGCCGCGATGTTGACGGCCCGTGGCATTCTCCTTGTCAACCGCGGTCGGCATCCGCATGATGCGTCAGCATGAAGCCTGATCCGCCCGCGAAGCCCGCGCCCGAGCCGCCGCCGCACACGCACAATCCGCTCGTTCGCTACTTCCAGACCCTGGGCCCGGGCCTCGTCACGGGCGCGTCGGACGACGACCCGAGCGGCATTGCCACTTATTCCGTGGCGGGCGCCGCCTTTGGCGCGGGACTCCTCTGGACGGCTCTCTTCACGTTTCCTCTCATGGCCGCCATCCAGCTCGTCTGCGCCCGGATAGGTCTCGTCACGGGGCGAGGGCTGGCGGGCGCGGTGAGGCAGCACTATCCGCGATGGCTCCTGCTGGGGGCGTGCTTCATCCTCCTCGTGGCCAACGTCTTCAATATCGCGGCCGATCTGGGGGGCATGGCCGAGGCTGCTGCCATGCTCACAGGCCTTCCCGCCGTCCCTCTGCTCGTGCTCTTCGGGATCGGCATCACCCTGATCACCGTCTACACGAGCTACGCGACTTTTGCGCGCTACCTCAAGTGGCTGACCTCGGTGCTGTTCGCCTACATCATCGCGGCCTTCCTCGCGCATCCCGACTGGTCGGCGGTGCTGCGGGCCACCTTCGTCCCGTCGTTGAAGTGGAACAGCGCCGCCGTCGCCACCCTCGTGGGCATACTCGGAACCACGATCTCGCCGTATCTCTTCTTCTGGCAGGCCTCTCAGGAGGTCGAGGAGGAGAAGAGCCGGGGCAAGCGCACCCTCGCCGAGCGACGGGGGGCGACGCCGCACGAGCTGGCCGACGCGCGGCTGGACGTCAATACCGGCATGTTCTTCTCCAACCTCGTCATGTTCTTCATCATCCTCGCCACCGCCTCGACCCTCTACCGATCCGGACACCGCGATATCGAGACGGCGCGGCAGGCTGCCGAGGCTCTCCGGCCTCTGGCCGGAGATGCTGCTTACCTGCTGTTCGGGCTGGGATTGATCGGTACGGGGCTGCTCGCCATCCCCGTCCTTGCGGGCTCTGCCTCTTTCGCGGTGGCCGAGCTCTTTGGCTGGCGGGCAGGTCTGGATCTCAAGCCCCGTACCGCGCGCCGCTTCTATCTGGTGCTGGCCGGGGCCATCGTCTGCGGCATGGTGCTGAGCATGCTGCAGACGAATCCCATCCGCATCCTCTTCCTCTCCGCCGTGCTCAACGGGCTCCTGGCGCCGCCCCTGATGGTGATGGTCATGCTGGTGGGAAGCAATCGCAAGATCATGGGTGAGCACGTCAATGGTTTCTGGCTCAAGCTCCTCGGCTGGACCGCGACGGCCGTCATGATCATAGGAGCGATCGCCTTCTTCGCGACCCTCGGCTCCTGAGACGCTCCCAGGGGCTAGCGGTCGGGGCCGATGGTGTGAGTGCCGAGCTGTCGCCCCGTCCCGTCCAGGATGCGAACGGTCAGGGTCGCGGGCTCGATGCGGATCACTCCGAAGTTGTCGGTCTCGCCCACCGCGAAGAGGGTGCGCGACCCCAGCGCCTGATCGAGCGGGCGCGGCCGGCCCCGCCGGGCCGAGAGCGGGCCGGCGATGAACTCGTGAAACGACCACTGCGGCGTCGGATGATGACGGATCAGCTCCGCGTGGTGGACGTCGGCGGCCAGGAACACGAGGTTCTTCACGCCACGCACCCGGAGCTCGCGCAGGACGGCGTCCCGCTCGACGGCGAAGCCGGTGCCGTGCTCGTCGGGAAAGCCCAGGACATTGGCGTTGCTCCACGAGTCGCGCTGCTCCCTGGTCCCCGTGGGGATGGCGAGGGAAACACTCGTCACCACGACCTTCCAGAGCGCGGAAGAGGTCGCCACCCCTTCCACGAGCCATCGGCGCTGGACGCGCCCGAGCATGGTCTTGCCGGGGCCGTCCGGCTGGGTGTTGGCGCTCCGGTACTGACGCGTGTCCAGGATGAAGACCTCGAGGAGCCGGCCCCAGCGGAAGCGGCGATACAGGCGGCCGGGCTCTTCGGGAGGCGGCAGGACAGGAAAGTAGTCGAGGAAGGCCTGTCGCCCCGCCGCCATGCGCGGCTCGGTGGGGCCGGAGAAGTTGTCGACCACGTCGTGGTCGTCCCAGATCGCGAAGACGCTCGTGCTCCTGAAGTAGTCCTGCACGGCGGGGTCGGCACGGTTGTACCGATGCTTGGCCTGATACTGCGGCAGCGTTCTCGCCACGAAATCGCCCCCCGGCGCGACGTCGGGCCCGTGGCATCTGAGGTCCGCGTATATCGTGTCGCCCCCTCGCGGGCGGCTATCCGATCTTCCGGGCCATGGCGCGGAAGATCGGATAGCCGCCCGCGAGGGGGCGACAGAACCCAGGTGAGCCGAGATCGCCGCTCCAGGCGAAGGTCACCGAGGCTGGCCCATCGGGCGCGGGGGCCGTGACGAACTCGCCGTCCAGGGTCGCGGGACCCTGGCTCAGCCGGTAGCGATAGCGCGTGGCCGGCTCGAGGCCCGTGAGGCGCAGCTTGCCCGTGTGATCGGCGGCGGGCGCCGGCGTCACGCTCGCCCGCCGCTCCTCGCCGCCATCGATGCGCGCGTAGGCAAGGGCGACCGCCGACGGTTCCCGCCCCCGGACCCACATCACCGCGCTGCTCTCGGTCACCTCGCCCACGGTGACGAGGAGC
>WNFX01002778.1_pt1 | contig 18206 bp, 17 predicted proteins | sample 5400111 | NCBI WGS metagenome assembly WNFX01 (sample SAMN13153363, study PRJNA577476) | soil metagenome | isolation source: 40 cm soil or saprolite under grassland replicate 1 | place: USA:California | collected 2016-06-15 | reverse complement strand
AGAAAGGCAGGATGACGTGGGATGCAAGAATGCCCATCAGTCCCGCCAAGAGCACGCCTCTGCCGACTCGCCTGAAGTTGTCCCTGATTGTGTTCACGGTTCGTTCCTCCTGCGCTGCCGAAATTTTCGGCTAGGTTACGGCTGGAAAATAATGCAAGATCAGCACCACTGCGAGATCTTCAACGTCCTGCCTGTAAATTCAACGGTTGGTAGACCGTACCCACAATAGGTTTATCGGCCCAAGAAATGGTTTTACGTAGGGTTTTACATAGTATAGGAACCGGCGTTCCAGTGGATGGATTAAAATCATGAGTACTGTTAGTCAGTCATGTCATGAAATTTCATATTCGGAGCGGGACTGAATGGATACCACGGGTATCCTTCACATTTCCGGCTGGGAATTGATGGAAGTGAACTTCGGGGAATGGCCAGAAATATTGGGCGATGAGCACCCGTAAAAGCCGCAGGTATTAGAGCGGAGATTGATATGTCAAACCGACCTTACACAACTCTCCTTCTCATGCCGGTAGCTCATGAGGCCCCCTCGGGGTTATGCCAGCCTCCTACATCGGCTGCCATCTTCTCAGCTTCGGCTGGTCCCCAGGTGCCCTGTTCATGGCCCACGCTGCCTCCACAGCGTCCTCGCGGACGAACAGTACCGCATCGCCGTTCATCGCATCTGTCAGCAGTCGCTGGTAGGCTTCCATCTCGTCGGAGTGCGTTTTTTTGACCGCTGAAAGCTCGGCCGGCATCGAGACCATCTCGGAACCCGGACGTTTGACCCTCGCGCGAAGAGTGATCGCAAGGTCGGGACCAAGTCGGAAGCAGTAGGCATTGTCCCCTGATGATAACTTGCTGAGGGGCGGCTTCTTGAGCTTGACCAGAACCTCGGTTGCCGTGACCGGCAGACATTTTCCTGCCCTGATCAAAAATGGAACATCGGCCCAACGCCATGAATCCACGTGCAGGCGAACGGCGGCAAAGGTCTCCGCCCGTGAGTCGGGCGCGACGCCGGCCTCGCTGATATATCCACGGAATTGGCCCCGGACTAAGTCTGTGGGCTTGAGCGGAGGAATCATACGAAAAATCTTCACTTGCTCATCGCGGAGCGACTCATGGTACATCCTCGTCGGCGGCTCCATCGCCAGGAAGGCGGTCACCTGAAGCAAATGGTTCTGCACCACATCTCTGATCGCGCCGACTTCATCATAAAATTTTCCTCGTCCCTCGACACCGAACTTCTCGGCCATCGTAATCTGAACGCTATGGACGTAGTTGCGGTTCCAGATCGGTTCGAGAAAGGTGTTTGCGAAGCGAAAGAAAAGGAGATTCTCAACCGCCTCTTTGCCAAGGTAATGGTCGATCCGGAAGATATCGGATTCCGGAAAGGCCGCGTGCAACGTGGCGTTCAAGGATCTGGCAGAAGCGAGGTCTCGTCCGAACGGCTTCTCAACAATAACCCGGGCATTATTTGTATAACCTGACTTTCGAAGTCCCTCGATCACCGTCTCGAAGAGGCTGGGGGGAATGGCCAGATAGTGCAGAGGGCGAGCGGCGGTACCGAGCGCGTTCTGCAGTCGGTGGTAGGTCGACGGGTCCTGGTAATCACCGTCGATGTACTGGAGCAATTGCACGAGCTTCGCGAATGCCGCCTCGTCGACGCCTCCGCCGTATTGAACAAGGCTGTCGCGGGCGCGAGCTCGAAGCTGGTCGATCCCCCATCCTGATTTAGCGACGCCGATAATCGGCACCGTGAGAATTCCGGACTTGACCATACTCTGCAAGGCAGGGAAGATTTTTTTGTGCGCCAAGTCGCCCGTGACGCCAAAGAAGACCAACGCATCAGACCTGAGGGGGGCTGCCTGCGTCTTGGATTGCGTTGCGCTTGTATTTTGAGTTCCTACCATTCCCTGATTGCTCCGACTTTGCTCTGCGTTGCTGATGTCTTTTAGAGAGGGCCTATTGACCGAGCGTTAACACGCATCTCTCCAGTCATGGAACCATAATCTACAGCACCTCGGTCCCGCTAACAATCATAACCCTCTTTCATCTTGGTTACTGTCTTTGGCAATCCTCATGCTGATGGATATTGGCTTCGAAAGATTAAGCCATGTTTTGAAAAAACGAATCGGCTGAACACGGGAGAGTGGGAGGCGGCGGACTTTAAACTGGGGCCGAGAATTGCTCTGCGCAGCTTCTTATCAGGGTTTTCCCTGCTGTCAAGCAATCTTATTAAGACATTGCACTAGAGAGGACTATCTAATCCGTGCCCAAACGGTTCAGTTCCACAACTACTTATATAAGGATCAATCCTCACCGCTCATTCTCGTCAAGTGTCAAGACGCTTTACAGTTCTAAAATTACACTCCCAACTTCCATTGATCTTTCAATGCCTTCGTTGGTGGCATTTGTCTTGCCTCTATCTATTTTAGGCCATGTCTTGCGTCTTGCGTCATGGTCATAGGTCAAGTTGTATTCCTTTTCGGGCGCCCAAGGAGGTGCTGACATGCGACGCTTGCTTCAGCAAAAGAAGAGTTCAAAAAACGTTTCCGGTCTGGTGAGCAGGCCTCTGCTTCTTCTAGCGACCAGCGTGTTATTATGCATTGGGCTTGTTCATGTCCCTAATGTCCATGCCGACCTATTTGTGGGGAATTTCTTCGGTCCCGGCAACGAAGATGTCCTCCGCTACAATGGAACGACCGGCACATTCGTCAGCACCTTCGTCCCCACTGGCAGCGGCGGCCTCACTTTTCCCCTGGGGGGAGCCTTTGGCCCCGACGGCAATCTCTATGTCAGTGATTCCGACCATGAGAAAGTTCTTCGGTATAATGGCTCGACCGGTTCTTTCATCAATGCCTTCGTGCCGGCTGTTGACGATCCCGCTGGCCTTGCCTTTGGTCCGGACGGTAATCTCTATGTGGCCAGCAGTTCATCTCCCGGCGAGGTCAGCCGCTTTAACGGATCGACCGGCGCCGCGATTGGTGCTTCTTTCGGTAGTGGCCAGCTCAGCAACCCTGAAGGGCTAACCTTTGGTCCGGACGGTAACCTCTATGTGGCCGGTGGCGATACCAAGAGCGTTCTCCGTTACAATCCGACGACGGGAGCCTTTATCGACGCCTTCGTGCCTGCCGGCAGCGGCGGGCTCACCAGTGCCAGAGGGGTGGTATTCGGCCCTGATGGTAATCTCTATGTGACGAGTTTCGGTACTGGTCAGGTGTTGCGTTACAACGGCACGACAGGGGCCTTGCTTGGAACTTTCGTAGCTGCTGGCAGTGGAGGGTTAAGCTTGCCTCGTCCCCTCACCTTTGGGCCTGATGGCAATCTCTATGTCGGCAGTTTCGGTTCGGGTGATGTGCTCCGGTACAACGGATCGACAGGAGCGTTTATTGATGCTTTTGTCCCATCCGGGAGCGGAGGGTTGGGTGGACCAACTTTCCTGGTTTTCTTCAATGCTCCAACGACACCTGCCGTCCCTGAACCCGCCACCTGGCTGCTGCTCGGATCTGGGCTAGCGGGGATGATGTTGTGGAGGAAGCGGACAAGAGACCTCGGAAAAAAGAAACTTACCCGAAATGACTGGCTTCCAGGCCAAGAGAGATTGGCTGGGGGACGTGGATTCGAACCACGGTAATCAGCTCCAAAGGCTGATGTCCTACCACTAGACGATCCCCCAACCTTCTTGCAGTTTGCCCGATTTGCGGCTAATCGGCAAGTGTTAGATGGGTGTTAAACGAGTCGGCTGTGCCGCTGTTGAGTTTGAAGCAGAGAACCTAGGGTCTGGGAAGAGAGGTGAAAGCCGCTCCGCTATTCTTTGGACACGACATTTCTTGCGGGCCTGCTATGGCCATAACAACTCCGGTGCGTGTGGTGGTCTTTGTTTTTCCCATAATATGTTTGACGTGTTCTTTCGCGGTCTGTACCGTGACGCCGATGGCGTCAGCAATTTGCTTATTGGTCCAACCTTTCAGAAGCATCCCCGCAACGGTCATCTCTTTGGGGGTAAGCTGAAATGCGTCCAATCGCCAGACGGATTTTCGAGGAGCGGTTACATCGAGGATCAGGAGAACCGTGCTTTCGGTCTTATGACCCACCCCCGCGGGCAAGCCGATGCCCGCCACGAAGATGGGCGACTCGCGGCCGTTAATGATTCGTTTGACGTTGAAGGCTTCCCAGTCTTTGGGATGATTGCGTAATTCCAGTAATTCAGCGATCTCTTTCACGATCTTTGCAATGCGCAGGGGCAGTGTTCCTTCTAGCTTTTCCGTCACGACTCGCAGCTGCTGGCACAACTCGGCAGCTCGGGTATCGGTCCAAAGAATCCGTCCATCCGGTGTTACGATGAGAATGCCGTGTCCGGCTCTCTGAGCTGCGAAACACTGGGTGTCTTCAGAGTACAGATCAAATCCTTTCTTCACTTCCGGCTCCTTCCAAGAAAAGAGGCCCCAGCCAGACCTGGGAGCTGTACTACCAGCAGCTAATAGGAGTTCGGTTGATTTCATGAAAAACCCTTACAGGGAAGCCTCGGAGAGCACATGTAATCAGGTGCCACGGGGCCGGATGGCCTTTAGTCCCTCGCTTCCTTCATACTATTAGACGTAGGGGAACGGAAAAGGTTTCATGGGGGCAGGCTGAACGGCAGACACATCATTTTGGTGGGTAGTTGCATGTACACCACAACGGACCGGCAGCATGGTTCGGGTCTAACTGTCGGTCTTCGGTGCAGAGATCAATTGCGTCGGGAAGCACTAAATTCAGAAAGATCAGGAAGGGGTTCCGTCCTTGAACTGCACGTCCCGATACCGAGCCAGTGCCGCCGCCAGCCGGGCTTTCAATTCCAAGCGCTTCGGCTTGCCCGTGGCGGTATAGGGAACGTCCTCACCGAACAGGATGACCTTGGGCCGCTTCGCAAAAATCAGGCGGCTCCGGCAAAACTCCAGGAGCCCGGTCTCCGTCGGCACTTGGCCCTCCCGCGGGACGACATAAGCCGCGATCTCCTCGCCATAAAAACGGTTCTCGAACGGCACGGCCATCGCAAACTTCACGGCCGGATGGCTTTTCAAAACGTCGTCGATTTCCAAGGGAGCGATATTCATCCCGCCGCGGATGATCAATTCCTTGAGCCGCCCGGAAATGAAAAAGAAAGGCCGCCCCCGTTCGTCGCGAAGAGAGAACCCCTCGTCGCCAGAGCGAAACCAGCCCCATCGAAACGCGGCTTCATTGGCATCCGGTCGCTTGAAATACCCAGAACACACCGTTCGTCCCTTGATGCAGATTTCCCCGCGGCCGCCTTCGGCGACTTCTTCGCCTCGATCGTCCAGGATCGCCATGTCGTTATGCCGGATCGGGAGGCCGATGGAGGGAAAATCGTAATCGATCAGCCACCGGCGATGCTCCTCAGCCGAAAGATCATTCGGCAGGAAGGACGAGTAACAGGTTGTTTCCGACAAGCCGTAGCCGTGACGGATGGGAAACCCAAAGGTGTCTTCGAAACGACCGGCGGTCTCCTTCAGGAGGGGCCCGGCGCCGCAAATCACGCCCCTGAAACGCTCCAACCGGTATCGCCCGAGGTCCTCATTGGCTTCCAGCAGGAACTCCAGAAGTGTCGGCACAACGCTCACGCACGTGACACGCTCGTCCGCAAGCCGTCGCCAGAAGCTGCCAGTTTTGAATTTTCGGTTCAGGATCGCGCCGCCGCGAAAATAAAATGGAGTCAGGACCGTGACGATCGTGCCATTCACGTGATGGATCGGTAGCACGCACATCAGGCGGTCCTCTGCGCCGAACCCATGCCACGCGGCGATTCCATCGGCGTCCATTAAAAGATTCTTTGCGGTCAGGATCACGCCTTTCGGCGGCCCCGTCGTGCCGGAGGTATAGACGATCAGCGCTTCATCTTCCAGGCTCGGTGTATGGTCGTCATGAGGGCGTTGAGTCCGCTCCGGTAGTAGGACGCCATGAACGCTGTGGCGATGCGTCTCATCATCGACGGTGACCACCATTGCCAGACTATCGATCTCCTGCAGGAGACCGCTGATCTCCTCCTCGTAGTCCTGCCAACAGAAGCAGACAGTAGCCTCGGAATGCTCGAGAATGTACCGTTTCTTTTCCACGGTTTCTTCAACGCTGATGGGGACAACCCCCAGACCGAGCACCCATGCCGCAAAATAGATGAACACTGTCTGGTCATGATTGAATAAGACTGTCGCAATGCGGTCTCCTCGACGCAGGCCGAAGAACTGCCGCATGGAATCGGCGACGGAGCTGACCTGCGCGTCAAACTCCGAATAGGTATAGGCCCGGCGCAAGCCGCGCTCATCGTCATGATAAGTCAGAAAAACCTGACCGGCGAAGACGGGGTCTTTCAAGCGCGATCGATAAAACTCCGCAAACGACGCCCACGGGAGGGTGAACGGAGGCCCACCCATCCGATGGGCCATGAGAATTTCTTCACGTTCGTTGGTCGAGGGGGACATAGGATCGCGGCGGTGGTCCGGTGTACAGGGCGCGCGGGCGTATCAAGCGGTTATGGTCCTGCTGCTCGATTACATGCGCGCACCAGCCCGTGATGCGCGAGCAGACGAAGACCGGCGTGTAGAGATCGCGGGGAATGCCCATCAGCAGGTAGGCCACCGCCGTATAGAAGTCCAGGTTCGGATAGAGTCCCTTCTGCTCCCGCATGACGCGATCCACAATTGCCGCGATGTCATACCAACGTGTCTCCCCGCAGACGCGGCCGAGCGCCTCGGCATGCCGCTGAATGATCTGGGAGCGGGCGTCGCCATGATGAAGGACCCGATGCCCGAAACCCATCACCCGGCGCTTTTGCGCGAGCGCGTCCAATACCCACTTCTCGGCCCGCTCGCGAGTTTTGATTTCCATCAGCATATCCGCGACCGCCTCATTCGCCCCACCATGAAGCGGGCCTTTCAAGGCGGCAACTGCGGCAGTTATGGCTCCATGCAGATCGGTCATGGTCGATGCTGCGACGCGCGCCGCAAATGTTGAAGCGTTGAATTCATGCTCGGCGTAGAGAATCAACGAAACGTCCAGCACGCGGGCCATCGCTTTAGCTTTTTCATCGCCGGCCCGATCGGTTAGGAGATAGAGAAGATTTTGGGCGAAGCCCAGATCTTGCCGAGGTTGCACCTGCCGCTTCGCATGCGCAAGGCGATAAGCATTCGTGATAATGATTGGGATCTGCGCCATCAGGCGCACAGACTTTCGCAGATTGGCCTCGTGCGAGTTGGGGGCAGCATCCGGGTCGGTCATGCCCAGCAGCGAGATTCCGGTCCGGAGGATCTCCATCGGATGTGCGTCGGGCGGCACGACCCCGATAAACGCCTCGACCGGGCCGGCCAAGGGCCATTGCGTGCGAAGCTGGGTGGAGAAATCCTCCAGCTCTTTGGATATCGGCAGCTTCCCAAAGAGGAGAAGGTACGCCACTTCCTCAAAGGTCGCCTGCTCAGCCAGATCACTGACCGCATACCCTCGGTACCGCAAGCCGTGCTCGCCTTCGTCGACCTGGCAGAGCGCGCTCTCCCCGGCGATGACTCCCTCCAGGCCCGGAGAGTAAGCAGGCGTATTGCTCTTATGTGTCTCGCCCATATCGCTCATGCAGCTTTCCATCCTGCTGTTCATACTGGTCGTAACGAAGCAGCTCGTAGAGCTGCTGCCGGGTGTGCATCTTGTCCAGGGATTCCCGCTGGGTCCCGAGAGCCTTGAGCTCCATTAACATTGTTTCCATCGCCTTTGTCGCGGTCCTAAGCAACGTCACGGGAAATAGAACCAGCCGGTATCCCAGGTCTTCAAACTCGCGGGTCGTGAGGTATGGGGTCTTGCCAAATTCGGTCATGTTCGCCACCAACGGGACCTTGACACCCTCGCCGGATAGCAGCCTAGCAAAGGTTCGAAATTCTTCCGACGACTCTAAGGCTTCGGGAAAGATAGCATCGGCTCCCGCGTCGGCATACACTTGCGCGCGCCGGACGGCCGCTTCCAGTCCGTCCACGGATCGCGCGTCGGTCCGGGCGACGATGAGAAAATCTGGATCGCTTCGCGCCTCCACGGCAGCCGCTATTTTCTCAGCCATCTCAGAGGTGGCCACGAGTTTTTTGCCGGGCAGGTGGCCGCATCTCTTCGGCATCTCTTGATCTTCCAATTGAATGCCCGCGACACCTGCGCTTTCAAACGCTTGCGCCGTCCTCATGACCTCAAGCGGTGGACCGTAACCGGTGTCCGCATCCGCGAGAGCGGGAATGTGCACCGCCTTGGCGATGTATTCTGCCTCGGCCTTGACTTCCTTCATCGAGAGCAGCCCGATATCGGGAAGTCCGCGAGCGGCGGCCATTGCCGCCCCGGAAATATACACTGCATCAAACCCCGCTCGCTCGATCTGCATCGCCGTGAGAGCGTTGAAGGCCCCCGGCATCACTACGAGCCGCTCGGCGATCAGTTCCCGCAAGCGACGTGGTTGAGGAGTATCAGCCATAGCCTGCGGCGACTCTCATCCAGGGCATCATCGCCCTCACATCCCTGAGCTTGTCCAAGTTCCAAATCATCTCGATCAGTCTCTCGGCACGGGCGGGCGCGAGCTTACCGGCAACCAAGCTTCTGAACTTCGCCTCGATCTCGCGATCCGACATCGGCTGTTTCGGATGTCCAAGAGGGTAATCCACCTGCTTGATGTATTCTTTGCCGGCTGCTGTGCGAACGGTCACTCGCGTCGGCATGGCTTGCGGGTAGGACCCATGGAAGTCATCGCAGTCCGTTACGCGTATCCTGCGCATGAGATCCAGCAGGTCCGGATCAGTTAGGCGCCGGGCGTTAAAGGATCGCATCGTCACGGACCCTTCCTTTAACGCCACCGCTACGCAATAGGGAAAACTGTGATCCGCTGTCTCCCGCGTCCTTGGGCGCCACTTCTCGGGATCGCGGCCGATGATCTCAATCGCCACGTCATAACTGCCGATCTCGATCTTTCGGATCGCTTTCAGGACGCCGTCGATGTCAGGGCCTTCGTCCTTAAGCAGTTCTTCGCGAACGAGAAGCGCCGCCTCGACCGCCGTCTGTGCGTGATACTCTACCGGATAATGCTTGATGTACGTATCGAGGATCTTGAACGGCACTTCATCATTAGGCTGCTCGCCACCCAAATGCGGGAGCGCCAGCGGTCCTGAAACCAGTTTCATAAAGCCCTTCTCCCCTTCAAAGATCGGAGCCGGACCGGTCATTCCGAGCTGAGCGAGCCTTGCCGCAAATACCCCATTGCGGGCGGCATTCGAAAAGGCGCAGGCCTTCCACATCGAAAGATCCCCGACGCGCGTTTGGCGAAGCGCGATATTGGCGACGCCCGCGAGGTTGATCGCCTGTACCGTCGCGGCGCGGGAAAGTCTCAACACGACGGCTGCCCCCAGCGCCGAAGAGAAGGGGCCGTACGTGACATGATCCCAGCCCTTGGGCCGCAATGCCGCGGCATCGCAGAGCCGGCATTGGAGTTCGTAGGCGACAGCGATGGCCTGAATAACACGGCGTCCCGAAGCATGAGCCGCCTCGCCCAGGGCGACCACGGCCGCGATGTTGTCGGAGGGATGCGCGGGTTCTTGAGCCAGATACGTATCGTTGAAGTCCAGATAGCGGACCAACGCGCCATTCGCAAATGCCGCAAGATCCGGCGTCGTCCTGAGCCGCGTTCCCCACAGCGTGGCTCCTTCGCGCAGTTGAGATGCGCTCGCCATGCGGCGGGCGATCCGGCAGGGCTCGGCCGACCATGCACCGTAGGCACAGGCGATGCTATCAAGAACCCGTCGCTTGACCTCATGTATGACCGCTGGAGGAAGGGTTTGGTAGCGTAACGAATGGGCATACTGCGCGAGGCGTTCGGCAATCGTCAAGGCGCCACCTCTAAACAACGTCGCCTATAGAATTGTAGCATAGGCCTTATAGCGCTATACTTTTTGTTAGCATAGCTGAGAGCATTAGGAGCAGTCATGGTCTACCACTTCGTCACTATCACCGTTGCGGATCGCATCGCCACGATCACCCTGAACAACCCGCCGTCAAATGTTCTCAGCACCGCGGTGCTGCAGGAGCTCGATCAGGTCTTTGGCGCGATGGAAGCGGAGAATACCGTGCGGGTCATTATTTTCACCGCCAGCGGCCGGTTCTTTTGCCCAGGAGCAAACATCAGCGAAGTCGCAAAACTGCAACGGGCCGACCAGGGAGCAGAGCTGTCATCGAAAGGACAAGAGCTCCTGAACCGAATTGAGCGCCTTGACAAGCCGGTCATTGCCGCTATTAATGGCGCCTGCCTGGGCGGGGGCCTGGAACTGGCAATGGCCTGCCATATGCGCGTCGCCGCAGCGGGCGTGCAGTTGGGCTTACCGGAAGTCAAGCTAGGTTTGATCCCGGGCTTTGGCGGCACGCAGCGTCTGCCACGCATCATTGGCCCTTCGAGGGCGGCAGAATTAATCTTGACCGGAGAGCTCATTACATCCGATCAGGCACTTTCGATGGGCCTGGTCAACCGGGTCGTTCTCGGCCGGGATCTCTTGGCGCAGGCCCAACAACTCGCCGGGAGGATTACATCTAAAGGGCGGCTGGCGATCCAATCGGCCCTTCGAGCGATCCGGACCGGTCTGGATAGCCCGCTCGCCGAGGGGCTTGCCCGCGAGACGGAACTGTTCGGCATACTGTGCGAGACGCCGGACAAGAAGGAGGGGACCGCCGCCTTTCTGGAGAAACGCCCGCCGAAATTCGCGGAATAGCGCCGAGGCCTACCGCTCTTTGATTCGGCGTCCCGCGAGAACTCTTCCCAGAATCCGATAGATCAACCGCGCGACAGTGAACTGCGGGGCAGCAAATCCCGGGATCGGAGCGATTTCGCTCACGTCCATTCCGATGATGCCCGGCCCGTTCGCCAGGGCGGTCGCCAACGCCATAACGTCATACCATCCCAGCCCGCCTGGCTCCGGCGTTCCCAATGCCGGAATCAACGTGCAGTCCAACCCATCGCAATCGATGGTGAGATAAACCGGCCCTGAACACGCCTTCACCACGTCCGGCACCCAGGATGACGCCCGGCCCTGATACGGCCCCGATGGATCGAGGATGTGGTACGCGAAAAAAGTGGCGATCCGCTTTGTCCGCCGGATCAGATCGATTTCTTCGGTCGAGATCGAGCGAATGCCCACTTGAACCAAAGAAAGCCCGGTCTCAACAACACGCGCCATGACACTGGCATGGCTATAGGGATTGCCTTCGTACGCGTCGCGCAGATCGCCATGGGCATCGACCTGGACCACGCACATATCCGGATGGCGTTTGGCGTGCGCGCGAATCGCCCCGAGCGCGCCGGTATGCTCGCCGGTGAGCGTGACCACGAACCGGCCGCTCTCGACATGCGTGCGCAGCGTGGCTTCGATCTGCTCCACCGCCTCTCGATCCACTTTCGCACCCAGTTCCACCGGGACCGCGGTGGCGATCCCTCCCCATTCCCGATAGGGTTCGTATCCCAGTGTTTCGTCATACAGCTCGACTTGACGGGACGCGTCAAGAATCGCCGTGGGTCCTTCACCGGACCCGGTGAGATAGCTCGACGTGTGCTCATAGGGCGCCGGGACGATATAGATGCCGGCCTGGTCGGGGCGACACCACGGCTCTTCGAGGCCAAGAAAATTGCGGCTCTGATCAAGCCAGCCGTGCGGGAGAGGCATGCGTGGATGCTTACGCCTTTCTTCCTCAGTCAGCGTAGATTCTCGGGGGGGATAAAAACACCCAAGGCGACCACCGTGGTCCATATGTTCAATTTGCCGATGGCCGACTGAGTGATGTGTTGCGTGCGGACGATCTTGCCGCCCATTTTAAATACCTGCTCGCGCTCTTTCCATGCGATGTTCGGATCGAATTCGATGCCGAGCGTCGTAGCCAGCATTTGCGCCGCTAAGTCCTCGGTGTAATCACCGGACTCTTCATCGGTCTCGCCATGCGCGTGATGCTCGGACAGGTATCCATAGCTGTGACGATCGGTCGGAATCGCAACGCCGACAGACGCCGAGATCAGCCGATTGCGTTCGTTCGTTTCCGAGCGCGCCATGACACAAAAGGTGATCTCGCCGGGATTCAAGAGCCGCTCCCCGCGCTTCCGCGGGATGATCCGGCAGTTCGGGGGAAGGATCGACGACACGCTCACCAGATTACAGTAGGCTACACCAGCGCTTCGAAGCGCCTGTTCAAATGAAGCGAGCTTCTCGCGGTGGAGCCCCACCCCGCGCGTCAAGAACATATGGGTCGGGACCATTCGAGCCTTACCCTTTCTTTGCCTTCATACGTTCCAAAAGACCCATCATCAGCAGGGGCCAGACGACGGTAGCATCACTCAACACTTCCGCAAACCGGCCGCCTTCAGATGCCGGCACGAACTTCCCCCATGAGATGCCCTCCGAGTAGGTACAGCCGCTCAACCCGCCCCAGTAATCAGGCTCTGGGCAGATCCGCACGCCATAGTGGAACCGCGGAGGCGCGACATTGAGCCCCAAGCGCACATTGCTGATCTCGACGTATGGAGGCAGTTGCTGGGCCCAGTTCCTGGGCACCCCGCCGCCAACGGTAAAAATGCCCAGCCGCCTCCCTGAAAGCAGTCGTTGCGCGTAACTATTCAGGTCCAGATAGGGATTAAAAGAGGGAATGGTCTGATACAGGGCACGGAGTACGGGAATGTCGTCCTTGGCCCCTGTCGCAGATTGCCTGGCCTTCTCAAGGTTTTTTCGCATCGCGCTGATGGCGACGTCAAGCCCCAGTTCGGAGTCGGTAAAGGCCGGGATATAGACCGGGACATTTTTGAGAAAGGCGCTCTTTAAAATGCCCGGACCTTCATACTCTTCCGAGAGGGTGCGGCCCAACTCTCGCGTGAGAACCTCGGAGGAAAGCTGCTGTTGGGAGCCGAGGCGTTGGAGGGTGTGGCTCACGACCGTTTCCACGTAGTTCAGGTTGGCCTCCATCTCGACGGTGTCATACACCCGGTTATATCCTTTCTGGAACAACTCCACATCATCCATTGCGGGATTAACCTTGTAATGGGTCTTGCCCACTGCTTCGCTCAAGCCATGCGCCACCAATGCTCCTGTCGCGACAATCGCCTGCACCATGCCGCGATCAATCATGGTGCCGATGATCTTCCCCATCTTCGCGATCGTCATCGCGCCGGAGATCGTCATGACCACGTCGCAGTCGGGATCCTCGATCATGGCCGCCAATACCTCGAAGGCTTCCCCGAGACGACGGCCGCCGAAGGCTGTTTTCCGCATCGCCGTCAAGAGTCCCGCGAACGAGTCGACTTTCTCCGGGTCTAGGGCTTCGAGGGCCTCCAACCCGTCTTCCGCGCCGTCGTGAAAGTCCCGCACCCCCATAAGAGAATCCCCTAGTCCTCCGGCAACAGATGTTCTTATACACAACGGGTTTCAAGCCGTCAATTTCTCTGTTGAGACTTAGGAAGGGCGTCTCGATTGTGGATCAAACCAAGACCGAACCGGTGGTATCCAAACAGATGGCGCTGTATCAGTTCGGAGGAAGGTCGCTAGAGTGGTGCAGACGAGTCCTGTTGCCGCTTATCGGCTGAGATGCTGGTCCTGAATCTTCAACACGCGCTGGTGCTCGGCGATTGCTTGAATTAGTTCGGGCAGGCCTTCACCCTTGGTTGCGACAGTGCGCACAACCCGCGCGGTCCATTCGGACAGGTCCCGTATGGTTGCGTCGGCACCTTCGCGGTCGGCCTTGTTCACCACCACGATATGCGCGACTTCGAGCAGGCCTGCTTTCATCGCTTGGACTTCATCGCCAAGGCCGGGTGCCGCCACCACGACCACCGTCCCGGCAATGGAGGCGATCTCTACGTCGGCCTGCCCCACGCCGATGGTTTCGACGAAGATGATGTCAAAGCCGGCGGTTTTCAGAACTCCCACGGCGTCCGCGGTAGCCCGCGCGACTCCACCGTATTGTCCCCGCGAGGCCATGCTGCGGATAAAAACGCCGCTGTCGAGGCAGTGCTCCTGCATGCGGATGCGATCCCCCAGAATGGCGCCGCCAGAGACAGGGCTCGAGGTATCGATCGCCAGGATCGCCACCTTCATGTGCTGACGACGGTAAGCAGTCACAAGCTGAGCGATCAAAGTACTCTTGCCGGCCCCCGGGTAGCCGGTAATGCCGATCACCTCGGCCTTCGAATTCGACGGCTGCAATCGTTTCAGCAAGGCAGCGCCGTCGGCGTCCTGATTTTCGATCAACGTGATCAGGCGAGACACACTGCGCGCATCACCGGCCTTGACCCGTTCTGCCAGAGCCTCAAGATCCATTCACTGACCCCGGGGATGATCCAAGGGTTCGAACCACACGTCCGTGACTTTGAAGGTAGGCGTCTTTGCGAAGCGGGCGCGGACGGGGAGCCCGATGCGAACCTGGTCGGGCGGCAGATTCTTGAGGCGCGACAAAAATAACGTGTCGGCTCCGTCAAACTCCACCAGGATCAGCGTGAACGGCGTTTCCTTCAGGAATGCTTCGCCGCCGTAATGACAGGTCGTGAAGGTATGGACCCGGCCGGTGAGGGGTAATTCGTGCCACTGCGTGGCAGCCCCGCACTGCATGCAATACGCGCGCGGCGTCGCAAACGTGTATCCGCAAGCGGTGCATCGTGAGCCGAGCAGTTTCCCCTTGCCGAGGCCCAAGAAAAAAGGCGAATCTTCGGCATAGCTGTGGCGGTAATCGATCTCGTAGTGGTCATGGATGATGAGCGGTTCTGTCTCTTCCATCGCTACGCTGCCTCGAGAATTGAAACGGTAATGTATGTTCCGGTCCCAGCGTGCGAGTGTATGAGTCCGCGCTTGGGATTCTTCACTTGCAACGTGCCATTACCCAGATGTTTTTCCATAGTGCGTTGCAATTGCCAAAACGCGAAGACCGCCTGCATGAGGCCGGTCGCACCGACCGGATGCCCGCAAGCGAGAAGACCCCCGGATGGATTGACCGGCAAGCCGCCCTGCTCCGGCAATTCCAAACCATAGTCCACACCCGGCATAAAGGGTCGGCCACTTTCGACGAAGCGCCCGCCCTGCCCGTACTTGCAAAGCCCTAAATCCTCGTAGGTCTGAATTTCCGAAGAGGTATACGCATCGTGCAGTTCCACAAAGCTCAATTCATCGTTGGGATTTTGAATGTGCGCCATCTCATAAGCCAGCTTGGCGGCCATGCGGCCGCCGCGGAAGGAATGCACACCGGGATACTTCAGGTCTCGATAGTCCGACTCCAGCTCATGCGGCAGCAGGATCACGTTGCCATGCGGCCGGTCCGCCATCCGCATCGCGTCAGACCCGGATCCGACACCGCTGATTCTGACCGGCCGGTCACAGACCTTCCCGGCCAGATCCTCGGACGCCAGGATGCAGACCGCCGCGCCGTCGGACATCGTGCAGATATCCTCCATCGTCAGCGGCGTGGCCACCATCGGTGATTCCCGCACCTCTTTGACCGTCAGGCGCTTGGCTTTTTGCGCATAGGGATTGTAGAGCGCATTGGCGTGGTTCTTCACCGACACCATGGCCATCTGCTCGACCGTGGTCCCGAACTCATACATGTGGCGCTGAACCATCATGGCGTAGTATCCGGAATAGAATCCGCCGACCGGAAAATCGAAGTTTGTATCGGAGGCAAGCGCGATAAATTCATTACCCTTCCAGGTATTGACGCGAGACATCGTCTCAAAGCCGAAGGCCACACAGCATTCCATCCTTCCGGAGGCGACCGCCTCCCAGGCGGACTGAAAACACAAGCCTCCGGTTGCGCCTCCACCCTCGACGCGTTTCGATGGCTTTGGGCACAATCCGAGAAAGTCCTGTACCATGCTGGCCGCTTTCAACTGCCGCGTGAAGTGGTCCGAGAAATAGGAGCCGACTGCGCCCGAGATCATGTCCTTGGAGAACCGAGGCAGGTCCCGCAAGGCGTAGTCGTATGCCTCTTTGACCATCAAACGAAAATCCTTGTCGGGATGGGCCTTCGCGAATTTCGTGATGCCTCCGCTGATCATATAGACCGGTTTCATGGGCGAAGGCCTTTCAGGAAATCAACGATGCCGGCCATCGGAGTGCCGGGCCCGAAGATGTGACGCACGCCCGCGGCCTTCAATCCTGAAACATCCGCGTCGGGGATGATGCCGCCCCCAAAGACGATAATGTCTTCGGCGCCCTTTTGCTTCAGGAGCTCAATCACGCGAGGCAACAGATAATTGTGAGCCCCGGACAGCAGGCTTAAACCGATCGCGTTCACATCTTCCTGGATTGCGGTATTGACGACCTGCTCGGGGGTCTGATGCAAGCCGGTATAGACTACCTCCATGCCGGCATCGCGGAGCGCCCGCGCGACGAGCTTGATCCCGCGGTCATGCCCGTCCAACCCGACCTTCCCCAACAACACCCGAAGCGGCGCCGTCCCCACCATCAGCTTTCTACCTCCCCAATATGCAGAGGAAAAAAGACAGAGGATTTCCAATTAGGTTGACGGGTGGCGACGAACGGGCGCCCAGGCGGAGCGCAGCGACTTGGGCTTCGGGAGCGAGCACGTCTGGGCTGTTCGGCGACAGGACCCGTCTCTTCACTCCTTCACCTCTTCCAGATAAAACTTTCCTTCGATATCCTTTCGCACCCGTCCCATCAGCACCCGCGGGTCATGCTCGAATACCAGTAGCCAGTTTTCACTCAACGCGCGATCCAGCACCCAACGCTTGGTTTCCAGGGTCTGGAGGGGGTATAGGTCATAGCCCATTATGTAGGGTAACGGCAGATGCGACACCGTGGGAATTAGATCGCCGAGGTAAAAGGCGATCTGGCCCTCCGATTCGATCTTGATCGATTGATGATGTCGCGTATGCCCTTCGGTCACTACCACACTCACGCCGGGAACCAGTTCAGTTTCTCCGTCCATAAACTCCCATTGGTCCACATGCGCGACCGGCGTAAAGTTTTCGCGCCGGTAACTCGCGCGCGTGCGCTCGTTCGCCCGCGCCGCATCTTCGTACTCGCCGCCCTGCACAAAGTATTTGGCTCTCGGGAACGTCGGGACTATTGCTCCGTTCTCCCGAACCGTGTTGCCGCCGGCATGATCGAAGTGCAAATGTGTGTTGACGACCATGTGAATGTCTTCGGGTTGAAGGCCCTGCATCTTCAAGGAATCCCGAAGCGTCGGAATCCGCTCCACGGCGAATATCTCCTGAAACTTCGCGTCCTCTTTATCGCCCAGACCGGTATCGACAAGAATATTCTTTCGCCCTGCACGAATGAGCAGGCAGTTGAGACCAAGCGAAATGCGGTTTTGCTCATCTGGTTGACAGCATTTCTCCCACAGAATCTTTGGAACTACGCCGAACATGGCCCCGCCATCCAGCCGAAAGCGGCCGTCCGTCACCGGCTGAATATCAAACGCACCCAGCTTCATCTCATTTCTCCACTGTCTTTCCCATCCTTATGGGGAAAACCTTGAGCTACTTCTGGGCAAAGCTGCCAAACTGTTTGAATAAGTCGCTCGTACATCTGACAGAGCTCGACAACGAGTTCGCCGTAAATCTCTCTAACGCTGGCATTATGGTCTAGTCGAAGTCTCTCACGCGCTGAAGCCAAGATCGTATTCGCTGCATCCGAACCGATCAAATGAGCTTCCAGCATCCGGAGATCGTATAGAACAAAGAGCGGACAAATGACTTCTGAAGCATCAGGGCGCTTCAGCACTCTCCCAATCCAACATTCGAGCACTTTGAGACTACCCCACTTTTTATTGACCTCGAACTCTTTGCGCTTAAGATCCTGGGCAAAGACTTCTTTCGCTATCGTCTCCACGCAAATCTTTTCAAGGTCGTGAAAGGCATCAACAATAGTTCGTCTACCTTCGTCCAAAGGTGGGCTGAAATGCTCAAGAAGAATCGCAGCTTCTCTATCTAGCAACGTTGTGTTTGCTTGGGCCAGGACATCGGCCGCACGAACAAACTCGGCACGAGCTGAGAACAGCCTGTCTTCCTTAGAAGGATCTGTAAAGTTGACATCTATTTGACTATCATAAAACTCTGGAGCTATGTCATGAGACGATTCAATATTTTCTGAACGAAGATAATGCTGTTCATTAATTGACAGCTTACCTATGTCGCCCAGCCAAGCAATGACTTCACCATTACGATT
>WNFX01002606.1_pt1 | contig 18206 bp, 13 predicted proteins | sample 5400111 | NCBI WGS metagenome assembly WNFX01 (sample SAMN13153363, study PRJNA577476) | soil metagenome | isolation source: 40 cm soil or saprolite under grassland replicate 1 | place: USA:California | collected 2016-06-15 | reverse complement strand
AAGCTTTGCATGGCGACACTCGCCTGCGCGGTTTCACCGTCTGCGAGCTGGATCAGGACCGCTTCCGCGAGATCCGCGAGACCTTCTACCAGCTGCTCCGGACGCCGCTGTTCGACGATGTCGAGGTGACGCTGACGGAGGTCGATCTGCCACCTCCATTACGGCAAAGGGGCGGTGCCCCGTCCGGAGCGGAGCACGGCCCGGACCCGATCTACCTGCTCGTGCAGCAGGAGGTGGATGCGTCCGGCGCCACCAATGTCGTCGGCACGGTGCTGACCTCAGGTGGCAAGGCCTCGATTATCAAGCTGTCCCAGCCGCTGGACACGAGGCGTCTCCAGCAACAACTCGCCAAGGTCAGCAACGGCTCAGGAGCCATCGGCGACGTATCCGAGTTCGGCTCAGAGCTGAGCAAGCTCGTCCTACATCCGGATCTGCTGACCGTCCTCGCCCGCGAGACAGAGCCGGCACCTATCGGCGCCGATAGTGGCGCGCGCCGGGGCGCGTCCCTTGTCGTGGTGCACGATGCCCCCATGTCGAGCATCCCCTGGGAGATCTTGCACTTGGGCGGGGCCGCGCCCGCGCTGCTAGGCGGCCTGAGTCATCGTTACAATGGCGGCGTGCTCTCGGTCGCGAAGTGGATGGAGGACCGGGTGCAGAACTCCGAGCTTAGCGTCCTGCTCGTCGTGGACCCGACTGAGAACCTGCCGGGCGCGGTCAGCGAGGGCGAGCGGATCGAGAAGCTACTTAGAGAGCGATTACCGCGCGCGCACGTACGGCCACTCCGCGGGCCACAGGCGCGCCGGAGCGAGCTGCTGGAGTGCTTCGGGACGGGCCATTACGACGTTGTGCACTATGCCGGCCACGCCTACTTCGTTGCCGTAACAGAGTATCCCGCTGCGGGCCCGGTCGACGGCGTCGAAGTAGGCGTGGCCGACCTGGCCTCGCTATCCCGCCTGCCGGCCCTCGTCGTGTTCAACGCGTGCGAGTCCGCGCGTGTGCGGCGGACTTTCAGCAGCGACCAGAACAGGGTCGTCCAGGAGAAGGTGGATGACCCGGTGCGGGGCACCGTCGGCTTTGCCGAAGCCTTCCTGGCCGGTGGCGTGGCGAACTACGTTGGTACCTACTGGCCCGTGGGCGACAATGCCGCGTCAAAGTTCGCGGAGACGTTCTACGGCGCCCTCTTGGCCGGGCAGCCGATCGGCGACGCTCTGCTCGCCGCGCGGCGCGCCGTTAGTGAGCTGGCGGCGGGCGCTGCCGACTGGGCGGACTACGTATTCTACGGCGACCCGAGATTTGTCCTGAAGGCCGCGGCAAAGGACGGGAGGGCGCCGCCGGCAGGCGGTGCTCCCGAGGCACCCAGCCCAGGCTGAGCCGTGGCGGTTGCCGTGATCGCGAAAAGCGGTCAGCTAAGGGATTACGCGGCGTTCATGTTCTCAAAAATCAAGGCAACGCGAGCGAATGGGTCCGAGTGCAACGTCATTTGGCTGCATCGAAAACGTATAATCATGCATTGCTCCGGTCCGTTCGGGGACGGAAACAACAAGCTGGTCATCTTGCAGGAGCGCCGGCATGATGTGCCGCATTGGTCGACAAAAATCTGATCATTTTGAAGGCTCTTCCCCTCAATCGAGACGGTTGGCACGTTGTTCGATCGTAATTTGACCGAAGAGGAAGGCCTTAACGGAAACGGAAATTGTTCAGCGTGTATCAATGAGACGGTCAGCCCCTTGTCGGCGCTGCACCCAAGCAGAAGCCAAGCAGCATCCTCTACTGCGCGGGTCACAGCCGTGTATTCCACCGCGGTTCCCCGCCGCAGCGCTAGGAGGCGAGCCACTGCGTGAAGCGCTCTTCGAGCGCGACGATCCGGTCCGCCTCCCATTCGTCGTCCTCCCGGATCGAAACGGCGAGATTCTCGCTGTAGGTCGGAAGCACGACGGCGATCTCGTGCGGGATGAATTCGAACGCCGCCGGATTGGTCGGGCCGTAATAGAGCCGCCGGTTGAACTCGGCCTGGGGCTTGGGTTGCGTGGCGAACTGGATGAATTCCCACGCGAGCTTACGGTTGGGCGCGCCCTTGAGCACGCACCACGTGCTCGTGCTGCGGACTGCGCCGTTCCAGATGAGCTCGACCGGCACCCCCGCCTCCTTCAGCTCGGTCGCGCGTCCATTCCAGATCGACATCATATCGAGCTCGCCATCGCGGATGAGCTGCTGCGATTGATTGCCCTCCCGCCACCAGACCTTGATGTGCGGCTTGATCTGGTCGAGCTTCTTGAACGCGCGGTCGATGTCCAGCGGATAGAGCCGATCGGCCGGCACGCCGTCGGCGAGCAGGGCGAAAATCAGCGTGCGCGGGGAATCGTTGATGCACAAGCCGCGGGCGCCGGGAAATGTCTTGACGTCCCAGAAGTCGGCCCAGCTCCGGGGACCGCCGTTGGGGAATTTGTCGCGACGATAGCAGAGGTTCGTGCCCTGAATGTTAGATGCGACGCCATGACCGTTGGCGACGATCGCCTCCGCGGGCAGCGTGCCCTTTTTGAAGATCGTCCAATCGATCGGCTCGGCCAGTCCTTCGCGGCTCGCGCGCAGCCACTGCATGGAGTTGATCGACGTCATGTCGAATTCGTAGCGGCCGGCTTGCACCTGCGCCTTGATCTTCGCATAGGATACCGGCGTGACGGTGCGGATGTGGATGCCGGTCAAGGCGGTGAACGGCTTGAAATAGGCGGCGTCCTGCGCGGCGGTAAAGCTCCCGCCCCAGGAGTTCACGTATAAGGTGCGCGTCTGCGCGATCGTGCGGTCCGTGATGATGAGCGGACCAAGCGCCGCGGCGCCCGCCGTCCGCAGAAAGCGGCGACGCCCGCGGTCGAAACGCCAAGTCATCCTCATCGTCCGCCCCTCCATACGCTCGTGCCGAAATGACCGCATTCTAGTGTGGTGGATTTGAAGTTCCTACGAGTATGCAGCAGGCTCGCATAGGAACTTCAAATCCAAAAACCACACTAGAGTCATAAGTTTGCTAGTGTCCCTTTGATTCCGAAGTTCGCACGGGAGTGCGCTGCAAGGTCTTGCGAACTTCGGAATCGGGACACTAGTGTGGCGGTTCAGAAGCCCGCATCATTCTTGCAGCGACTCCGAAATGCGGACTTCTGAACCAAAGCCACACTAGATCAATGAGTTGCTAGTGTCCTTCGATTCCGAAGTTCGCAAAAGAGGCTGCGGCACAATGATGCGAACTTCGGAATCGGGACACTAGCGCCGAGCGAGCACGTGCGCATCGACCGGCGCCCAGGCCAGCGGCAGGGTGGCTCCCGGGCGCAAGCCCTCGGGATCGCCGCCGACGATGCGCGCCCGCAGCGGCAGCCCGCGCGTCTTGCCGATCACCAGGATCGAATCGCCGTAGTTGATGATGTCGTCGACGACGAGGTCGACCGCATTGTCGGCGCCGTCGCTCTCGCCGGGCGCGCGCAGTCGCAGGCGTTCCGGCCTGATCATGAGGTCGACGTCGCCGGCGGGGAGCATCGCTTGCTTTGCGACCCGCACCGGACCGATCGCCGACAGCTCGACCCATCCCGGACGCGATGGATCGACGCGCCCGGCCAAGAAGTTGCTGTCGCCGATGAATTCTCCGACGAAGCGGTTGGCCGGTCGGTTGTAGACGTCGAGTGGAGACCCGACCTGTTCGACCTTGCCGTTGCAGAACACGGCGATGCGATCGGACATCGTCATCGCCTCGGTCTGGTCATGCGTGACGTAGATCATGGTGATACCGACCTCGCGGTGGGTGCGCTTGATCTCCACTTGCATCTGCTCGCGCAAATTCTTGTCGAGCGCGCCCAGCGGCTCGTCGAGCAGAAGCACATCCGGGTTGAACACGAGACCGCGCGCGAGCGCGACGCGTTGCTGCTGGCCGCCGGATAATTCGCGCGGATACCTGTCGGCGAACCGGCGCAAGCCCACGAGCTCGAGCATGCGCTCCGCGCGCGCGTTGATGTCCTGCTTGGGAAAACGTCGCATCTTGAGCGGAAACACCACGTTTTTCGCCGCCGTCATGTGCGGGAACAGCGCATAGTTCTGGAACACCATGCCGATATTGCGCTCGTAGGGCTTGCTCAGAACAAGGTCATGTCCGTCGAGCTCGATGACGCCGCTGGTCGGGGTCTCGAACCCGGCGATCATCAGCAGCGTGGTGGTCTTGCCGGAGCCGCTCGGGCCCAACAACGTGACGAATTCCCCGCGCTCGACGTCGAGCGAGACATCATCGACGGCGTTGATCCTGCCGTCATAGGATTTCACGACTTCGCGCAGGCGAAGATAGGCCACGGATCATCCTCGCGCCGGGGACCTCGCGACGATCAACGCATCGACGACGACGCAGCCGCGCCCCTGCGGCAACGCCTCGATCGGGTTGAGATCGACTTCGTCGAGAACATCGGCGTTCTGTTGGGCGAAGTCCGCGAGCGCCTCGAGGCAGGCGGCCACACTCTTGACGTCGGCTGCCGGACGGCCGCGGACCGATGCCAGCAGCGCCGCGCCGCGCATCTCGCCGATCATCGCTTCGGCGTCGCCCTCGCGCAGCGGCAGCATGCGCAGCGCAAAATCGCGCGTGACTTCGATGGCGGTGCCGCCCATGCCGAAAGCAAGCGACAAGCCGAAATCGGGATCACGCGAGATGCCGGCGAACAGTTCGATGCCGTCGGCGACGAACTCCTGCACCAGGAAAGCGCGGTCCGATGGCGGCGGATCGAGCCGGTCGAGACGCTCACTCAACCGCGCGAAGGCGTGCGCAAGCTCCTCGCCGTTCTCGAGGCCGACGGCGACGAGGCCAAGCTCGGTCTTGTGGGCGATGTCGTCCGACACCGCCTTGAGCACGACGGGATAGCCCAGCTCGCGCGCGGCGCTTTTTGCCTCTGCGATCGTCGTCACCTGAGATTCGCGCGCAACCGGCACGCCAAAGCCCGACAACAGCCGCTTCGAATCGTATTCGTTGATGGTGCGCCGTCCCGGTCTCGCCGCAAGCAGGTCGGCGAGTTGCGGGCCAGAGCGGTTCGCGGATGTCCGCACCGCATTTTGCTCCATCATGTAGCGCGCGACGTGGTCGATCGCACCGAGGCCCTGGCGCGTGCCGCCGATCTGCACGAGGCCGGCTTCGCGCAGCGCTTTGGCCTGCCGCAGGTTCATCACCCCCGGCCGCGAACTCATGAGGTAATGCGGCTTGTGCGAGCGCTGCGCGGCCTCTACCAGCATTTTCACGTTTTCCAGCACGCGCCCGGGATGGCCGAGCTGGCCGTCGTTGCCGGTGTCCGCGCAGTAGACGATTGCCGCGATGCGCTCGCTGTTGCTCACGACCGACATCGCGTGCGGCACGTTGACGGCGTAGTTGCCGTTGCCCCAGGCGTCGAACGGGTTGCCGTCGCCGGTGATGCGGCCGATCACGCGTTCAGCCTCGGCGCGCTCCGCGGGCGAGAGCGCGGGAAGGTCCAAGCCCGCGGCGGTGGCGTTGTCGAGGATCATCTCGGCGAGGCCGCCGGAGCCGGTGACCACCGAAATTCCCCTGCCGCGCGGCCAACGCTCGCCCTGGCAGACGGCGAGGACCTCGCTCATCTCGTCGAGGTCGCTCACCTCGATCGCGCGGTGTGCTTTCAGCACTTCGGAGAACACGCGCGATTCCCCGGCCAAGCCGCCGGTGTGGCTCGTGATCGCGCGCTGCGTGCGCTCCGCGCGGCCGACTTTGAGCACGACCACCGGCTTTCCGGCGGCGGCCGCGCGGTCGAGCGCGGCGACGTAGCGCTCGGGCTCGCGCACGGTCTCGGTGAACGTCGCGATCACCTTCGTGGCGGGATCGTCGATGAGATATTCGAGATAATCCACCGTTCGGGTGACGGCCTCGTTGCCGGCCGAGACCGAGAGGCTCACTCCGTAGCGGCGCAGGTCGGACAGCAATGCGATACAGACCGAGCCACTCTGGGACACGATCCCGACATTGCCGGCAAGGCCGGTCGGCTCCATCACGGTCTGCTTGTAGGTGGTCGAGCGCGCCGTCGGATTGAGGATGCCCATGCAGTTCGGCCCGCACATGGGCATGCCCGCCTCGCGGCACAGATCCGCGATTTCGGCTTGCTGGCGCGCCCCTTCCTCGCCGAGCTCGGCGAAGCCGGCGTCGTAGATGACCGCGGCACGCGCGCCGCGTTTCACCGCCAGCCGCACCTGCTCCGGCAGGAGCGGCTTGCGGATGCTGAAGACCACGACGTCGGGCGCCTCCGGCAGATCGGTTAGGCTCGGGTAGCAGACGAGATTGCGGACGGTTTGATATTTGGGGTTGACCGGATAGATCGGTCCGGCGAAGCCGATGGCGCCGAGCGACTCGATGACGGAGCGCGCGGGCCCGACGCGATCCGTGGCTCCCACAATTGCGATCGAACGAGGTTTGACCAGCGGATCAAGCTGCATATTCCTCACCCTTGGGCGGGCCTTTGTCGAAAGAACAACGAGATCAGAACGCCCAGCAGCACCGCGCCCGTGAGTAGCGTCGACACCACGGCGATGACGGGATCGGATTCGAGACGGATCGATTCGAACATCTTTTTCGGCAGGGTCGATGCGTCGCGGCCGGCGATGAAGATCGCGACCACCGCCTCGTTGAAGGAGTGCAGGAAGGCGAACAGGGCGCCGACCAGGATTCCCGGCCGCAGCACCGGCAGCGTCACCCAGAGGAACGTGCGCAGCGGCCCCGCGCCGGCACTCATGGCGGCGCGTTCGAGGTTGCGGTCGAAGCCTTTGAGCGCAGCGGCGATGACCAGGAAGGCGACGGGTATGGATAAGACACTGTGTGCGACGATCATGCCGGCGTGGGTCCCCACGAGGCGCAAGGGGCTCAAGAAGCTGTAATAGCCCAGCGCGCTCACGACCGCGGGCACGATGATCGGCAACATCATGACGAGGTTGAGCATGCTCTTGCCGTGGAAGCGGTAGCGCACGAAGCCGAATGCGGCGGGCAGCGCCGCGACCAGCGTGAACGCCATCGACCCGAACGCGATTATGAAGGAGTTGGCGGTGGCCTCGAGCCAGGAATGGCTCGAGAAGTATTGCGCGTAATAGCCGGTCCAATAGCCCGGCGGCGGAAACTCGAACGAGATCGCCTTCGAGAACGACATCGGCACGATGATCGCCATGGGCGCGACCAAAAAGATCGCGGCGAGCGACGCCAGCAGGAGTGGAACGTGACGTGCCATCGGCCCTTATCCCCACAGCCGATCCAAGCCGGCAAAGCGATTGTAGACGCCGAGCAGCACAAGCGTGGACGCCAGCAGGACGACCGCGATCGCCGAGGCGAAGCCCCAGGCCAGCAGATCCTCGATCTGCTGGCTGATGAGCTGGGAGATCATCATGTCCTTGGGCGTGCCGAGCAGGATCGGCGTAATGTAGAAGCCGAGACACATGGTGAACACGAGAACGCAGCCGTTGACGACCCCCGGCAGGCTGAGCGGAAGGAAAACGAGGTGGAACGCGCCGAAGGGGCGCGCGCCGAGGCCTTCGGCGGCCCGCATATAGGAGGGATCGATCTTGCGCATGACGCCATAGAGCGCCAGCACCATGTAGGGCAGCAGGACGTGGGTCATGCCGAGCGTGGAGCTGAACGAGGTGAAGAGGAGTTGCGGCGGCTTGCCCCATCCGGCCAACGCGTAGGTGGCGGCGACCGGTCCCTTGTTGCCGAGAATCACCAGCCAGGCATAGGTGCGGACCACGAAGCCGGTCCAGAAACTCAAGCCGACGGCGACGAGAAAAATCACGGCCACGGCGTCGGTGCGTCGTGCCATCACGTAGGCCAGCGGGTAGCCGAGCGCGAGGCACGCCAGCGTGACGATCAACGACGTCCTGAACGTGTTGACCATCACGTTGGCGTAGAGCGGAACGGTGAAGAAGCGGCGGTAATGATCGAACGACACTGTCGGATCGGTGACGCTGAGAAGGAGCACGTAGCCGATCGGGACGATGAACAGCACGATGATGCAGAGCACCGCCGGCGCCACCAGCAGCCAGGCGGTCAAGCCATCGCGGGACATCGGGCCGCGGCGGCGGGCCGCCTGGGTCGACGCAGCTTTGCTCATCGCGCGGATGATGTAACATGAGCGGCCGGTGCGAGGCTATCGACCGGCAGGGCTTCGCCGCGGTGGTGGCGTCGCAAAAAACGGGGTGGGGAATGGCAGCTCGGATGTCCCGCCGTCGCGTGTTGGCGCTCGGCGTCGGCGCGCTCCTCGGCGCGCCCGCGATCGTCCGCCCAGCGCGCGCGCAAGGCCGAACGGTCTACGTCAATTCCTACGGCGGCGTATGGGAATCCTCGTGGCGGAAGGCCTTCTTCGAGCCGTTCACGGCGCAGACCGGGATCCAAATCAAGACGGTGCCCGGCGTCTCGTTTGCCAAGCTCAAGGCCCAGGTTCAAACCAGGAATTTCGAGTGGGACGTGGTCAATCTCGGCGACGTCGAATACGGCCAGGCCGTGCTCGAGGGATTGCTCGAGAAGGTCGACAGGGACGCCGCCAAGGCCGATCAATTGCCGGCGCACATGGTGCGCGACTACGGTATCACCAGCTATTCGCTCGGCACCAATCTGGTGTACCGCAAGGACAAGTTCCCGAACGGGGGACCGCAAAGCTGGGCCGACTTCTGGGACGTCAAGAAATTCCCCGGCAGTCGTTGCCTCTACGACCGCTCGTTCAGCTGCCTCGCGTTCGCGCTGTTGGCCGACGGCGTGCCGGCCGACAAGCTCTATCCCATGGATGTCGACCGCGCGTTCCGCAAGATGAGCGAGATCAAGCCGCATATCAAAGCATGGTGGCGCGAGGGATCGCAATCGCAGCAACTCATCCGCGACGGCGAGGTCGACATGATCGCGATGTGGAGCGCGCGCGCCATCGATCTGATCGACGACAACGTGCCGCTCGAACTCGTCTGGAACGGTGCCGAGATCTACTACGCCAACCTGCTGGTGCCGAAAGGTGATCCCAACGCGAAGGCGGCGTGGCAATTCTGCAATTTCGTCGCGCAGGCCAAGCCCCAGGCGGATTTCGCGATGCTGTTGCCCTATGGGCCGGCCAATCCCGGCGCGCGCGCGCTGATGACGCAGGCGCGGCTGCGTCAGACGCCGGCCTGGCCCGAAAACGAAAGGATAGGGTTCAAGCACGACGCCGCCTGGATCGCGCCGCGGCTGGCCCAACTGCGCGAGCGCTGGACCCAGTGGCTCACGACCTAACGTGGGCGAGACGTGATCGCCCTGGCGACAGCGGATGCGATCGATCGAAGATGTTCGCCCTCGGTTCGGGAACAAGGGAGGCTCAAATGAAGAGGCAGTCCAAGCTGGCGCTAGCCATCTTCGCCGGCACGTTGCTAGCGATCTTGCATGACGCAGCAACGGCGCAGACGGTCGCGGTCGCGACCGGAGCTCCGGGAAAAGTCCATCTGCTTCCGGCCACCATGGAGACCACGCAGCTGGGTTGGTACGACAATGCGCAGAAGCCGGTGCTCACCATCAAGCCTGGCGATAGCGTCGTCATGGAAACAATGATGCATTTCCACGATCGCCTCGTGCCGGGTGCGACGTTGGACATGCTGCTCAAGATTCGCCAGGAGGTTCCGGGCCGCGGTGCCCATACGCTGACCGGGCCGATCTATGTCGAAGGTGCCGAGCCCGGCGACGTGCTCAAGGTGCACATCAACAAGATCGTGCCGCGCTCCTACGGGGTGAACATGAACTATCCCGGAATCGCCGGGCAATTCCCGAAGGAGTTTCCGGAAGGGAGAGTCCGCTACGTCTATCTCGACTGGGACAACAAGGTGGCCGAGTTTCTGCCCGGTGTTTTCGTTCCGCTGCGGCCGTTTCCCGGAATCCTTGGTGTCGCACGCGCCGAGCCCGGCCGCTACAGCACCGTCCCGCCGGGACGCTACGGCGGCAATTTGGACCTGCGGGAGCTGACGGCCGGGTCGACCCTTTACCTGCCGGTGTTCGTGAAGGGTGCGCTGTTGTGGGCGAGCGATGCGCATGCCGCGCAAGGCAATGGCGAGATAAACCTCACGGGCATCGAGACCGCGTTCAGGGAGTTCAACATTACTGTCGACGTGATCAAGGGCCGATCGCTCGAATGGCCTCGCGTCGAGACGCCGACGCATTGGCTCACCCTTGGCTATGATGAAGACCTCAACAAGGCGCTCGAGATTCTCAAGTCGGAGACCGTGAAGTTCATCACGGAGGAGCGGCGCGTCGCCGCGCCGGACGCCCAGCGCATCATGATGCAGCGCTGGGATTGCCGCATCTCCGAAGTCGTCGACATCGTGAAGGGCACGTTCTGCTTCAATCCGAAGGAGGCTAGGGCGAGGCCTCCGGCGGCGCTGCCGAGCAAGGAAACGGCGACTGACTACGTCACCGTTGGAACCAACGCCGATCTCAACAAGGCGATGGATGCCGCATCGATGGCCATGATCAACCTGCTCGCCGAGAAGCGGCAGCTGGATCGACTCGATGCCTACGGTTTGGCGAGCGTAGCCATGGATTGTCGTATCGCACCGCCCACCGGCAGCGAAGTCACCGTTCACTGCCTGACGCCGAAGAGCCTGTGGCGCGCGCCGGCGCGCAGGCCGTGATTGACGGCCGTCACGATCTCGAAAAACAAGTACCTACGGGCAGAGAAATACAATGACCAGGATAATCGCCGCCGCGCTTGTCGTGTTGATTGCGGTCACCAGCGCGGCGGCGGCGCAGGATTATCCTAATCGTCCGATCAAGTTCATGCACGGCTTCCCGCCGGGAGGGAACGTGGACATCATCGGCCGGCTTCTTGGAAACGAGATGTCGAAAGGGCTCGGGCAATCGATCGTCATCGAGCCCAAGCCCGGCGTCGCCGGCAGCCTCGCCGCGGAGGCTGTGGCGCGCAGCGAGCCGGACGGCTACACCCTGCTGGTCGTTCCCAGTGCCCACCCCGCGCATGGCGCGCTCTCCAGGAACGTAAACTACAAAGTCGTCGAAGATTTCGAATGGATTTCGGTCGCAAGCTTCTATCCGTTTCTTATTTGCGTGCGCAAGGACTCTCGCTTCCAGACGCTCACGCAACTGATCGATGAGGCGCGCAAAAATCCCGGCGTCCTGAAATACGGCTCCGCCGGCGCGGGCTCGATCCTACACACCACGGTCGAACTCATCGGCAACGAGACCAAAACAAAGTTTCTGCACATTCCCTATCGCGGTGAGGCGCCGGCCATGACCGGCCTCCTGCAAGGGGACATCGATTTCATCGCGGCGACGTCAGGACCGATCAGCGCGCGCATCCGCTCGGGCGAATTCCGCGCGCTCGCCGTCACGGGCAAGACGCGCTGGCGCGATTTTCCCGACGTGCCCACGGTCGCGGAGGAAGCCATCCCGGGATTTGAAGTCATCTCGTGGACCGGGCTCGCGGGTCCCGCGAAGCTGCCAAGGCCGATCGTCGACAAGCTCAATGCCGAGGTGCGCCGCGCCATTTCAGTGCCCGACGTGAAGAACAAGCTCGAGAGCATGGGCGGCGATCCACGCGCGACCACACCCGCCGAGATGCGTGCACTGGTGGCCAGCCAGTTCGCGACCTGGACCAGACTAGCGAAAGAGGCGAACATCTCGATCGATTAGATGTCATCGTCGGCGTGCCGCGTCGCGGAGGGAATAAAGACGATGCCTTCTGTGAGCGGACGTCGGCGCATGCTAGCCTCGAGGTGGCGGATTGGCCCGTCCTTGCTGGCGGCAAAACGCAATGGCGAGAACCGGGCGGAGGATGCCGGCCGCACTCGCTCCATAAGAAGACATCCGGGAGAACGACCATGAATTTCAACGACTGCCCAATCTGCGCGTCCAGCCATGCGTCCAGACGCCAGTTTCTCGCAGGGCTCGGAGCTGTCGGTGCTGCAGCCATACTGACAGCGCCTGCCGCGCGCGGTCAGGCAGAGAGGAAATTGATCGATACCCATCATCACTTTTATCCGCCGCCCTATCTCAAGCGACAGATGGAGTGGGAGAGCGCGCGCAAGATCCCACCCTATCCTGGCGTACCGGACTGGACGCCGGCCAGGGCGGTCGAACAAATGGATAAGAGTGGCGTCAGGACGGCGGTGCTGTCGCTCGCATCCACTCCCGGCCTGTGGTTTGACGATGGCGCCGAAGCGGCGAGCAAGACGGCGAAGATGTGCCAAGACTATGCGGCCGAGATGCGGAAGGATTATCCGGGGCGCTTCGGGATCTTCGCACCGCTCTCGATGATGGATATCGATGCCACGCTCAAGGAGGTCGAGCACGCATTCGACGTCATCAAGGTGGATGGCATCAACCTGCAGACCAATTACGGCGACAAATGGTTGGGCCATCCGGTGTACAAGCCCGTGCTCGAGGAACTCAACCGACGCAAGGCCGTCGTCTATGTGCATCCCCTGGTCGCAGCCTGCTGCAGCCAGCTGAGCGTCGGCACCTTCCCGGCGGTGATCGAGGTGCCGCACGACACGACTCGCACCGTCACGAGCCTGCTTCTGAGCGGGTCGTTCGCGCGCTACCGCGACATCAAGTGGCTATTCTCCCATGCCGGCGGAACAATTCCGATGATGGCGGGCCGTATCGACGCTTTCTACGGAAGGCGGCCGAATCTCAAGGAATTTGCGCCGGACGGCATCGAAGGCGAACTCAAACGCCTCCACTACGACACCGCAAATGCAACGTCCGCGCCCGCGATGGCGGCGCTAATGAAGCTCGTTCCAATCTCGCAAATTACGTATGGAAGCGATTATCCGTACTTTCCGCTCGACCAGATCACCAACTTGCGGCATCTCGGCCTTACCGAGGAGCAGCTAGGAGACATCGGAAGTGGCAACGCGACGAAGCTCATTCCGAGCTTGAAGAGTTGAGATCGCGAAAACTGCGCGATTTTCGATGGAGCCGGAAAAGCCGAAAGCCGCGCGGACAGAGTTCCAAGAAACACTGAAGTCACGTTTTTGCGAAAGAACTCTCGACCTTGCACGCGGCCGGTACCTGAGACGTGTTGAAACGCTGACCTGCAGGCGGGGAGCGGTCAAGTTTGGTAGCACTTGGGTATCCTCGCGGGCTAGGATGCCCGCTCGAGGTCCGCCTTGAGCGCCACCAGGAAACGCGCTGCCTCGCCGCCCGTCACCACACGATGGTCGACGGTGAGCGACAGTGGCAGCACGCGCCGCGCCGCCGGCTGACCGTTGTGGACCAGCACGCGTTGGTCGATGCGGCCCGCTCCGACGATGGCAACCTGGGGCGGAACGACGACCAGGTTGGCAAAGCGTCCCCCGATCATGCCGAAATTGGAGAGCGTAATCGTCGCGCCGCGCAGTTCCTCCGGCGGGATCGAGCGCGCCGCGGCGTCGGCCCGCAGCCGGTCGAGGCCGGCGCGCAAGTCTCTCGCGTCGCGCTCGCCCACATTGCGCAAGACCGGCACGATGAGGCCGCCCTCGGTATCGACGGCAATGCCGATGTCGATGCGCTTGATCAGTCGCCGCTCGCCCGCCTCGGCGTTGTACCAGGCGTTGAGCGAGGGCTCGGCTTGGCAGGCCGATGCAATGGCGCGCACGAGCCGGATCGTGACATCTTCGCCTTTGCGCCATTCCTCGATATCCGCCTCGTCGGTCACGGTGGTGCGCGTCACCTCGGCGTGCGCTGCCGCCATCCGTTGCGCCATGGCGCGGCGCATGCCTCGCAGCGGCTCGGCCGGGCCCGCTGGCTTGCACGAGGTTGAGGTCGACGTCGAGCTTGCGTGCGAGCGCCCGCACCGCCGGAAGCACTTGCACGGTGCGCGCCGGCGCCGGCGTCGGGGCCTCGGCTTCGCGAGCAGCCGTCTCGCTCGGACCGAGCTCGCCCACGACGGTCCCCGTGTCTTGCCCTTGCCCATCCTCGGCGAATTCGACCAGCGCAGCGCCGACCTTGATCAGATCGCCCTTGCCGCCGAACAAGCGTGCGATGCGGCCGCTCCAGGGGGAGGGGACCTCGACCACGGCCTTGTCGGTCTCGACCGACACCAGCGGCTGATCGACGACCACGCGATCACCCTCGTTGACGTGCCAGGTGACGATTTCAGCCTCTTCGAGCCCTTCGCCGAGATCCGGCAACATGAATTGGCGCATGGAAGCTTCCGTGGGGTTTCAGAGTCGTTTCCGCTGACGTCGAACAGTTGATCGGTGCACTACCACGGATAGGCGCCACATCGTCCCCTCCCCCGCTTGCGGGGGAGGGACAGGGAGGGGGCATGCAACATGATAGAGCATTTCAAGTCACCCCCTCCCCAACCCTCCCCCGCAAGCGGGGGAGGGAGCAGACCGAGCGTACGGCTCGCGCCGATCCATTCCACCGAAATCCGTTCTAGATCAGGCAAACTCACAAACTTTGCGTGTGGCAGCGACGATCCGGGAGACCGAAGGGATATAACGCTGCTCGAGCCGCGGCAGCGGCATCACCGTGTCGTAGCCGGTGACCCGCGCGACCGGCGCCAGCAGTGAAGTGAGCCCGCGCTCGGCGATCAGTGCCGCGATCTCGGCGCCGAAGCCGCCGGTGCGCGCCGCCTCATGCACGATGACGCAGCGTCCGGTCTTCGTCACCGAGGCAAGCACGGTCTCCTCGTCGTAGGGCTTGAGCGTGGCAAGGTCGATGACCTCCGCGTCGGTGCCCTGCGCCGCGAGCTCGTCGGCCGCGGCCATCGTCTCCCTCACCATGGCGCCCCAGCTGATCAGCGTCACGTCGCGGCCTTGCCGCAGGACAAAGGCAACGTCGAGCGGCAACGCCTCGCCGGTGTCCTCGACTTGGCCCTTCGCCGCGCGGTAGATGCGCGTCGGCTCGAGAAACACCACCGGATCCGGATCACGGATCGCCGCAAGCAAAAGTCCGTAGGCGCGTTCCGGCGAGGACGGAATGACAACCCGCAAGCCCGGGATATGGGCGAGCATGGCTTCCGTGCTCTCCGAATGATGCTCGGGCGCACGAATGCCCCCGCCGTGCGGGGTGCGCAGCACCATGGGGCAGCTCAGCCGGCCCTGGGTTCGGTTGCGCAGCCGCGAGGCATGGTTCACCAGCTGATCGATGCAGGGATAAACAAAGCCCATGAACTGGATTTCGCCCACGGGCCGCAGCCCCTGCGCCGCCATGCCGACGCAGAGCCCGCTGATCAGGAGCTCCGCGAGCGGGGTGTCGATCACCCGCTCGGCGCCGAAGCGCTGCTGCAGCCCGGCGGTGGCGCGGAAGACGCCGCCGTTGATGCCGACGTCTTCGCCGAGCACCAGCACATTGCCATCCTCTTCCATGGCGCGGGCCAGCGCCAGATTGATGGCTTCGACCAGCGTCACCTCAGGCATCGGAACCTCCGCTGAGCTCCGCTCGCTGGCCGGCGTAGCTTCGCGGCAGTTCGGCGTAGAGATGGTCGAACATCGTCTCCGGCGCGCGCGGCGAGGACGCTAGATAGCGCTCGATCGCCGCTTCGATCGCTTTCTGGCATTCCGCCGCAAGCTCTTCCTCCTGCGCCTTGCCCCACGCCTTTTGGCTCACGAGATAGGCGCGCAGGCGCGCGATCGGCTCCTCTTTCCAGCGCGCCTGAACTTCTTCCGGCGGGCGGTAGCGCGCCGCATCATCGGCGGTGGTGTGGTCGCTGAGCCGGTACGTCACGGCCTCGATCAAGCGCGCCCCGCCGCCCGCGCGGGCATTTGCAATCGCCTCCTCCGCGGCCGCGCGCACGGCGATGACGTCGTTGCCGTCGACCTGCTCGCCGGCAAAGCCCGCCGCGATCGCCTTCTGCGCGAGCGTCTCGGACGCCGTTTGCAGCTTGAGCGGCACGGAGATGGCCCACTGATTGTTGTTGGCGACGAATACAACGGGCAGCTTGTGCACGCCGGCAAAGTTCATCGCTTCCCAGACGTCACCCTTGGAGGTGGCGCCGTCGCCGAAGAGACAAACCGCAACCCGCGGCTCCTTTCTGAATTTGAACGCGTAAGCGACGCCCGCCGCGTGCGGCGCCTGCGAGCCGACGGGGATGCAATAGGGAAAATCGTGGGCGGGGCCGGAGGACAGGTTGCCGCGCTCGTCGCCGCCCCAGAACAGCAGGATTTCCTCCATCTTCGTGCCGCGCCAGAGCAGCGTGCCGTTGTCGCGATAGGAGGGAAGCAGGACATCCTCCTCGCGCATGGCGCTGGCGATGCCCACCGAGACCGCCTCTTGGCCGAGCGAGACGGCGTAGGTCCCGAGCCGCCCCGTGCGTTGCAACGAGACGGCCTTGAGATCGAAGGCGCGCGTGAGCACCATGCCGCGATAAAGGGCGAGCAGCGTGGCGGTGTCGGAGGCGAAGGCGGGAAGCGGCCGCAGCACGCTGCCGTCCGGCGCAAGGTAGCTGCGGCGGCGTACCTCAAAGCGTGCAATGACGGGGAGCCCTTCGTCGGCCATCTCTCATTATGCCTCGATGTTTTGCCCTGCGGCGACGGGAGGAGTTTTGCCCGTTATTGCAACGGGGTTTGCAAGCGAGCTTAGGCACTCCGCGCCCGCAGACAAGCGCCTCGGCGACACAGCCGGCGCGGCGTTTGCGCCGGATATCGGACATAACCTGCAAACGCGGTCCAATTCACCGCCGTTGACGTTAAGATACGACCGAATTCGCTCTCGAGGCGGTCTCGATGGGCGCGGGTTGGCTCGAGGTATTCTCCGCGAAGGTGGCAGCATGGATCCGGCGACAAGCGCGTTGCTGACCGATCTCTATCAGCTCAACATGATGCAGGCCTACCTGGATCGTGGCGAGACGAAAACCGCGGTTTTCGAGTTCTTCGTGCGCAAGCTCCCGCGCGAGCGCGGCTTTCTGATTGCGGCGGGGCTCGAACAGGTGCTGGAGTTTCTATCCGAGTTGCGCTTTACGCCCGAGGAGCTCGAGTGGCTCGCGAGCAGCGGGCGGTTCGGCAAAAACCTGATCGATTATCTCGCCGGCCTGCGGTTCACCGGCGCCATCCACGCCATGCCGGAAGGGACGGTGTTCTTTCCCGACGAGCCGATCTTGCGCGTCACCGCCGCTTTGCCCGAAGCGCAGCTCGTCGAGACGCGTCTCATCAATCTCCTGCAGTTCCAATCGATGATCGCCGCCAAGGCGGCGCGCATGGTCCTTGCCGCGCCGGGCAAACGCCTCGTCGATTTCGGCCTGCGCCGCGCGCACGGCGCCGAAGCAGGGTTTCTGGCTGCGCGCGCGAGCTATATCGCCGGCTTTGCCGGCACCGCCACGGTCCTGGCCGACAAGGAGTTTGGCATCCCGATATTCGGGACCATGGCGCATTCGTACATCCAAGTGCACGATGACGAGGTCGAAGCATTCGAGAACTTCGCTCGCGCGCGGCCCAAGAACCTGACCTTGCTCATCGACACCTACGACACCGAGGCGGCGGCGCGGAAGGTGGTTGCGCTCGCTCCCCGGCTCAAGGCTGCGGGCATCTCGATCGGGGGCGTGCGTCTCGACAGTGGCGACCTGATCACCTTGTCCAAGGCGGTGCGGCGTATCCTCGACGAGGGCGGGCTGCGCGACGTGACCATCTTCGCCAGCGGCGGCATCGACGAGACGATGATCGCGAACATCATCCGATCGGGTGCGCCGATCGACGGCTTCGGCATCGGCAGCAGCCTGACCACCTCGTATGACGCACCGGGGCTCGATTGCGCCTACAAGCTCGAGGAGTATGCCGGGCTGCCGCGGCGCAAGCGCTCCGCCGGCAAGGCGACCTGGCCCGGCCGCAAGCAGGTCTGGCGCCGCTTCGGGGCCGACGGGCGCATGGCCGGCGACATCCTGTCGCTGGAGAACGATGATCAGGCAGGCGAGCCGCTGATCGAATTGGTCATGCAAGGCGGCAAGCGTGTTGCGCCGGCGCCGTTGCTTGCCGAAATTCGGGCGCGAGCCGCGCGTGATCTTCAGCGCTTGCCCGAGCCTTTGCGCAGGCTCGAGCCCGGCGCGTCTTACCCGGTGGAGGTGAGCGAGGCGCTGAGGCGGCTTGCGGCCGAAGTCGATGGACGCGTGACGCAGCAGCAGAAGGCGAAGGGATGATGCGCAACGCGGCTTATTGGCACGGCCATCGCGTGAAGGAGCAGTAGGGTGGGCGACCATGGCGATTAGAATAGGAGAAAGCGACGTCCTGTTGGTCGTCGATGTCCAGAACGATTTCTGTCCCAGCGG
>WNFX01003439.1_pt1 | contig 18207 bp, 14 predicted proteins | sample 5400111 | NCBI WGS metagenome assembly WNFX01 (sample SAMN13153363, study PRJNA577476) | soil metagenome | isolation source: 40 cm soil or saprolite under grassland replicate 1 | place: USA:California | collected 2016-06-15 | reverse complement strand
TGAACGGCGCCGGGAACGGCACCGCCAGGCTCGGGCCGGCGTTCGCCGAGACCTGGTCCCCGGCCGCGGTGTCGGTCAAGGTCAGCTCGGCGGCCAGCGAAGCGCAGTGCCGGATCTACCTCGGCTCCGACGCCACCGACGCGAACTTCGTCGACGGCACCCTGTCCGGCTCGACCGGCGACTGCACCGACCGGGTGACCGGCCCGTTCCGGCTGCCCAATTACATCTGGGCCGTGTGGGCCGGCGGTGACCCCGGTGCCACGGCAACCCTGGCCGTGCTCGGCAGCAGGGACATCCCGTGAGCGGCTTCAGTAATCCGATCATCGGCGGCGGCGGGGCGCTGGTCTATCCGTCGATCCACAGCCCTGGCTTCATCACGGGCATATCCGGCTGGACGATCAAGAAGGACGGCTCGGCCGAGTTCAATAACCTCACCATCCGGGGCACATTCCTCGGCACCGATTTCATCGTGAGCAACGCCGGCGCGTTCTTCTACTCGGGCGCGCCTGCGAACGGGAACCTCTTCGCATCCATCGCGTCGGTGTCGGGCACTGACGCGTTCGGCAATGCCTACGGGGCCGGGCTCAATATCGGCGATCAGGCCGCTGCCCATTTCGGGGTCGGCGTCACCGGGCGCTGGTCAGCGTTCAACGCCTCAGATCAGCCCGTGATCCGCGTCCAGCCGGATAAGCAGGCCATGCTGATCTACTCAGGGAGTCCCGCGCTAGGCAACCTGATCATCTCGGCCGCGGCCGCGGCCGGCACCGATGACCAGGGCAACGCGTTCCCGGCCGGGATCTACGACTTCGACGCCGGCACCGGCAACACGGTCACCGTCGCCGGCGGCGCGGTCAGCCTGTCGAACACGAACTCATCCAATGTGACCACGGCCGCGAGCCTGGCGTTCTCGTTCATATCCTCCATCGCGAGCCTGGTCCTCACCTCGCCGACAGACCCGTTCAATACCCTGGCGAGCAAGCTCTACCTGCGGTCGGCCGCCAGCCCGGCCGCGTACGCGGTGCTCTCCGGGCTCGGCCTGTACGCGGAGAGCCCGGGCACCACGGGCACGCTCGACCAGTGGAACTCCATGGCGGCCCGCGGCTACCAGAACTCGTGGGCAGACTCGCTACTCGGGCCTTCCGGCCAGTACCGGCTGCTCGCCTCCCCGCCGAACTCGGTCGAGCTGATCGGCGACGTCAGCGCGGGCACCCGCACCGACAACACGGTGATCGTCAACCTGCCGAACGCCTACCATCCGGCGACCACCCAGAGTCACATCAAGCTGATCGCCCCGGCAGTAACCGCGGCGGCCAACGCCCGCCTGTTCATCAACACCAACGGCAACGTCGAATGCGAGGGCATCTCTGGCCTGGCCGCCGGAAACCGCCTGATCTTCCACGACACCTACAGCCTGGACGCGTGATGGACGAGGTCAGCCGCGCGGAGTTCGGCATGCTGCGGCAGATGGTCACCGCGACGCAGGGCCGGCTGGAGAACATCGACGACCACGGCACCAGGGGGATCACCGCGCTGACCGCGCAGGTCACCGAGATCGTCAAGGACGTGGCCGCGCTGCAGTCCGAGCTGACGAGCAAGTTCGAGGCCCATGTCCGGCTGCACGAGCAGGATCACCGGGAGCGGATCTCCGGCCGCCGCTGGCTGATCGGCACCGGCTTCGCCGGCATCGGCGCCATGTGCGCGGTGATCGCGCTGCTGACCGAGGTCCTGTCGCGGATTCACTAGCCATCCCGGGACCACCGGGCCCGCGCGGCAGCCCGCGCGATCTCCGACCGCCGCTCCGCGGTAAGCCGCTCCGCCCGCAGCCTGCCCAGCTCGGCCGCGGCGGCGTTCTTGCCCGCGGCGGCGGCCGCCCGGGCCGCCTGCAGCCCCGCCCATTCCTCCGGCAGCAGCAGGACCGCGAGCTTGCCCTGGCGCCAGGCCCGCATGTAAGCGGCGTGGCAGTCCCGCCGGTACGACTGGCCCTCCCGGTCCCGCGGCCGGCCGCAGCCGCACCCGCACGCCTTCCGGCCATCCGACAGCACCGCGGCCGCGGTTCCCCGTGAAACAATCAAACGCACAGGTCAGGCCCCCTTTTCCGTTTCACGTGAAATGAATCCCGGCCATCTGGCCGGGCAGCCGGGAGGACGCCCCAGCCCGGAAGCCAGGACGGGCAGCCGTGCCGGGCCGGCCTGCAGTCGCAGCCGCCGCAATCGGGGCAGATCTCCCAGCCGCACGCCCCGCACTCGCCCCGGCCGGCGAGGTCCAGGGCAAGCTCGGTCTCCCAGGTCAGCAGCGGTCGGCTCTCCCACCGCTGCGTCCGGGTTCCGAGCTCGCAATCCGCTAGCGGCCGGGAATTCCCGCGGCCGGCGGGCGGCCGCGGGTAGCCGAGGTCCGGCGACGCCTCTCGCGCTGGCGAACGCGGTGTAGATCGCCGTCGACGCCGGGTCGGCGTGCCCGGCATACTCCTGGGTCAGCCGCAGGTCCAGGGTGTCCTGATAGAGCGCGGTGAGGAAGCGGTGCCGCAGCATGTGCAAGGTGGCGTCCCACTGGATCAGGTGCTCGTTGGCCAGGTGGCTGATCTTCGCCGGGGTGTTGGGGCCCGGCCGGCCGTCACGGCGGCGGAAGACGTAGCCCGCGCGGGGCAGCCCGGCGGCGCGCAGCTCGGCCACGACGAACTGCGACGCGGGCACGATGTGCGCCTGGCCGCCCTTGGTCGCGTCGGCGGCCACGACCAGCACCGGCGGGGTGGCGTGGTCGAGGACCCGGTCGCGGCGCAGGAACGCGATCTCGCAGGCCCGGAATCCGGCCCAGCCGGCCAGGACCAGCATCCCCCGGATCCGCCCCGGCGCGGTCGCGAGGGCCGCCAGCAGATCGCGCTCGGCGATCGGCCGCGGCAGGCCCCGGATCTTGCGGGGCACCAGCAGCCCCGCGGTCGGATCCGAGCCCACCAGCTGCTCGGCCGCCGCCCACCGGTAGAAGCACCGGGCGTGCGCGACGTAGCTCCGCACCGTGTTGCCGGTGACATCCAGGCCCGCCCGCCAGCGGGCCAGGTCAGATCTGCTCGCCTCGAGCAGCGGCACGCCGATCAGGATGCCCATCCGGGCCAGGGCGCGGCGCCGGGCATAGATGCTGCCCTCGGCACGGCCGAGCTGGCGCAGGTACTCCAGGTGGCTGGCGAGGACGGGCGCGGGAACGGACACGGCGATACCTCCAGGACGACGCGGATACCTCCCGGGAATCGTCCGCAGCCGCGCCAGCTCACCCACCGCCGCCGCCCGCGGCCTCCCGCTCCGCGATCCACTCGCCGAGGTCATCGCGCAGCGCCCGGGCCCCAGCCAGCTCCAGCCCGACCGTCACCTGCCCGGTCGCCAGCGCGAACAGGTGCTCATCGCGGCCGTCGTGCCGCCGGATGATCGGCCGCGCGATCAGGACATCGGAGTACCAGCCGTGCTGCAGGCTGGGCACGATGACCGCCGGGATCGGCTCGCCGGTCCCCCGGCTCACGCCCGCACCTTCTCTTCCGCGGCGGCGATCTCGGTCAGCCGCTGCCGGAAATATTTGGCGGCCTTCTGGATATCCCGCACCGGCGCATCCGGCAGCTCGGGATAGCCCTGGTCGATGATCAGGTTCCGCACGAGGCTCTCCACACCGTTCTTCAGCACCGCGATCCGCTTGCGCGATGTGCTGCCGTCCCCCATGGCGCCGTCGAGGACCTCGGCGATGCAGCCGAGCAGCTCGTGGGTCGCGGCCTCGAACGGGGTCATGCCGCCGCCGCCAGATCAGCACTGGCCAGACCGCCCGGGCGGCAGAATCCCGGTGTTCTGACCCTGCGGCCGGCGGGCCTGAACCGGCCGCCGGCCGTAGCGCACCGGTGAACGGGGCGCGTCCGCGACGCCGACTGTGGATGATCCGGTGGAAAACTTCGTTCTCTGGGGATAAAGGCACCGGTTCGGTGGACGGCCTTGTGGACGGCTAAAGAATCTTGATATTTGGCTTCTGAACCCCTTGTGCTGTGTACCTGACCTGCAGTAGAACTGCTCTACTACCGAAAACGGGTACCACTCAGAAGGCAACTTCTGGGCCGCGGGAAGGCTGGGAAACCGGTCATCAGGCGGAGAGGCTGGAAGGCTGGGAAACCGGCGGACCGGCCGGTGGCGAGGAGGCTGGGAAACTGGCCGCCGAGCCAGGTGTCTTGGACCGGTGGTAGGACGAGCAGAGCACGTGCCGCTGATTGCCCAGCGGGACGGAGTTCGCCGGGCAATAGGCGGACTCGGCACTGAACGGCCTGGCGGGGCCCCTGCATCTCATACATGCGGGGGCCTCGTCCGCTGTTGAGGCCACTTCGCTGTTGAGGCCACCTGGTCGGCTCGCCACCGCCGGGACTGGCCCCGGTCGCATCGGCTTCCTGGTGTCTTGCACCAATCGCGGACCAATCGCGTCGCCGGCCGACCAGAAACAAGTTGCGCACGATCAGTAACGCGCTGTGCAATGGCGGCCGATAATCAGTTAGACGCAGGCGACGTGGGTACCCCCGAGCTCACGTCGCCTGGTCCTTGCCCGGGCCTGGCGCCCGGTGGGAAACGGGCGATATTGCCGGCTGTACGTGCCGGTGGTACGCCCGGGCCGCTCAGCCCGGTAGCGTTCGGAGTTATGACAGCTAGTACTGCGGCGGGCGGCGGATCCGCCATGACCCCCGAGGCGCCGTTCGGGCGCCTGATGACCGCCATGGTCACGCCGATGACCAGTGATGGCGCCGTGGACTACGCCGGGGCGGCCAAGCTGGCCGATTACCTGGTCACGCAGATGCGCAACGACGGGCTCGTGATCAGCGGTACCACTGGCGAGTCGCCGACCACCTCCGACGTTGAGAAGGACCGGCTGCTGCGCAGCGTGATCGAGGCGGTGGGCGACCGGGCCAGCGTGGTCGCCGGGGTGGGCACCAACGACACCGCGCATACCTGCGAGCTGGCCAGGCAGGCGGAGCGGGCAGGCGCGGACGGCCTGCTTGCCGTGACGCCGTATTACAACAAGCCCCCGCAGAACGGCCTGGTCGCGCACTTCACCACGGTCGCCGACGCCACCGGCCTGCCGGTGCTGCTATATGACATCCCCGGCCGGACCGGCACGCCGATCGCCACCGAGACGCTGCTCGAGCTCGCGCAGCATCCGCGGATCGTCGGCGTGAAGGACGCGAAGGCAGACTTCGGCGCCGCCTCGATCGTGATGTCGGCGACCGACCTGGTGTTCTACTGCGGTGACGACATACTCAACCTGCCGTGGCTCTCGCTCGGCGCAGCCGGCTTCATCAGCGTGCACGCTCACATCATCGGCGACCGCCTGCGCGAGATGATCGACGCGTATCTGGCTGGAGATGTCGGGCCGGCGCTGCGGTTGCACCGCGAACTGCTGCCGGTGTACACGGGCATGATGCGCACTCAGGGCGTGATCACCACCAAGGCAGCGCTCGCCATGCTCGGCCTGCCCGGCGGCCCGGTGCGGCCGCCGCTTGCCGATGCCACCCCGGCCGAGATCGACCGGCTGCGGATCGACCTGGTCGCTGGCGGTGTGAAGCTCTCGTGAGCCATCCGCATCCTGAGCTCGGCCCGCCGCCGACGCTGCCTGCCGACGGCCTGCGGATCGTCCCGCTGGGCGGTCTGGGGGAAATCGGCCGCAACATGACCGTGTTCGAGCACGAGGGCCGGCTGCTGATCGTGGACTGCGGCGTGCTGTTCCCCGATCCCGACACGCCGGGGGTCGACCTGATCCTGCCCGACTTCAGCATGCTGGACGACCGGCTGGACCAGATCGAGGCTCTGGTGCTGACCCACGCGCATGAGGATCACATCGGCGCCGTGCCCTACCTGCTGCGCCGCCGTGATGACATCCCGCTGGTCGGGTCCAAGCTCACGCTCGCGCTGGTGTGCAGCAAGCTTTCCGAGCACCGGATCACGCCGCGGACCGTGGAGGTCGACGCGGGCTCGCGCGAGCCGTTCGGCCCGTTCGCGCTGGAATTCCTCGCCGTCAACCACTCGATACCCGACGCGCTGGCGGTCGCCATCTGGACCAGCGCCGGCCTGGTACTGCATACCGGTGACTTCAAGATGGACCAGCTGCCGCTCGACCGGCGGCTCACCGACCTCGGCGGCTTCGCCAGGCTTGGCTCCCAGGGCGTGGACCTGCTCATGTCCGACTCCACCAACGCCGAGGTGCCCGGCATCGTGACCAGCGAGCGGGCCATCGCCGAGGTGCTCTCCAACGTGTTCGGCGGCGCGCGGCAGCGCATCATCGTGTCCTGCTTCGCCAGCCACGTGCACCGGGTGCAGCAGGTGATGGATACCGCGGCCCGGCACGGCAGGAAGGTCGCGCTGGTCGGCCGCTCGATGGTGCGGAACATGGGCGTCGCGAGGGATCTCGGCTACCTGAGGGTGCCGTCCGTCCCCGGCGGGCTCATCGTGGATCTGAGGGACGCCGAGGAACTGCCACCTGACCAGATCGTGCTGATCTCCACCGGATCGCAGGGCGAGCCGATGTCCGCGCTCGCCAGGATGGCCGGCCGAGACCACCCGATCAGGGTCGCTCGCGGCGACACGGTGATCCTCGCCTCCTCCCTTGTGCCAGGCAACGAGACCGCGGTGTCCCGGGTGATCAACGACCTGACCAGGCTGGGAGCGCGAGTCGTGCACAAGGGCAACGCGCTGGTGCACGTGTCCGGACACGCGCCGGCCGGCGAGCTGCTTTACGTGCTCAACCTGGTGCGGCCGAGCAACTTCATGCCAGTGCACGGCGAGTGGCGGCATCTGGTGGCCCACGCCGACCTGGCCGAGCAGACCGGCGTGCCGCAGGAGAACATCGTGCTGGCCGAGGACGGGCTGGTCGTCGACCTGGTCGGCGGCAAGGCGTCGGTGACCGGCAAGGTGCGGTGCGGCTACGTCTTCGTGGACGGGCTCTCCGTCGGCGAGGTCACCGAGTCCTCGCTGAAGGACCGGCTGATCCTGGGCGACGAAGGCTTCGTGTCGGCGGTCGTGGTCGTCGATTCAACCAGCGGCAAGCTCGTCGCTGGCCCGGAGATCCACGCCCGCGGCTCGGGCATCGACGAGTCGGCGTTCGGCGCGGTCAGGCCGCTGCTCGAAGAGGCACTGGCCAGGGCCGCGGCCGACGGGATCAACGACACCCACCAGCTCGGCCAGCTGGTCCGCCGGGTCCTCGGCAAGTGGGTGAGCGACAACTACCGCCGCCGCCCGATGATCATCCCGGTGGTGGTGGAGGTCTGACCTGCCGGCACGGGGCCGGGGTGCTTGCCCGCCGCCTGGCTAGCCGCCGGCCGGGCGCTCCCGCAGCTTGAAGCGCTGCAGCTTGCCGGTGTTCGTCCTCGGCAGGGCGGGCAGGAACTCGATCGCCCGCGGGTACTTGTACGGCGCGATCTTCTGCTTGACCAGCTCCTGCAGGCCGGCGACCTTGTCCGGCCCGGACGGCGCGCCGTCGGCAAGCACCACGAACGCCTTGACGATCTGGCCGCGCGCCTCGTCGGGAACCCCGACCACGCCGCACTCGACCACCTGCGGGTCGGTGAGCAGCACGTCCTCCACCTCAGGCCCGGCGATGTTGTAGCCGGAAGAAATGATCATGTCGTCGGATCGTGCCTGGAACCAGAAGTAGCCGTCCTGGTCGCGGACGTACGTGTCGCCGGTCAGGTTCCAGCCGTCGCGGACGTAGCTGCGCTGGCGCTCGTCGGCCAGGTACCGGCAGCCGGTCGGGCCCTTCACGGCCAGCCTGCCCGGCTCGCCGTCGGGCACCGGCAGGCCATCGCTGCCGAGCACCGTGGCGCGGTAGCCGGGAACCGGCACTCCGGTGGCACCCGGCCTGATCTGGTCGTCGGAAGCGGAGATGAAGATGTGCAGCAGCTCCGTGCTGCCGATCCCGTCGATGATCTTGATACCGGTGGCTTGGCGGAAGGCGTGCCACAGCGATCCAGGCAGCGTCTCCCCGGCCGAGACCGGGCGCCGCAGCCCGCGCAGCTGCTCGGCCTTGCCGGCGGTCAGCATCGCGCGGAACGCGGTCGGCGCGGTCGAGCAGATGGTCACGCCACGGGCGGTGATAAGGTCGGCCAGCTCGGCCGGGGTAGCCCGCTCCACCAGCAGGGTCGCCGCTCCGGCCCGGAGCGGGAAGATCAGCAGGGCGCCCAGGCCGAACGTGAACGCCAGCGGGGGAGTGCCGGTGAAGATGTCATCCGGTTTCGGCCTCAGCACGTATGCCGAGAACGTGTCGGCCACGGCGAGCACATCGCGGTGGAAGTGCATCGCCGCCTTGGGCCTGCCGGTGGTGCCCGAGGTGAACGCGATCAGCGCCACGTCGTCGGCCGCGGCGGGCACGGAGCGGAAGCCGGCTGGCTTGGAAGCGGCTCGCTGATTGAGATCGGCCGCGCCAGCCTGGCCGCCGGCCGGGCCCCGGCCGGTCGGCCCGGTGTCGCTGTAAGTGATCATCGTCAGGCCGGGCACGCCAGCCGCGGTGAGCTCATCGGTAAATCTGTGATCGCAGATCGCCAGCCGCACCTGAGCGATGTCACAGATCGCGGCGAGTTCGGCCGCCCGCAGCTGCGCCATGGTGGCTACCACCACGCCCCCCGCCTTCACCACGCCGAGCCAGCAGGCGACCAGCCAGGCGGTGTTGGGCCCGCGCAGCAGCACCCGGTTGCCTGGCACCAGGCCGAGATCGGTGGTCAGCACGGCGGCGATCTGGCTCGCCGTCCTGGCCAGGTCGCCGTAACTCCAGGCCGGCTGGCTCTGGTCCTGCGGCAGCAGACAGGCGCGATCCGTGCCGTGCGTGGCGATCGTGTCGTCCAGGAGGGCGTCCGCGCAGTTCAGCCGGTTCGGGTAGGCCAGTGCGGGCAGCGTGAATTCCAGCTCAGGCCACTGCTCGGCGGGCGGCAGATTGTCCCGGCAGAACGTGTCGACATGGGCGGATGGCGAGAGCTGCATTGTTCAGGCCTTCCTCGGACGTGACCCCTGATCATGATCAGTATTCCGTCAATGTGCCGGTAGTCAACGATTGCGCCGGTCACCCGGCGACGGCGAAACCGCTGATCTCGACCAGCGCCGCGGTGTCCCACAGCCGGCTCACCTCGACGGCGGCCATCGCCGGGTAGTCAGTTCCGGCCAGCCGCCGCCAGATGGCGCCGATCTCGCGGCCGTGCGCACGGTAGTCATCCAGGTCGGTCACGTACACGGTGAGGCTGGCCAGCTGGCCAGGCGTGCCGCCGGCCGCCCGCAGCGCGGTAAGCAGGTTGCCCAGCGCCTGCTCGAACTGCCCGGGCACGGTGTCGCCGACAACTGATCCGGCCGCGTCCAGCGCGGTCTGCCCGGCCAGGAAGATCAGCCGCCCGCCCGAGGCGATCACTGCATGCGAGAAACCGGACGGCCTGGGCAGCGACGGCGGGTTGACACGCTGCACGGTCATAGCCGCACCTGCGCAGCCGGGACGGGGGTTCGGCGCGCAGGCCGCCAGCGCGCGTGCCTGGTCCGCCGCTCGCCTTCGCGGATCAGCTCAAGCCGCGGCCTTGGCCCGTCGGTGCGGCCGGCCCGCGGCGGGCTGCTGCCCGCACGCCATTGATCGGGCCAGTCGGCACCTGGACCTGAGTAGCCCTGCGCCGCCGCCGCGTGCAGCGTCCAGTTCGGGTCATACAGATGCGCGCGGGCGAGCGCGCACAGGTCAGCCCGGCCGGCCAGGATGATCGAATTCACATCGTCGTAGGAGGAGATCACGCCGACCGCGATCGTCGCGATGCCGGCCTTGTGCCTGATCGCGTCGGCGAACGGCGTCTGGTAGGACCGGCCGAACGCCGGCGTCTCCTCTGGTGTGACCTGGCCGGTCGAGACGTCGATCGCGTCGGCGCCTGCCTGCGCGAACGCCCTGGCGATCTGCACCGCGTCGGCGCCTTCGATGCCGCCAGGCACCCAGTCAGTGGCCGAGACCCTGACGGTCATGGGCCGGTGCGCCGGCCACAGCGCCCGCATCGCGCTGAACACCTCGAGCGGGTACCGCAGCCGGCCAGCCAGCGAGCCGCCATAGCGGTCGGTCCTGACGTTGGTGATCGGCGAGATGAACGAGGAGAGCAGGTAGCCGTGAGCGCAGTGCAGCTCGATCAGATCGAAGCCGGATCGCTCGGCGGCCAGGGTAGCCGCGACGAACTGCTCCTTGATCTGGTCAAGCTCGGCGGCCGTCAGCTCGTGCGGCACCTGGCTGATCCCTGGCAGGTAAGGGATCGGCGACGGACCGCAGACCTCCCAGTTACCCTCATCAAGCGGCTGGTCGATGCCCTCCCACATCAGCTTCGTCGATCCCTTGCGGCCGCAGTGGCCAAGCTGCAGGCCGATCTTCGCCGTAGAGCGCCCGTGCACGAAATCGGTGATCTGGCGCCAGGCAAGCTCGTGCTCCGGCGCGTACATGCCGGCGCACCCTGGCGTGATCCGGCCCTGCGGCGATACGCAGACCATCTCGGTCATCACCAGGCCAGCTCCGCCGAGCGCCTTGCCGCCGAGGTGCACCAGATGCAGGTCAGAGGCCGTGCCGTCGACGGCCGAGTACATGTCCATCGCCGAGACCACTACCCGGTTCTTGAGTTCCAGATCGCGCAGCCGCATCGGCTGGAACATCGGCGGCACCACGTCGCCAGATCCCAGCCCACGGCGCTTGCAGTCGGCGGCGAACCAGGCGTCCGTGGCGGCCGCGAACTCCGGGTCGCGCAGTCGCAGGTTGTCGTGAGTGACCCGGCGGCTGCGGGTGACGATGTTGAAGGCGAACTGCTCGGCATCTTGATGGGTGTACTGCCCCAGGTTCTCGAACCACTCCAGGCTGGCCTGCGCGGCGCGCTGGGTGGAGGCCACGACCGGGCGCCGCTCGGCCTCGTAGGCATCCAGGGCCGCTTCGCGGCCCGGCTGCTCGTTCAGGCAGGCGGCCAGCGCCAAGGCGTCCTCCATCGCCAGCTTGGTGCCCGACCCGATGGAGAAGTGGGCGGTGTGCGCCGCGTCGCCGAGCAGGACCACGTTCCCGCTGTGCCAGCCCTGGCAGCGCAGCGTGCCGAAGCTGATCCACCGGGAGTTGTTCGCTTCGATCCGGTGATCGCCGATGATGCCGCCGAGCATGTCCCTGATCCGCTCGATCGAGGCGTGATCGGACTCGCCGGGCGCCAGGACCTCCGGCGCCAGATCGGCGAAGCCGGCAGCAGCCCAGACCCGGTCGTGCATCTCAACGATGAAGGTGCTCGCGGTCGCGTCGTACGGGTAGCCGTGCACCTGCATCACGCCGTACGGCGTCGGCACGATGTAGAACTTGAAGGCGTCGAACACCAGGTCGGTGCTCAGCCAGATGTACTTGCACTGCCGCAGTTCGAGCTGCGGCCCGAAGTCAGCAGCGAACGCTGCCCTGGTCGCCGAGTTGGCCCCGTCAGAGCCGATGACCAGGTCGTTCTCGGCGGCGAGGAGCCTGGGGTCCGGGGCGTCAGCGCGGAAGTTCATGGTCACGCCAAGGTCGGCGGCGCGCCGCTGGAGGATCGCGAGCAGCCGCCGGCGGCTGATCGCGGCGAACCCGTGGCCGCCGCTGGTGATCGTCCGCCCCCGGTAGTGCACGTCGATGTCATCCCAGCGGGCGAACTCCCGCTCCATCGCCGCGTAAACCAGCGGGTCGGCGTGCTCGATCCCGCCGAGCGTCTCGTCGGAGAAGACCACGCCGAAGCCGAACGTGTCGTCGGCCGCGTTCCGCTCCCAGACCGTGATCTGGTGACCGGGGTTCAGCTGCTTGGCCAGCGCGGCGAAATACAGGCCGCCCGGCCCTCCACCCGCGACCGCGATCCGCACTGCGCCGTCCCCTCGCCGCCGGCTTGCCGTTCATTCCAACGGCAAGACCATGCCGAAGTTATGCTCACTCTCGCCCGGCCGTCAATCCGCCGCCGCGCACCGGCGGTCGGCCCGCCGCCCGCCAGCCGCGGACGACGCCGCAGGCCAGCCGCGGACGACAGCGCTCAAGGCCGGCCGCGGACGACCTCGCTCGGGCCAACAGCCGCCCGACACGCCGGGCGTAGTTCCTTGGGGGATGACAAGGTGCTGGCTACGGTGTAAATCATGGCGACTCGTGCGCCCAAGGGCGCAGCGCGCCCGCAAAGCGCTTCCTCAGGGTCCGGGCGCGGGCGCACCGCTGGCGGCACGGCCAGGCCGCGCGGCGGTGCGGCCGCGAGCAATCGGCCGCGCGGCGGTGCCGCGAGCGGCCGCGGCCGCACGCCCTACCACCGGGACCGGAGCAGGACCGCGAGACAGGGCCGCCGTCCCACCGCAAGACGGCCATCATCGGCCAACCCGTTCGTGATCTTGGTGGGCTGGATCTGGGCCGCCGCCAAGGCGGTATGGATGGAGCTGGCCGGCGGCGTCGGTTACGTGGCCAGGCTGTTTGGCGACAGCGCGCGCGATCTCGATCCCGCGCATCGCAGGGACGGGGCCGGCCTCGGGGTGCTTGCCGCCGCCGTCATCGCGGCAGGTACCGCCTGGTGGCACCTGGGCACCCCGCTGGGGAGGGCGCTGACCGCCCTGGTCAGGGGCACCTTCGGGGCCGGTTCCTGGACCATCCCGATCCTGCTCGCGCTGCTGGCGTGGCGGCTGCTTCGGCACCCGGACAAGAACGCGCACACCGGCCGGATGGTGATCGGCTGGACCGCCCTGATCGTCGGCGCGCTCGGCATCGTGCACATCGCGCTCGGCAGCCCGTCGCCAGCGGCCGGGGTGGCTGCGATGAAGTCATCGGGCGGGCTGATCGGTTACACGGTCTCCGCCCCGCTGTGTGCGCTGCTGACCACCTGGCTCGCGGTTCCGCTGCTGGCGCTGCTCGCCGGGTTCGGGCTCCTGGTGATCACCGGGACGCCGCTGCACCGGGTGCCCGAGCGGTTCACCGAGCTGGCGTTCCTGATCCGCCGGGGCAGGATCGCAGCGGACGCCGGCCCCGGCGCCGAGACTGGCCAGCCGACCGCCAGGCTGTCCAGGCGCAAGAACCAGGGCGCGATCGAGGCGGGTGAGAGCGACCGGCCCTACGACACGCCGCTGCTCGGCGGCCTGGTGCCGCGCGCTCCTGGCGGCAGGCCAGGTGCCCTCGGCCAGGTCACCGCGGGTTCGCCGGGCAGCGCGGGGCCGGCGGGCCGGGGTGGCACCGGGCCGGCCGGCGGCCAGCAGCCGGGCGCTTCTGCTCGGCAGAGCGCCGACGACGAGGTGCTCGCCGAAGCGCTGATGTTCGGCTCAGCGGGCGAGGGCGGGCCGTCTGCGCATGGCGCCGCCCTGCCGGGCGCCGGGGGTCGGCCGGGGAGCGCCTCGGGGGCCGAGGCGTCCTGGCACCGGTCCTGGTTCGGCGAGGAATCCCCGGCGGGCGCGGCATCGGGCACGGCCGAGCCCGCCGGGCGTTCGGCCGAGCAGCTCACCCTGACCAGCTCAAGCTCATCCAGCTACACGCGGCCGCCTTCGGCGCTGCTCAAGCCGGGCACCGCGCCGAAGGCCAGGACCAGGGCGAACGACGCGATGGTTGAGGCGCTGACCATGGTGCTCGATCAGTTCGAGGTCGACGCGCAGGTGACCGGGTTCACCAGGGGCCCCACGGTGACCAGGTACGCGATCGAGCTCGGGCCTGCCGTCAAGGTGGAGCGGGTCACCGCGCTGTCCAAGAACATCGCCTACGCGGTCAAGAGCGCCGACGTGCGGATCCTGTCGCCGATCCCCGGCAAGTCGGCGATCGGGATCGAGATCCCGAACACCGACCGCGAGATCGTCAGCCTGGGCGATGTGCTGAGGTCGCCGGTCGCCGAGGCCGACCATCATCCGATGGTCGTCGGGCTCGGCAAGGATGTCGAGGGCCGGACCGTCGTGGCCAACCTGGCCAAGATGCCGCACATGCTGATCGCGGGCGCCACCGGCGCTGGCAAGTCCACGTGCGTGAACGGGCTGATCACGTCGATCCTGATCCGGGCGACACCGGATGAGGTGCGGATGATCCTGATCGACCCCAAGCGGGTCGAGCTGACCGCCTATCAGGGAATCCCGCACCTGATTACCCCGATCATTACCAATCCGAAACGCGCGGCAGACGCATTGCAGTGGGTCGTCAGCGAGATGGACCGGCGGTATGACGACCTGGCCGCCTCCGGGTTCCGGCATATGGACGATTTCAACAAGGCGGTCAGGGCTGGAAAGATCACCGCTCAGCCGGGCAGCGAACGCGAATACGTGCCTTATCCCTATCTGCTGGTAATCGTGGACGAGCTGGCCGACCTGATGATGGTGGCGCCGCGCGACGTGGAAGACGCGATCGTGCGGATCACCCAGCTGGCCAGGGCGGCCGGCATCCACCTGGTGCTGGCGACCCAGCGGCCGAGCGTGGACGTGGTGACCGGGCTGATCAAGGCCAACGTCCCGTCCAGGCTGGCGTTCGCGACGTCAAGCCTCACCGACAGCAGGGTCATCCTGGATCAGCCGGGGGCCGAGAAGCTGGTCGGCCAGGGTGACGCGCTGTTCCTGCCGATGGGCGCGAGCAAGCCGATCAGGCTGCAGAACGCGTACGTGACCGAGAAGGAGACCCGCGAGATCGTCACGCACTGCAAGCGGCAGGCGCAGCCGGAGTACCGCGAGGATGTCGCGGTCGCCGAGGGCAAGCAGCGGGAGATCGACTCCGATATCGGCGACGACCTTGACGATCTGCTGCACGCGGCCGAACTGGTGGTCAGCACTCAGTTCGGCTCCACGTCCATGCTCCAGCGCAAGCTCAGGGTCGGCTTCGCCAAGGCCGGCCGGCTGATGGACCTGCTGGAGAGCCGCGGCGTGGTGGGGCCGAGCGAGGGGTCGAAGGCACGGGACGTGCTGGTCAGGCCCGAGGATCTGGACGAGCTGCTCGACTCGCTGCGGGGCAGGTCAGGCTAGAACGGCGTCGCAAGCCAGGCCGCGGGCCCGGCGGCCTGGCCCGCGGAAGGTCACCCCGCCTGCGCGGTGTCAGATGGGCCAGCGGTGGGCATGAGGCCGCTGGGGATTGCGTGGCAGAAATTGCCCGATGGCAATGGCCAGCTGACACCCGCGCCGGTTGTCGCCGGACAGTAACGGGATGTCTACACTGGGCTACCGTCCCTGCATCACCGGAACGGGGGACGACAATCATGGAATTGCCTGGCGTCGGGGGGCGGCACCTGTGGACGGCATCGGTGGAGGTGCGGCGTGAGCATCGGTAACGCTCTGGCAGAGGCACGCCGCCAGGCTGGCCTTACGGTCACGCAGGTCAGCCAGCGGACCTGCATCAGGGAAACGATCATCAGGGCCATTGAGCGGACGGATTTCTCCGCCTGCGGCGGCGACTTCTACGCGCGCGGCCACATCCGCAGCATCGCCAGGGCGGTCGGCGTCGATCCTGAGCCGCTGATCAGCGAGTACGACCTGACTCAGGACCCGGCGCCAGAGATCAGCGCGGCCGAGGTCTTCTCGCCGACCGCCCCGATCAAGATGAAGGAGCGGCGGCGGCCCAACTGGACGGCCGCCATGGCCGTGGCGGTGCTGCTGATCGCGGGGATCTTCGCCTACCAGCACTTCACCGCCCGGCCCGCCGCCACGGCCGCGGTGGCGACGGGCCAGGTTCGCCCGGCGAAGCTGCCGCACGATCGCACCCCGGCGGGCGCCCGCAGGCCGGCCCGCCATCATCCGCGCCGGCTGGACATCCGGCTGGCCGCCACCCAGGACTGCTGGGTTCAGCTCACCACCGCCACCGGCCAGACCATCTTCAGCGGGACGGTATACGCGGGCAGCGCGATGAACTGGATCGAGCGCCGGCCGGTGAGCATGACCATCGGGAACCCGGCCGGAGTGCGGGTCAGGGTAAACGGCAAGAACCCGGTGCCGCCAGGATCGATGACCTCGGTCACGCTCAGCCTGCGGGCCGGTCTGGCCGGCCGCACGGCCGCGCACGGCTGACAGCGGTCAGGGCCGGCCGGGAGGCGGCGTCCGGCGGGCGCCGCGGGCGCCGGCTTACCGTAGTCTGCCGGTGTGCCGTCGAGAGATCCGGGCCGGTCAGCATCCAGGCGCTCCGTGCGCCTGGTCACGCTCGGCTGCGCCAGGAATGAGGTTGACTCCGAGGAACTCGCCGCCAGGCTTGAGGCCGGCGGCTGGGAACTGACCGAGAGTCAGCATGCTGCCGTGGTCCTGGTGAATACCTGCGGCTTCATCCAGGCTGCGAAGCAGGAGTCGATCGACGAGCTGCTGACGGCGGCTGGGTCTGGCGCCACGGTGGTGGCCGCCGGATGCCTGGCTGAGCGGTACGGTGCCGGGCTTGGCGAGGCCCTGCCCGAAGCCCAGGTGCTCGGCTTCGACGACTACGGCGAGATCTCCGCCCGGCTCGATGCCGTCCTGGCCGGCCGCCGGTGGGCCGCGCATGAGCCAAGGGACCGGCGCAAGCTGCTGCCGATCTCGCCGGCCGGCCGGCCGGATGCCGTCGGCGGGCACGTGCCAGGGCACGGCGCCGCCCGCAGGCCAGAATCGCCGATCACCGACCTGCCGGAGGGAGTCGCGCCGGCGTCCGGGCCAAGGGTGCTGCGGCGGCGGCTTGGCGGGGGCGTGGTGGCCCCGCTGAAGATCGCGTCTGGCTGTGATCGGCGGTGCAGCTTCTGTGCCATCCCGGCGTTCCGCGGCGCGTTCATTTCCCGGCCGCCACAGGACCTGATCGCCGAGGCCGGCTGGCTGGCCGGGCACGGCGCCAGGGAACTGCTGCTGGTCAGCGAGAACTCCACGTCCTACGGCAAGGACCTCGGCGACCTGAGGCTGCTGGAAGCGCTGCTGCCGCAGCTGGCCGCCGTGCCAGGGATCGACCGGGTGAGAGTCAGCTACCTGCAGCCGGCCGAGCTGCGCCCAGGGCTGATCGAGGTGCTGACATCGACGCCCGGTGTGGCGCCGTACTTCGATCTGTCGTTCCAGCACGCAAGCGGCCGGGTGCTGCGGGCGATGCGGAGGTTCGGCGACCGCGAGCGGTTCTGCGACCTGATCGGGCAGATCAGGCGGCTGGCCCCGAGAGCGGGAATCCGGTCCAACTTCATTGTCGGCTTCCCTGGCGAGACCGACGATGATCTTGCCGAGCTCGAGCGCTTCCTCACCGACGCCGGACTGGACGCCATTGGCATCTTCGGTTACTCGGACGAGGATGGTACCGAGGCCGCCAGCCTGCCCGGGCAACTGCCGGCGCAGGAGATCGCCAGCCGCGTCGAGATCCTGGCGGCGCTGGCGGATGAACTGATGGACCAGCGGGCCGAGGAACGGGTAGGCGAGGTTCACGAGGTCCTGATCGAGGAGCCGGCCGGCGACGGCGAGCCGGGACCGGCCGGCCTGGCGCCGAGGTGGCGCTACCTCGGGCGCACCGCTCACCAGGCGCCAGAGGTCGACGGCACCACGACGGTGGATGCCGGTTCCGCCCTGGCCGCCGGCGACCTGGTTCGGGTGCGGGTGTGCGGCTCGGAGGGAGTGGACCTGATGGCGGAGCAGATCGGCTCGCCAGGACGCGGCAGTCCGGGCCCGCCAGGGCCCGCCTGATCGCCGTGAGACAGGGAGACCTCTCCGGCCATCAGGCCGCCGCTCCCGGCCCGCCCGGGATCGTCATGGCGCCGGGTCCGGGGCTGGTTAACCTCCCGAACGCGCTGACCGTGCTGCGGTTTGCCCTGGTGCCGGTCTTCGTCGCTTTCCTGGTCACCGGCGGGACCGCCTGGCGGGTGGCGGCGTTCTTCGCGTTCGGCATCGCTTCCTTCACCGACCTGCTGGACGGCGAGCTCGCCAGGCGCAGCGGCCTGATCACCGACTTCGGCAAGATCGCCGATCCGATCGCGGACAAGGCGCTGACCGGTTCCGCGCTGGTCACCCTGTCCGCGCTCGGCGAGATCTCCTGGTGGGTGACCGGAATCATCATGGTCAGGGAGGTCGGGGTGACGGCGCTGCGGTTCTGGGTGATCCGCCGCGGCGTGATACCGGCCAGCCGGGGCGGCAAGGTGAAGACGGTGCTCCAGGTCATCGCGATCGGCCTGTACATCCTGCCGGTCCAGGTGAGCCTGCTCCGCCCGGCCGTGCTGGCCGCGGCGGTGGCGGTCACCCTGATCACCGGCGCCGACTACCTGGCGCGCGCGATCCGGCTGCGCCGGGCGGTGCCTGGCCTGACAGCACAGGGCCG
>WNFX01002604.1_pt1 | contig 18207 bp, 18 predicted proteins | sample 5400111 | NCBI WGS metagenome assembly WNFX01 (sample SAMN13153363, study PRJNA577476) | soil metagenome | isolation source: 40 cm soil or saprolite under grassland replicate 1 | place: USA:California | collected 2016-06-15 | reverse complement strand
GAGTACTGGGGCCAGTGCGCGGAGTTCTGTGGCGCCTCGCACGCCAACATGCGGCTACGGGTCGTGGTACAGTCAGATTCGGTGTTCCAGCGGTGGGTGGACCAGCAGCGCGCCGCGCCGGCGCCCCCCCCGAAGGGATCGCCTGCCGAGGCCGGCCAGCAGGTATACCGGCGCAGCCCCTGCATCGCCTGTCACACGATTGCAGGGCTCTCGCAGGGCAAGGTCGGGCCTGATCTGAGTCACCTCGGGAGCCGTGCGACAATCGCGGGCGCGTTGTTCCCGAACACCACGGAGATGCTGCGCCGCTGGATCATGAATGCTCCCGCGCTCAAGCCGGGCGCGCTGATGACGCCGCAGAATCTGTCGCCGCAGGATCTGGAAGCGTTGATCGCCTATCTCCAGAGCCTCAAATGAAGAGCTGGCTCACGACCACCGACCACAAGCGGATCGGCCTCCTCTACTTCTGGACGGCGTTCGGGTTTTTCCTGATCGGTGGCCTCGAAGCGCTCATCATTCGCGCCCAGCTCGCGCGGCCCGATGGCGGGCTCGGCGTCAGCGCCGAGACGTTCAATCAGCTGTTCACGATGCACGGCACGACGATGGTGTTCCTCGCGCTCATGCCGCTGTCGGCCGCGTTCTTCAATTTCATCGTTCCGCTGCAGATCGGCGCGCGCGACGTCGCGTTTCCGCGGCTGAACGCATTCAGCTATTGGGTCTTTCTGCTCGGCGGCCTCTTCCTGAACGCGAGCTTCATCGCGGGACCCCTCTTCGGCGCCGACCGGCTCTCGGTGGCACCGGATGCAGGGTGGTTCGGCTACGCGAATCTCACGTCCCGGCAGTTCTCGCCGGGTCCCAACGTCGACTTCTGGCTGCTGGGACTGCAGATCCTGGGCATCGCGTCCCTCGCCGCGGGCTTCAATTTCATCGTCACGATCCTCAACATGCGCGCCCCGGGGATGCGGATGTTGCGCCTGCCGCCGTTCACCTGGATGACGCTCATCACACAGTTCCTCGTCATCACGGCGTTCCCGGTGATCACCGTCGCGCTCGTGCTGCTGATGTTCGATCGGTTCTTCGGCACGCATTTCTTCGTGCCGCAGGGCGGTGGTGACCCGATCCTGTGGCAGCACCTGTTTTGGATGTTCGGGCACCCCGAGGTGTACATCCTGATCCTGCCCGCGATGGGCATCGTCTCCGAAGTGCTGCCGACCTTCTCGCGGAAGCCGCTGTTCGGCTACACGGTGGTCGTGTATTCCGGCGTCGTCATCGCGTTCTTGGGGTGGAGCGTCTGGAGCCACCACATGTTTTCGACCGGGCTCGGCCCCATCGCCGACTCGGTGTTCGCCGGTACGACGATGCTCATCGCCATTCCGACCGGTGTGAAAATCTTCAACTGGATCGGCACGCTGTGGGGTGGGCAGATCCGGTTCACCACGTCGCTGCTGTTTGCCGTTGGATTCATCGCGATGTTCATCATCGGCGGTCTGTCCGGCGTGTCGCACGCCTCGGCACCCTCCGATCTCCAGCAGACCGACACGTACTACGTCGTCGCGCACATCCATTATGTGCTGTTCGGCGGCACGATCCTCGGGCTGTTCGCCGGCATGTACTACTGGTGGCCGAAGATGACGGGTCGCATGCTGTCCGAACCGCTGGGGAAGGTGCACTTCTGGCTAACGATGATCGGCATGAATCTCGCGTTTTTCCCGATGCACTTCTCGGGGCTGCTCGGGATGCCGCGGCGCATCTACACCTACTCGTCTGATCTTGGCGTGACGGGATTCAATCAGGCGTCGACGATCGGCGCATTCGTGATCGGTCTGGCGACGCTTGTGTTCTGCTGGAATCTGTTGCGCTCCCGCTGGCAGCCGATCACGGCGCCGCACAACCCATGGGGCGGCGCCACGCTCGAATGGGCCATTCCGTCACCGCCGCCCGTCTACAACTTCACCGTCATTCCGACCGTCGAGAGCCGCATGCCGCTGTGGCAAACGGAGCGGCATGCACCCATGCGTCCATTACCCGAACAGCCGCCGGCGACGATTCACGTGCCGGGCGGGTCCTGGTGGCCGCTGATCACCGCGATCGGTCTGCCCATCATGGCGATCGGCGCATTGTCCCACCTGATCCCTGTCGTGTTGGCGGGCGCGGCCGTCGTGATCGTCGGGATCTACCGCTGGGCCTACGAGCCCTTCGAGACCTGATGATTAAGACGAGCATGGGGCTCGACAGCCGCAAAATGGCGTTCTGGGCCTTCATCGGCTCGGAGTGCCTGCTCTTCGGCTCGCTCATCTCGACGTACTTGGTCTACAAGGGAAGGAGTCTCACCGGGCCATACCCGCACGAGATTCTGAATATCCCGTTTACGTCGTTCAGCACGTTCGACCTGCTGATGTCGAGCCTGGCCATGGTGCTGGCGCTGGCGGCGGTGCAGCGCGGCGACATGAAGCAGGGGAAGCTCTGGTTGCTCGTGACGGCACTGCTCGGCCTCGTCTTCCTCGGTGGGCAATTCTGGGAGTTCAGCCACTTTGTCCGCGAGGGCTTAGGCCTCACGACAAACCTGTTCGGCTCGACGTTCTACGTGCTGACGGGAACTCACGGCGCCCACGTGACCGTCGGTGTGATCTGGCTGCTGACGCACTGGGTGCAGGCGTTGCGCGGCAAACTTGGTCCGGCGAACGCGATGACCGTCGAGATCACAGGCCTGTACTGGCATTTCGTGGACGTCGTCTGGATCGTGATCTTTACGGTCGTGTACCTGATTCAGTGAGAGGAAGGGCATGAGCGAACAGGCGCACGCGACCACGGCCACGTATCTCCGCATCGCCGCGATCCTCGTGATGCTCACGTTGATCGAGGTGGGTGTGTTCTATGTGCCAACATTCCAGGCGCTGTTGGTGCCAATCCTCCTCGTGCTCTCGGCCATCAAGTTCACGCTGGTGGTCATGTTCTACATGCATCTGAAGTTCGACAATCGCTTCTTTGCGTTCCTCTTCGGCGGCCCCTTGCTCCTCGGTGTCGCGGTGGTGGTGAGTCTGCTCTTCATCTTTTATGGAGCGTTGCGGCTGCGGACCGGCAGCTAAAGAATGTCCAATGATCAATGTGGAATGATCAATGATCATTGATCATTGGACATTGGAAATTCCAGCATGGAATAGATGGGATGTGCATCCGACGGTGTTGGCCGGGCTCGTCCTCCTGGGCGGGCTTTACGTCTATTTGGGGGGTCTCACGTCGGCACGCCGGCACGTGGCAAGCTTCGCCGGTGCATTGATTGTGCTGTTCCTGGCGCTGAACGGACCGCTCCACAACCTCTCAGATACGTACCTCTTCAGCGCGCACATGGCGCAGCATTTGTTGCTGACGCTCGTCTTCCCTCCGCTGCTGCTCTACGGTACGCCGTCATTTGTCGTGCGGCCGTTGCTGCGGACCCGCTGGATCATGGGAGTGGCTCGCGTGGTGACTCGGCCGCTCGCGGCGGCGATCATTTTCTTGGCGCCGATCGTGATCTGGCATGTGCCGGCGCTGTACGAGGCGGCGCTCCGGCATCACAATCTTCACATCGTCCAACACCTCGTCTTTCTGAGCACTGCGGTCATCATGTGGTGGCCGGTGCTGTCGCCAGTCCCGGAATTGCCGCGCGCGCAGCATCTCGTGCAGATGCTGTATCTGTTCTTGCTGGGCATTCCGATGTCCGTCACCGGCGCGCTGATCACGCTGTCGGATTCGGTTCTTTATCCGTTCTATGCGACGGCGCCGAGGGTGGGCGGATTATCTCCCTTGGACGATCAGCAAATCGGCGGATTGTTGATGTGGGTGCTCGGCGGGCTGATGTTGTGGATCGTGATGACGGTGATCTGGTTCAGGTATTCGGCCTGGGACCAACGCGGCGATGCGGAAACCAAGGTCCCTGAAGAGGCCTACTCGCCGTCCTCTGTTTCTCCGAGAGGGTGACGGCGGAGCTCTTCACCGATTCGGGGATGCTCTCGCCAGAGGTAGTAGCCCATCGCCAGCGCGGCTAAGCCATTGCCGATTGCGACGTTCCACCAGGCGAGGTAGCCGAGCAACGGCTTCGCGAGCAACGCGACTAGGATGTAGAAGCCCACCTCGAAGAAGCAGAATCCGACCACCACGAGAAACAACGTCGACGGCGCGTACTCGACCTCGGCCGCGAGCGCCGCCGAGATGCAGCCAACCACGACGAACGCGCTGACGTGAATCATCGTGTAGCCGAAGATGCGGGCGGGCTCGATGACCACGTGGGTGGGGTCGGGGGCGCCCCAGAACACCGCGCTCCCCAGCATCGCGGGCGTATACAGTGGCTGGCCGTTGATTGAGTCGACGACGAGAAACCAAATGGCGACCGCGGCCGCGCCGATACAGCCGGCGATGAAGCCCTCGCGCAGAATGCGATTCAGGTCCATGGCGGGCTCAATATATCGTTGGGCCGGGTGCGTGCTAGATTAGGGCCCCATGCCGCGCCGTCCGTTGTTCTACGGTCTCTGCTTGCTGCTCGGCGTGCTGTTGTTTGGAGTCGCCGGTCTCATGCATCCATTGCTCTCCGGCGACGGCGCGGACCAGCTCGCGACCGTCGCGCAAACACGTCACTGGCGCCTGATCCACTGGGCTCTGCTGTTCGGCCTCGCGTTCATGTACGCGGGGGTGATCGGTGTGGCGTTGCGTCACAACGATACCCCTGGTGCAACGCCGGGGCGCGCCGCCGTGCGCATGGGGGCGTTGGCGTTTGCCGTGTGGTCGCTCAACATCCTCTTCATGGTGGGCGCCGCCTGGCAGCTCGCGCGCGCGTACACGACCTCAGATGCGGGCCTGACCGGAACCCATGCCGTGTTTGTCTACGACATGCTCCATCCCATGGGGCTTGCGGCGGAACGGATGGCGACATTCATGCTGGGACTCGTCGCGTACATGTTCGGCTGGGCGATTCGGAATGGCGGGGTGTGGCCGAAGGGGTTGGCCTGGATGGCCTGGCTTGTGGCGGTCGTGAACGGCGCCGTGGCCATCGTGTTCAGCGAGTTCACGCCGAACATGTACTACGCGCAAGCCCTCTTCGTCATCTGGCTGGCGGCGACCGCCGTGGTGATGCTGGCAGACAGGGCATTAGGGGCTAGGGGCTAAGGGCTAGGGAGTCGGTTGTCCCGAGCCCCCAACCCCCAACGCCCAGTCCCCAGATCAGTTCGCGCGGACTCGGACGATGCGCTGTAGCCAGCCGTCGGGCGTGCTATACAGGACCGTCAGTGTAACGATGTCGCCGTGCTTGACACCGGCCAGTGCCTGGCGCAGCTCCGCGCGTGACCCCGTCTGCGTCCCGTTGACCTTCAAGAGGATGTCCGGATTGCCCTGGCTCGCGTCCTGCAGCCGCTGATACGCCGGGCCGTCGGGCGACACCTGCGAGACGATCAACCCACCACCCGACCGCATAACCTGCCTGAGGTCCGGGTCCCGCACATTTTCCTGTGACAGCGGTTCGACGGAGATCCCTAACGTCTTGTCCATCGGTGCGGAATCGCGGCTCGAGTCACCGGCGTCGTTGCTCGAAACTTGCTCCTCCTCGCTCGAAGGCGCGGCGGCGACCCGAACCGGAATGGTCTTGCGAACACCACCCTTGCGTACGACGGTGACCTGAACGATCTCACCGGGCTTCTTGAAGCCGACGCGCTGCTGCAGCTGCGCCACCGACTCGATGTTCTCGCCGTCGACCGCCACGATGACGTCACCCTCCTGAATGCCGGCGCGTCTCGCCGGCGAGTTGTCAGGCGGAGTGAACTCGTTCACGACGACGCCGCGGATCTGCGGGAGCTTCGCGTCTTCCGCGTCTTCCGGGGTGATCGCCCGGATCTGGACGCCGATGACCGCGCGGTCGACGTGACCGGTCGAAATCAGCTGCGTCATCACGGTGCGGGCGAGATTGATCGGGATGGCAAACCCGTACCCGTCGTAATATCCGGTCGGACTGGCGATGGCCGCATTGATGCCGATGACCTCGCCCCGCACGTTGACCAGCGGCCCTCCCGAGTTACCGGGATTGATGGCCGCGTCCGTCTGAATGAAGTCCTGAATCGCGTAGCGGCTCTGGTTCAGCCCTTGGAGGAGCCGGCCTTTGGCGCTCACGATTCCGGCCGTCACGGTGAACGTGAATGCTTCACCGAGCGGATTGCCGATCGCCAGCACCCAGTTACCGATCTTCGTGGAATCGGCATCTCCCAGATGGACGGTCGGGAGTCCGGTCGTCTGAATCTTGATGACGGCGACGTCCGTGAACGGATCGGTGCCGACGGTCTTGGCGGTGAATTCGCGGTTGTCGTACAAGCGCACCGTCACGCGGTCGGCGCCCTGAACGACGTGGTTGTTGGTCAGGATGTAGCCGTCCTGCGAAACGATGAAGCCCGATCCCGAGCCCTGCTCGACCTGGGGACGGCGCGGGACCTGGAAGAAATCTTCGAAGCCCGGAGGCAAGCGGCGATTGGAGATCCGCTCGCGGCGCTCAGATTTGATAAATACGACGGCCGGCTTCACGTGATCGGCGACGTTGGCGAACGCATCACCCAGGTCCACGGCCGCCTTCGCCTGCGGCAACGGTCGACTCGTGTCCTGCAGCACCGACCGCACGGCCGCTTCACCGCGCGATGGAAGCCGGAAGGCCGAGGCGAATGCCAGGCCCAGCGCAAACGCCAGCGTCACCAGCGTGCCAAATTTCAACCAGTCCCGCGTCTTCACCGACATCAGCGCCCCCTTTTAAGACTTCTTGGATTTATCGTCGTCCATGATTTCGTAATCGGCATCCACGACCTTCTCGTCCTTCTTCGCTTCGCCGCCCTTCGCCGCCCCTTCGCCGCCTTCCGCCGCCCCTTCGGCAGCGCCAGCGCCACGCGACGCGGCGTACAGCGACGCCCCCGCTGCTGAATATGCCTGCTGCAGCTCCTCGAGTGCTTTGCTGATCTCGTCAGCATTTCCGCTGCGGAGCGCCGACTGCGCCGACTGGATGGCCGCGTCGAGCCGCGACTTGAGGCCCGGCTCCAACTTTTCGACCCAGTCTTTGGACTCCTTCGTCACCTGGTACACCATGTTATCGAGCCGGTTACGCTGCTCGATCACGTCGCGCCGCTTCTTGTCCTCGGCCGCGTGGGCCTCGGCGTCCTTCACCATCTTATCGATGTCCTTGTCGGCGAGTCCGGACGAGGCTTCGATCCGAATCTTCTGCTCCTTACCCGTCGCCTTGTCCTTCGCGGAGACGTGCAGGATGCCGTTGGCATCGATATCGAAGGTCACCTCGACCTGCGGGACACCGCGCGGAGCCGGCGGAATGCCGGTCAGCTGGAACTTGCCGATCGTACGGTTGTCCTGCGCCATCTGCCGCTCGCCCTGCAGCACGTGGATCTCGACCGTCGTCTGATTGTCCTCGGCCGTCGAGAAGACCTCCGACTTCTTCGTCGGAATGGTCGTGTTCCTCGGGATGAGCACCGTCGTGACGCCGCCGAGGGTCTCGATACCGAGCGACAGCGGCGTGACGTCGAGCAGCAGCACATCCTTCACTTCACCCGCGAGCACGCCAGCCTGAATCGCCGCGCCGATGGCCACGACCTCATCGGGGTTGACGCCCTTATGCGGCTCCTTGCCGAAAAAGCTCTTTACTATCTCCTGGACCTTCGGCATGCGGGTTTGGCCACCGACGAGGATGACTTCGTCAATGTCACCCGGCTTGAGCCCCGCGTCTGTCAGCGCCTGCTGCATGGGCGGAGTGGTCCGTTTGACCAGATCATCCACCAGCTGCTCCAGCTTGGCACGTGTGAGGGTGAGGTTCAGGTGCTTCGGGCCCGACTGGTCGGCGGTGATGAACGGCAGATTGATTTCCGTCTGCATGACCGTCGACAGCTCCATCTTCGCCTTCTCGGCGGCTTCCTTGAGCCGCTGCAGCGCCATCGGGTCCTTCGAAAGATCGATGCCCTGATCGCGCTTGAACTCCCCCACCAACCATTCCATGACCCGAGCGTCGAAATCGTCGCCACCGAGGTGGGTGTCGCCATTGGTGCTCTTTACCTCGAAGACGCCTTCCGCCAGTTCCAGAATGGAAATGTCGTAGGTACCGCCGCCGAGGTCGTAGACGGCGACTTTCTCTTCCTTCTTCTTATCTAGTCCGTACGCGAGCGCCGACGCCGTCGGCTCGTTGATGATCCGGACCACGTCGAGTCCGGCGATCTTGCCGGCGTCCTTTGTCGCCTGCCGCTGCGAATCGTTGAAGTATGCAGGGACGGTGATGACCGCCTTCTCGACCTTGTGGCCGAGGTAGTCTTCCGCCGTCTGCCGCATCTTCTGCAGGATCATCGCCGAGATCTCAGGCGGCGAGTACTGCTTGCCGCTGACCTCGACGACGGCGAGACCGTTTTGGCCCCGAACGACTTTATAGGGAACGCGCTTCATCTCTTCCGACACTTCCTCATAGCGCCGTCCCATAAACCGTTTGATGGAGAAGATCGTGTTCTGCGGGTTAGTCACTGCTTGCCGCTTGGCGACTTGCCCAACGAGTCGTTCACCGTCCTTAGTGAAAGCGACGACCGAAGGGGTCGTGCGGCCGCCCTCGGCGTTGGGAATGACGACGGGATCACCGCCTTCCATGACCGCGACAACAGAATTGGTCGTCCCGAGGTCAATACCGATGATCTTCTCAGCCATAACTCTCAGCTCCTGATAGGGATGTGATGCCGGCCAGATGCTGCGCGTCGCAAGGGCAAGCATCGTGCCCTGATTCGCTGCCAAAAAGGCAGCGGAAATGTCCGAAACCGCGCGTCGATCCCAAGCGTTTGGGGTGACGACTCCCCCAAGGCTACTAATCGGATGAGTGCGGCTCTGCGTTTCACGCGCGCGGCGTTCGGCGCGGTTCAGCGAGCTTCGCCGGGTCTCGCGGCACGGTGGGCCGAACGGCTGTTCTGCTCGCCGCCGCGCCGTCAGATCAGTGAGCGGATGGCGGCATGGCTGGCGGGCGGGCGGCGCTTCGACCTTACCGTCAGGGGCCGCCGCGTGGCCGCATGGTCGTGGGGTGACCGTGGTCCGGGCGTTCTCCTCGTCCACGGATGGGGTAGCCGGGGCGCCCGCTTCGTCGATCTCGGCGGCGCGTTGCTCGCCAGCGGCTTCCGCGTTGTGACCTTCGACGCGCCCGGACACGGCGCGTCGTCCGGACGACTCAGCTCAGGGCCGGAGTTTGCGCGCGCGGCCCTCGCGGTGGCGACGGCAGTCGGTCCTGTCAGCACCGTCATCGGGCATTCCCTGGGCGGCTTCGCGTCGGCGCTGGCGATCGAGCGCGGCCTTGCGGCGCGCCTTGCGGTCTTCATCTCGCCGTCTGCGAACGTGAATACCTATAGCGCGCAATTCGCGTCACTGCTCGGCGTGCGGGATCCCGTCATGGCGTCGATGCGGGTGCGGCTCGAGCGCCGACTCGGCTTTGAGTGGAAACACATGGATGTGCCGCGGTTTGCGCCCGCGATGCGGATTCCGCTGCTTGTCATTCATGACCGGGACGACCGCGAGGTGCGCTGGGACGATGGAGCCGCGATTGCCGCCGCCTGGCCCGGCGCGCAGCTCGTCACGACAACGGGGCTGGGGCATCACCGCATCGTCAGCGACGGTGGCGTAATTCAGCAGGTGCTCGGGTTTCTGAAGTAGACGTCCGACTTACTTGGCGCGGAGACATGATGGGAGGCATCCATGAGTCGGCGTGACAACCGGGCGCAGCTGACGCTACCTGTTGGACCTCGTGATCATGCAATCGGTCCGCCAGACGCTCCGGTCACGCTCGTGGAGTACGGCGATTTCCAATGTCCGCACTGCGGAAGGGCCTACCCCATCGTCAAGGACATCGTGCGTACGCTCGGCGCAAAGCTGCGGTTCGTGTTCCGCAACTTCCCACTCACCCGGATCCATCCTGAGGCGGAACACGCGGCGGAAGCGGCTGAAGCCGCCGGGGCGCAAGGTGCCTTCTGGCAGATGCACGATCGCCTGTTCGAGCGTCAATTTGCCCTGGACGACGATCACCTCATCGAGTATGCGACCGAGCTCGGGCTCAACGCTGAGCGGATCCGCGGGGAGCTTGAAGCGGGAACGTACGCCGGCCGGGTGCGCGACGATTTCATGAGCGGGGTGAAGAGCGGCGTGAATGGGACGCCCACGTTCTTCATCAACGGCGTCCGCTATGACGAGAGTTGGGATCGGGATTCGCTGCTCGGTGCGCTGAAGAATCCCGAGTAACTCTCCAGAACCTCTTCCCTTAGATTCTGTCGCATGTTCCCCTACAAGGACGAGAATCCCACCGAGCGGCCGGCCGTCATCACCGCCGCGATTATCATCGCCAACGTCCTCGCCTTCATTCTTGTGCAGGGAGCGGGGGCGCAGGGGCCGTTGGTTCGGTCGGTGTGCGAGTTCGGGCTGATTCCCGGAGAGGTCCTCCAGAGTGTCAAGCCGGGCAGCGGCATCGCCCTCGCCCCGGGCATGGCATGTCTGGTCGGTACGGCGCCGAAGTATTGGACCGTGCTCACGTCGATGTTCATGCACGGCGGCTGGCTGCACCTGATCGGCAACATGGTCTTCCTGTGGGTCTTCGGAAACAACATCGAGGACGTGATGGGCCACGGGAAGTTCTTGATCTTCTATTTGCTGTGTGGAATCGTCGCGGCCGCCACGCAAACCTTCGTCAGCCCGCATTCCATCGTTCCAATGGTTGGGGCATCGGGGGCGATCAGCGGTGTCCTGGGAGCGTACATCCTGCTCTATCCCAATGTGCGCGTCCACACGCTGATCCTCTTGCCCTTTTTTATCACGACAGTGGCGCTGCCGGCATGGGTGATGCTTGGCTACTGGATCCTGATCCAGGTCCTCAGCGGTCTGTTCAGTCTGAGCGATGTCGAAACGGGAGGCGTGGCGTTCTTCGCGCACGTCGGCGGCTTTATCGCGGGACTCGTTCTCGTGAAGCTGTTCGCCTCCGAGGATGTGCTGCGACGCCGGCCGCTGCAGCCGGCGTCGTATTATCGGTACCGGACTTACTGATCGCTCTTACCCTTCGGCGTGATGTTTGATCGATTTCCCCTCCACGAGGAACACCACGTCTTCGGCAATGTTGGTGGCCAGATCCGCCACGCGCTCGAGGTTGCGGCTCACCAGAAATAGCTCCATGGCCGTCCCAATGATGTGGGGATCCTCCATCATGTGCGTCAGCAGGATCCGAAACATCGACTGGTGCAGCGCGTCGACGCTGTCGTCGCGGCGGCAGATGGCACGCCCCGCCTGCGCGTCGCCGCGCACGAACGCGTCGAGCGCGTCGGCGAGCATCGTGCGCGCCTGGCGCGCCATCTCGAGGAGCTCGGGCTCAGGCACGATGGGGCGGGCGGCCAGGAGCCGCTCCGCCGATTGTGCGATGTTGACGGCGTGATCGCCGACGCGCTCCAGGTCGTTGGAGATCTTCATCGCGGCGGTGAGGAAACGGAGGTCGCGGGCCATCGGCTGCTGGGTGGCGAGGAGCCGGATGACCGTTTCCTCGACCACGAGCTCGAGGTGGTCGATTTCCCGGTCGCCGGCGATGACGTCGCGGGCCTTGTCGGCGTCCCGCTGCAGGACGGCGTCCACGGACGCGGCCAGCGCGGCTTGCGCTTCCCCCGACATATTGAGAAGAGCGACTTTGAGCTCCGAGAGCTCGTCGTGAAAATGTCTGTGGCTCGTGGCTTGCGCGTTCATCCGAACCTTCCTGTGATGTAAGCTTCCGTCCGCTCGTCGGTGGGTCGCGTGAACACCTGTTGCGTCGTGCCGAATTCCACCAGGTGGCCCACGTAGAAGAATCCTGTGAAGTCCGACACGCGGGCCGCTTGCTGCATGTTATGCGTCACGATGACGATTGTGTAGGTTTTCTTGAGCTCGACGAGCAGCTCCTCGATCCGCTGGGTCGCGATCGGGTCGAGCGCGGAGCAGGGCTCGTCCATCAGCAACACCTCGGGCTCGTTCGCGAGCGCCCGCGCGATGCACAGGCGTTGCTGTTGTCCGCCCGACAACGCGGTACCCGGTTCCCGCAGGCGGTCGGCGACTTCATCCCACAACGCAGCCTGGCGCAATGCGCGTTCTACACGGTCGGGCAGCTCCCGCGTGGGCGCTAGGCCGTTCAGGCGCGGCCCGTACGCGACATTGTCGTAGACCGGCTTGGGGAAAGGATTGGGGCGCTGGAAGACCATCCCGACGCGGCGGCGCAGCGCGACGACGTCAGTTCCCGGGGCAAAGACCGATCCGCCATCGAGGAGGATGTCGCCGGTATGTCGCGCGCCGGGCGTGAGATCGTGCATCCGATTGATGGACCGTAGGAACGTCGTCTTGCCGCACCCCGACGGCCCGATCAACGCAGTGATGGCATTGCGCGGGATGGTGCACGTGATGCCGTGGAGTGCGTGTGTCGGACCGTACCAGAAGTTGTAGGCCCGAGACTCGAGGACCGACGCCGTCTGGCTCATCCGAACCGCCCGGTGATATACGCTTCGGTCTGCTCGACTTTCGGTTTTGTGAAGATCTCGTTCGTCTTGCCCACCTCGATCAGACTGCCGAGGTACATGAAGGCGGTGTAGTCCGACACCCGCGCCGCCTGCTGCATGTTGTGCGTGACGATCACGATCGTGTACAGCCGCTTGAGCGCATGGCACAGCTCTTCGATGCGCTGGGTGCCCGCAGGATCGAGCGAGGCCGTCGGCTCGTCCAGCAAGAGGATCTCAGGCTGCGGGGCGACAGCCCGGGCGATGCACAGCCGTTGCTGCTGGCCGCCCGAAAGGTCCAAGGCGCTGGTGTGCAGCCTGTCCTTGACCTCGTCCCATAGCGCCGCCTGCTGCAGTGCACGGCCGACGGCGTCGTCGACTTCCGCGCGCTGGCGTCTCCCGTTCACGCGTAATCCCGCCGCGACATTGTCGTAGATCGACATCGTAGGGAAGGGCGTCGGCCGCTGGAATACCATCCCGATGCGACGGCGGAGCTCGATCGGACTGACGCCGGCGGCATAGATGTTCACGTTGTCGAGCAGAACCTCGCCCTGCACGCTCGCGCCAGGCGTCAGCTCATGCATGCGGTTCAGGCAGCGCAGCAGCGTGCTCTTGCCGCATCCCGACGGGCCGATGATCGCGGTGACCGTGTGCGCGGGGAACAGGAGCGACACGTCGCGCACGGCGCGATGGTGCCCAAAGAGCGCCGTCAGATGCGCGGCCTCGAGGCGCAGTCGGGTATTAGCGGATGCTACCATAGCGTTGCCGCGTGACCCAACGCGCGGTGAGCGAGATAGTGAGCACAAGCCCCATGAGGACGAGTGCCGACGCCCAGGCGAGGCGGTGCCACTCGTCGAACGGCCCGGTCGCGTACACGTAAATCTGCAACGACAACGTCTGCATGGGCTGCGTGACCGAGAGCGTGAAGGTGATGTTGCCGAGGGCTGTGAAGAGCAGCGGGGCGGTTTCGCCGGCAACACGGGCGATCCCGACCAGACACCCGGTGACGATCCCGCCGAGCGCCGTGCGAGCCACCACCTTGAGCGAGGTGCGCCAGCGCGGATAGCCGAGCGCCAGCGCTGCTTCGCGCAGCGAGTGCGGGACCAGGCGCACCATCTCCTCAGTGGTGCGGGTGAGCATCGGAATCATCAGGATCGCGAGCGCGATGCTGCCCGCCAGCGCCGAGTACCCGCCCGCGGGTTTCACGATGAATGTCCAGGCCACGATTCCGATGACGATGGAGGGGGTGCCGTTGAGGACGTCGGCCACGAACCGCACGAAGAGTCCCAGCCGTCCGCCGCCGTATTCGGCGAGATACATCCCAGCGCCGACGCCAAAGGGGACGCCGATGAGCGCTGCCATTCCGACGATGATCACCGTGCCGACGATGGCATTGGCGACGCCGCCGCCCGTCTGTCCCGCGGGCACGGGGCTCTTGGTAAAAAAAGCCCAGTCGATGGAGGACGCGCCCTTTGCGAGCAGGTTGCCGAGAATGAGGACGAGCGCGAGCACCGCCGTGAACGAGAAGATCACCACCAAGACCGTCATGAAGCGGCTCATGAGGTGGCGCCGGAACGCAGAGGCCCTCACAGCGCCGTGCTCCCAACCGCAGCGCCCCGCGCAACGCGCCAGATCAGAATGCGCGCGACCGCGTTGACCGCGACGGTCAGCACAAACAGAATGAGCCCGACCTCGACGAGCGCCGACTGGTACATGCCGGTGGTCGCTTCGCTGAATTCATTGGCGATCGCCGCGGCCATCGTGTAGGCGGGCTGGAGCAGGGAGACGCTGATATCGTGGCGATTGCCGATGAGCATCGTCACGGCCATGGTCTCGCCCAGCGCTCGCCCGAGGCCGAGGATGATCGCGCCCATGAGACCGACTCGGCCGTAGGGGAGCACCGCCGAGCGCACCGCCTCCCACCGCGTAGCACCCATGGCGAGCGCCGCTTCACGTTGGCTCGCCGGCACGGCGAGCAGTACCTCCCGCGACACCGCCGCGATGTACGGCACGATCATGATCGCGAGGATGATTCCACCCGCGAACAACGAATTCCCGTAGAAGACGCCCTGGAGGAACGGCGTCCAGCCGAAGACGGCTTTGAGGGGCGGGACGACGTAGCTGCGGAGGAAGGGAATGAGGACGAAGATCCCCCACAGTCCGTAGACCACGCTGGGAATCGCGGCGAGCAGCTCCACGAGAAATGCGACCGGCTGGCGCAGCCAACGCGGCGAGAACTCGGTGAGGAAGATGGCCACGCTCAACGCCAGCGGTACCGCGATGAGCAGCGCGAGCAGCGACGACGCCAGCGTTCCGAAGATCATTGGCGCCGCGCCATAGATCTCGGCAATGGGATCCCACGTCGACGTCCACAGGAACGACGGACCGAAGCGCCGCAGCGCGGGTAGCGCGTCGACGAACAGCACGCCGAGAATGATGAGAATCAGGACTGGCAGCGCCAGCGCGAACCCGGTCAGGACGCGCCGATAGACGCGATCGCCGCGGTCGGCGCCAACGAGTGATTGCCAGCGTGATTCGATATTCGGTCGGCCGGGGGGAACGCCCTCGATGGGGAGGCTGGTCATCGGGGCGGAAGCTACCGGCGCCTCATCCGCTGTCCGTCACGGCGGTGTAACGGAATTGTCACCGTGAAAAAGAAACACCTCCCCGTGCCCTCAACTACAACACGCGGGAGGTGCTCTATGGTCTAGAGAACGGAGCGACCAGCGGCCTTGATAGACTTTAGGCGAGCCTCAATCCAGGGATGCAGACCCTTCGGCAGCGGCGCATAGCCAAGCTGCGGTGCCTTGGCCTGGCCCTCGCCCTCGGCCCACCAGATGAACTGGACGAGCGCCCGCCCTTTGGCGGTATCAGCATACGCCTTGTGCACCAGCAACCAGGTAAAGGTCGAAATCGGGTAGGCCTGAGCGCCGGACGAATTCGTGATCGAGACCCGGAAATCGGTGTTCGGGCCCATGTCCTTCATGGCACCGGCGGCCGCCGCCGTAACGGCCTCGAGCGTCGGCGTAATCCAGTTGCCCGAGCTGTTACGCAGCGTGGCGAACTGGATCTTGTTGGTCGTCGCGTACGCCAATTCGACGTATCCGATCGCGCCCGGCGTCTGGCTGACCGTAGCGGAAACACCCTCGCTGCCGCGGCCGCCCAGCCCCACGGGCCAGTTCACGGACGGGCCTTTGCCGACCTTCTGCTGCCACTCCGGACTCACCTTGGACAGGTAGTCCGTGAACGCGAACGAGGTGCCCGAGCCCTCGGCGCGATGCACCACGATGATGTCCGACCCGGGAAGCGTCACGCCCGGGTTGATGCTGGCGAGCCGCGCGTCGTTCCACTTGGTGACCTTGCCGAGGAAAATGTCGGCGAGGACATCGGGGGTGAGCCGGACGGGCTGCGCGAGGCCCTGCAGGTTATAGATGATCACAACCGCGCCCATCACGGTCGGAATGTGGAGGACGTTGCCGCTGATCGCGGCGATTGCGGAGTCCGACATCGGGGCGTCGGACGCGCCGAAGTCCACAGTGCCGTCGGAGAACTGCCGAATACCACCGCCCGAGCCGATCGACTGGTAGTTCAGCTTCACATCGGCATGCGACTGGTTGTAGGTCAGCATCCAGTCTTGGTAGATGATGTTCGGGAACGTCGCCCCGGCGCCGTTGAGCTGCACCTGAGCGGCCGCCGGGACAGCGGCACCGAGCAGCGCGGCGAGGGTGAGGAATCGAGTGTGCTTCATGAGTAGTTTGCTCCGTTGCCTAGAACGTGAACTGCGCCTGGAAGTAGGCCTGTGAACGCGTCGCTTCGAGTGCCGGTGTCGGCGTGCCACCCTGATAGGTCAGCCAATCGATGTCAGCGAGGAGGCGAAGGTTCGGGGAGAGCTGATAGGAGGCGCCGCCAACGACGCGAGTCAGCCGATTGTTCCCGACATTCGTGTTGGGATCTGTCAGATCCACGCGGGCGAGCACGGCGGCCTTTGAGTTCGTGAAGTGGTACACGCCGAAGAAGCTCGCCACGGACCCGGAAAGCTTGGGTGCGGTCGTGCTGTCCTTGGTTACCGCGTATTCGCCCGCCAGCGTGATTTGGCGCGTCCGGTACGAGAGCATGCCGAGCAGCCGGCTGCGCGTCCCACCGCCGGTCGGCTTGCCGTACTGGCCATAGGCGCTGACGCGGAGTCCGCCCACCCGGCTGCCGTCGTCCGTCGGCTTTACGCGCACCGACACTCGGCCCATCAGATCCTTGCGCTGGTCGCCGGTGCCACCGCTGTAGCTCTCACCGTTGTAGACACCGACTTGCATGTTGACGCGATCGGCGTTCCAATTGCCGTCCACGCCCAAGCCGAAGTCCGACGAGGAGAGATAGCCGCCGCGCTCCATCGCCATCTGTCCCTGCATGCGGTAATCCCACAGCGCCTCTTCCCAGTCGATCCAGGGTGTATGGATTTGGCCGAGCTTGTAGGTGAGAGAGCTGCCTTGGGGCGTGTAGGCGACGTAGGCGTACTTGAGGCGATAGCGCAGCGACGCGTCACCGGCGGGGCGATTGACATCGGCCGTGATGCGCGTGGTAACGCCGCCCGAGAACCGGCCAATCACGTTGATGTAGGCGCGGGTCACGTCGAAGTTGTTGTTGTGGTTGGCAGTGTCTTTGAGCTGGTAGACGTACTGGAGATACGACACGCCGGTGACGGTGACCTGCGGCGCCTGAGCCGCTTGCGCCTGCGCGCCAAGCTTGGAAGCCAGCGTGAGGCTGACGGCGGCCACAACAGCGAGACTCCAAAGTGGTCGTACGTGCACGGTTTTCGCTCCTCGAAAAGGTGAAGTAACCAGGTAACGAAGACTCGCTTACCCGCATCACCAGATTCTGTTGCCAGTGTCACGGGTGTGTAACAACGAGCCTCCGCTACCTGGGCACCCGGACAGACGGCCGTGCAATCCGCCGCCGGGCACATGAACAAGTGACTAATGGAGTATGAGGAGAGCGGCGCCCACGGCGCCGAGTAGCCCCAACACTGCACCGCCCACGACGTCCCCCACGTGATGGACACGTAGCGTGACCCGGGAGGCCGCGATGAGCGCGACCAGGGGCAACAGCACCGGCGCCAGGAGCGGATGCACGATCGCGATCGTTCCGCCCAGCGCGCTCGCAGCCGCGGCGTGTCCCGACGGGAATGAGAACGGATCGGGCAGATCCACGAGCGCGAGCGGCCGGCCATTCGCATCACACGGTCGCGGCCGCGCGACCGCCCGTTTGAGCACCCGCACCGCCACGTGCGAGGTCGTCACCGCGAACAGTGCGGCCAGACCGAGCAGCTGCTCGCCGGCGGCGACAAGTCCGAGACCGACCCCGATCGTCACCCGCGCGCCGCCGAGATGCGTGAGCCAACGCATCAGACGCCTGCCTCGACGGGTTGTGCTACGCGCGTGAATGCCTGCGTCAGCACGCGACCCTCGTAGCATACGGGTACTTCGAGCCCGAACCACCACAAGAGCGTCGGCGGAATGTCCAGCAACGAGACCTGCCACGTGAGCTGATGGCGTTGCGTGACACCGGGACCGGCGAGAATCAAGGGGATGTGATCGTTGATCGGGTGGGGCTCGGTGTGATCGTGCGTCGTGACGCCGCCGCCGCCGTGATCCGCCATCATGATCAACAGCGAGTGCTCGCTGAGCTCAGCCAGCACGCCGAT
>WNFX01002970.1_pt1 | contig 18208 bp, 19 predicted proteins | sample 5400111 | NCBI WGS metagenome assembly WNFX01 (sample SAMN13153363, study PRJNA577476) | soil metagenome | isolation source: 40 cm soil or saprolite under grassland replicate 1 | place: USA:California | collected 2016-06-15 | reverse complement strand
CCGTTCCCGGAGCGGCTTCGTCTGCTCCTTGCCGAGGTAAGCGCGGCGCCGGTAAAGCCGTTCGTAGCGGTCGAGCTCCTCGGGCCAGTCGCGCGCGAGGTTCTCGAGGAAATGCTCTCGCGTCCCCGGTCGCAGGAAGAGCAGGTTCGCCCAGACCCCGCACGCGCCGGCCTCACGGACGGCGCGGACGACCTCAGCGAGCTGCTCCGGCCCGTCGGAAATGCCCGGCAGGATGGGCGCCATGCCCACGGAAGCGCGCACGCCGGCCTCGACCAGGGTCTTCAAGGCCCGTAGGCGCTGCCGCGGATGAGCTGTCGACGGCTCCGTCTTCCGCCAGACGTCTTCGTCCAGCGTAGGGATGGAGAAGGTGACCGACACATTCGCCCGCCTCGCCGCCTCGGCCAGGACGTCGACGTCGCGAACGATCATCGGACCGCGCGTGATGATGCTGAACGAGTTGTGGGCGTCGGCCAGTGCTTCGAGGCACCCTCGCGTCAGTCTGTAGTGCCCCTCCGCCGGCTGATACGGGTCGGTGGCTGCGCCGATCGCGATCGTCTCGTGCTCCCAGGAGGCGCGTGAGAGCTCGCGCCGCAAGACCTCGGCGACATTGACCTTCACCCTGATCGACTGGCCGTAGCGTTCGTCGGAGGGCCGGTCGGCGCGACGTTCGAAAGCCCGGACGTAGCAGAACGTGCAGCGGTGCACGCACCCCATGTACGGGTTGAGCGACCAGTCGAACATCATCCCCTTGACCCGGTTCAAGGCGCTCTTGCAGGGCTCTTCGCGGTACTCGGCGCGCACCCCCCAAGTATACGAACACGCGTTCGCTTATGTCGACAGGAGCCACCGCTACACTCAGCGAAGCCCTTGGACGACGACCCACTGAGTCCCACGCCGGCGGCGGCCGGAACGTGACCCTTTTCCTAGAGCTCCTCGGCGTTGCGGCGCTGATCTTGCTGAACGCGTTCTTCGTCGCGGGCGAGTACGCGCTCGTAACCGCACGGCGGACGAGGATCCAGGAGTTGGCCGACCAGGGCAACCGGCGCGCCCGCGCCGTGCGGCAAATCGTCGCCGACCCGCCGCGGTTCATCGCCGCGATGCAGCTCGGCGTCACGCTGACAAGCCTCGGTATCGGTGCTCTCGGCGAGCAGGCTCTCGCGCATGCGCTCGACCCAGTGGTCGCGACCGTGCTGGCGGTCGTGATCGCGTTCCTGATCATCATTCGTGCTCGCGTATCCGCTGATCTGGATTCTCCAGCGTTCGACCGAGCTGATCCTGGGTGTGCTCGGCCTCGACTCGCCGGGCGACGAGCGCGAGGTCCTCTCGGAGGCCGAGCTGCGGATGCTCCTCGGCCGGGCCACCGAGTACGGCCAGATCGAGCGGGAGGAGCAGGAGATGCTCTACAAAGTCTTCGACTTCGCCGACAAGGAAGTCGCGGACGTGATGGTCCCGCGCCCGGAAGTGGTTGCGCTTTCGATCGACCTCCCACCCGAGGAATGCCTGGCGGCGGTGATCGAGTCCCCGTACACGCGCTACCCGGTATACCGAGGGACGCTCGACGACATCGTGGGCATCCTCCACGTGCGCGATCTCTTCTCGGCGCTCAACGACCAGGGGTTCGCGAACGTCCTGATCGAGGAGCTGCTGCGGGACGCCTACATCGTCCCCGAGACCAAGGATCTCGCCGCATTGCTGGCGGACTTCCGGCGCACCAACTTCCACATGGCCGTCGTCGTGGACGAGTACGGGACGATGGCCGGCATCGTGACCTTGGAGGATCTGCTCGAGGAAATCGTCGGCGAGATCGAGGACGAGTTTGACCTGCCCGACGAGTCGATCGAGCACGTTGACGAGAAAACGGTGCGGATCGACGGCACCTTCCCGATCGATGACTTCAACGAGAAATTCGGGACCGAGCTGCCGATCGAGGATTACCACACCGTTGCAGGTTTTGTCTTCGGCCTGCTGGGTCGGGCAGCCGCGGCAGGCGACGAGGTCGAATACAACGGGCTTCGCTTCCGGGTGATCGAGACCGAGGGCTCGCGGATCGAGAAGCTGGAGGTTCAATTCGTTGAGCCGCCCGCACTCGACCAAGACGATCAGCAGGAGCGGGCCGCGGCCGAAGGCTGAGCCTCAGCCCAGGTCGAGCTTCGAGATGCGGCCACCTTCGATCGTGAAGGCGGCGAGCTCCCCCGTTCCGAGCGACAGGATCAAGTACGGCCTGCCTTCCCAGAGGCCGATGTTCTCCACGTCTGTGCGCGAGGGGCGCGCCGGCGACGAGAGATGAGAGTGGAAGACCGCAAGCTCGTTGCCTTCGTCCTCGAGGAACCAGACCTCGGGGTCGACGTCGAGCTCGAAGCGGTAGGGAGAGGCGGCGCGGTTACGCCCCGGCTCATAGCGCTCGGCCCGGCCGTCGCGCAGGACGACCACGCCGCAGGCCTCGTTCGGCGCCTCGGCTTGCGCGTGTTGCTCGAGCGCTGCGCGAACCTCGTCGCAGATCACCACCAGAGTTCGGCCTCCATCTCCGCTTCGACGTCCTCGGCGTCCCAGAACGAGGCGGAGAGGTACTTCCAGCCCGCGTCGGCGAGGATCGAGACAACGACGCCTTCGTCGAGCTCCTCCGCGAGCTTGCGGGCGACGTGGACGACGGCGCCCGCCGATACTCCGGCGAACACGCCTTCGAGGTCGAGCAGTGCCCGAACGCCCGCGACCGCTTCCGCGTTTGTGACGAGCAGTTTCCGGTCGAGCCTCGAGACGTCGAGGATCGGCGGCACGTAGCCGTCTTCGAGGGAGCGCAGCCCCATGACGGGATCGCCGGGCAGCGGCTCAGCCGCTGCCACGATGACATCCGGGAAGCTCTCACGCAGCCGCCGGCCGGCGCCCATCAGGGTGCCGCCGGTGCCGAGGCCGGCAACGAGGACGTCGACGCGCTCGAGCGCCTCGGCGATCTCCGCGCCGGTGCCGTCGTAGTGGGCCCGCGAGTTGGCCGGGTTGCCGTACTGGAAGGGCATGAAGTAGTGCGGCTCCTTCTCCGCCAGCTCCTGGGCGAGGCGGACGGCTCCGTTTGAGCCTTCGGAGCCGGGCGACTCGACGATCTCGGCGCCGTACAGGCGCAGCAGGCGCCGGCGCTCCTCGGTCACGTTCTCCGGCATCACGCAGGTGAGGCGGTAGCCCTTGAGCTTCGCCACCAGAGCAAGCGCGATTCCGGTGTTGCCGCTGGTCGGCTCGAGCAGCTCGCGACCCGGCTCTAGGTCGCCACCCGCCTCGGCATCCTCGACCATCGCTAGGGCGACGCGGTCCTTGATCGAGCCCGTGGGGTTCTGGCCCTCGAGCTTGGCGTAGAGCCGCACCTGGGGCTTCGGGCTGAGCCGCGGCAGCTCGACAAGGGGGGTGTTGCCTACGAGGTCTAGGAGGGAATCCAGAACTCCAGTCTCCCGAGCGGAGCGATGGGACAAACTAGCCCCGCGGAAAATGCGCAGCATTTTCCGCGGGAGAGCCACCGGCCATGGCCGGAAGCAGGATGACTGTGTCGCTCTCGGCGACCGGCGTCTCGTAGCCCTCGCGTGTGCGGATGTCCTCGCCGCCGACGTAGACGTTTGCGTACTCGAGCTGGCCCTGAAGGCCCGGGAAGCGGGAGGTCAGGTCGTCCAGCAGGTCTCGCACGGTCTCAGCCTCGACAATTACTTCGCGCTCGCCGCCTGTCTCGGTTCGGAGCGTGGGCGGGATCCGAACGACACTCATGCTTTGCCCAGCCCCTTGCTTGACGCGTCGTCGCCCAAGAACCGGGTTTGGACGGCCGCAGCCGCAAAGCCGCTACGGCCTCCAGGTCGGCATCGCAAGCGACGCCTCACGCGCGCACCGGGCTGCAGAACTCGACATAGTCGATGTACTCGGTGATCGTCGGGTGCTCGCCGCAGACCGGGCAGTCCGGGTCGCGGCGAAGTGCCACTTCGGTGAAGGTCGTGGTCAGCGCGTCGAACAGGAGGAGCCGCCCGATCAGCGGCTCGCCGATTCCGAGCGCGAGCTTGATCGCCTCGTTGGCCTGCAGCGAGCCGATCACGCCGGGTAGGACGCCGAGCACGCCTCCCTCAGCGCAGCTTGGCGCCAGCTCCGGCGGCGGCGGCTGGGGAAACAGGCAGCGGTAGCAGGGGCCCTCATGTGGCTTGAAGACCGTCGCCTGACCTTCGAAGCGGAAGATCGAGCCGTGGACGAGCGGGATGTCGTGCCAGACCGCTGCGTCGTTGACGAGGTAGCGGGTCGGGAAGTTGTCGGCGCCGTCGACGATCACGTCCCAGCCGTCGGCGAGGATCCGCTCGATGTTCTCGGAGGTCAGCTGCTCCTTGTAGGCCTTGACCTCGACGTCGGGGTTGAGCTCTCGAATCGTGCGTGACGCGGACTCGACCTTCGGCTCGCCGAGCGAGGCGGTGGAGTGCAGGATCTGCCGCTGGAGATTCGTCTCGTCGACGACGTCCGCGTCGACGATCCCGAGCGTCCCGACACCGGCTGCGGCAAGGTAGAGCGCCGCGGGCGAGCCGAGCCCGCCTGCACCGATCAGAAGGATCCGGGACTGCAGCAACTTCAGCTGGCCCTCCTCGCCGACCTCGGGGATCAGCAGATGACGGCTGTAGCGGGTGCGCTGCTCGGGGCCGAGCGCCCCGGCCGAGACCTCGAGCGGGTAGCCATGCCTCTTCCAGTCGTTTATTCCACCTGCGAGCGAGACGACGTTTTCGTAGCCAAGCTCCTCGAGCGTCCTGGCGGCGAAGGTCGAGCGGCTTCCGGAAGCGCAGTAGGCGACGATTGCTCGTGAGCGGTCCGGGACTGCTTGCTCGATCCGGGACTCCAGCCACCCGCGCGGGATGTGGGCCGCAGCTGGAATGTGGCCTTCGTCCCACTCCTCGCGCTCGCGGACGTCCAGGAAGACCGGAGCCTCGGCGTCGTCGTGCAGTTCTCGCGCGCGTTCGGCGTCGATCTCCTCGATCTGGCCCCTGGTCTCCTGGAGGAATTCCCGGTACGAAGTCATTGCTTTCCAATTTATAGCGAGCGGCGTCAGGCTATCGTCGAAAACATGAGCCCGCGTGCGCGCACATACGGCGTCGTCGCGGTCGCCGCCGTCGCAGCGGCGGGGCTGGTCGTCGCCACGGTCGCGTTCACGCGCACGAGCACGGGCAACGCCTCCACCCAGACGCAGACGACGCCGACCGTGGCCGGCCGTGCGCCGGCTCTCGTGCTCGACCTCGGTGTGCGCTCCGATCCGGAAGCTGTTGCGCTCCGCCGAGCAAACCAGCTTTACGTGGCCGGCAAACGGCAAGCCGCGGCGAGGATTTTCGCTCGCTACCGCTCGGTGCCGGCTGAGGTCGGCGCCGCTTTGGCCGCCTGGCCGAGCGGAACCGTCGCACGCCTCGAGCAGCTTGCCGGCAAACACCCCAAGAGCGGGCTCGTGTTGCTCCACCTCGGGCTGGCGCAGGTCGCCTCGGGACGGACGAAAGCTGCCCAGGCAGCCTGGCGACGGGCGTTGGCTCGTGACCCCGACACGGAGCCGGCCGTGCAAGCCGAGAGCTTGCTCTACACCAGCTTCGCTCCCGGGCGGCCCCCGTTCGTGCCGAGCTTCGCCGCGCCGGCCTCGATCGCGAACCTCTCCGCGCCACAACAGTTCGCGGCGCTGGCCCGCGCCGCCCGCGGCGGTGATGTCCACGCGAAGCTCCTCTACGGTGCTGCGCTGCAACGGCTCGGCCGGTCCGTCTCCGCCGAGCGCGAGTTCGCAGTGGCAGCGAGACTCGCGCCGAACAATGCCGAGGCCAAGGCGGCAGCAGCCGTGGGCCTCTTCTCGAAGGGAAAGCCGGCCCGCGCCTTCTCGCAACTGGGGCCGCTGGCAGTTCGTTTCCCGCGCTCGCAAAGCGTCCGTTTCCATCTCGGCGAGCTGTCCTTGTGGGTCGGCTTGCTTCAAGAGGCCCGCCGCCAGCTGAGCCTCGCCTATGCCGAAGGCCGGCAAACAACACTCGGCAAGAGCGCCAAAGAGTTCCTCACACGCCTGCCGCAGAAGTAGGAACAACGGATGCGATCAGGGTTCATCCACCCCCAAACCCAGCCCCATAGGGCGCTCGCTTGCGACGAACAAGGTTCAAGAAGGTTTCTAATAGGACCCACAAACCGCAATTAGGGCCACTCGGCCTATGGCGTCCGTCCGTAACCCGTGCAACAGTGCCGCATCTTCGCGAACGGCATTGACCGCCAGAGAAAGCTAGTTAACGTGAGCTAGGGATTTTCCGGGGAGGGGGAGCCTTGAGCGCACAAGCCGAGAGGGCACGTCCGACGACAGTCGTCGAGCTGCTCGAAACCGACGAGGCGAAGGGTCTGCTGGAGACAGCGCGGCAGACAGGATCGCTGGACACGACCGAGATTGCACTTGCGCTTGACGAGCTCGAGCTCGAGACCGCCCAGATCGACGACTTCTACCACGCCCTCGACGAGCTTCAGATCGAGGTCGTCGAGAACGGGACCAAGGTTGAAGAGCAAGCCGCCGAGCCCGAGCCTGAGGTGCGCGAGATCTCGACCGACTCGCTGCAGCTCTTTCTCAAGGACGTCGGCAAGGTCGATCTCCTGACGGCCGCCCAAGAGGTCGAGCTCGCAAAGCGGATCGAGCGCGGTGACCATCGTGCGAAGCAGGAGATGGTGGAGGCGAACCTGCGGCTTGTCGTCTCGATCGCCAAGAAGTACCGCAACCAGGGCCTGCCGTTCCTGGACTTGATCCAGGAGGGGACGATCGGACTCGTTCGCGCAGCGGAGAAGTTCGACCACCGCAAGGGCTTCAAGTTCTCGACCTATGCGACCTGGTGGATCCGTCAGGCGGTCGCCCGCGCGCTCGCGGACAAGGCGCGGACGATCCGGATGCCGGTCCACATCGTCGAGAAGCTGAACAAGATCGTTCGCACCGAGCGGAAGCTGCGCGCTGAGCTGGGCCGGGAGCCCTTCGCCTGGGAGATCGGCGACGAGCTCGAGCTCGACCCCGACGAGGTCGAGTCGATCCGCCGCAGCTCGCAGCCGCCCGTCTCGCTCGAGAAGCCGGTTGGCGACGATGAGGAGTCTGAGTTCGGTCATTTCCTGACGGACGAGAACGAGGCATTGCCGGACGAGGTCGCCGACGAGGAGCTCCGCAAAGCGGCGCTCCGGCGAGTGCTCGGCAGCCTCTCGCCGCGCGAACGCCGCGTGCTCGAGCTCCGCTACGGGCTCGACGGTGAGCATCCGCGGACGCTGGACGAGGTGGGGCGGACCTTCAACGTCACGCGAGAGCGGATTCGGCAGATCGAGAACCAGAGCTTGAAGAAGCTGCGTGCGCTCGCAGAGGCCCAGTCTCTGAAGAACGTCGCGGCCTAAAGCTGCGGTAAACACGGTTGGGGCGGCCGCGGGGTCACGGCCGCCTCGGCCCCAACCTGGCTGGCAGTTCGTTCGGGTCTGACCCGACGAACTGGCGCATGCGTACATGGCTTGTGTGCCGGAAGCGAGACGATTCGCTCTCGAGGGACGTCGTTTGCGCGCCGGTGGCGCACAATCCTGACGGGAGCCGGGCCGAACGACACTGCCAAGCACCTCGCTCCCGGGCGCCCGTAAACTCACGCGCCGTGGACCAAGCCTGGCTCGACGAGCTCTCCGAGTTCATCCGGATCCCGAGCGTCAGCGCGGACTCCGAGCGCGCCGCCGATGTGCGGCGGGCGGGCGAGTGGGTCTGCGATTTCGTTCGCCGTGCAGGCGGCGATGCCGAACTTCGCGACTGGGACGGTCATCCGCTCGCGCTGGGTGAGATTCCGGCGTCGTCCCGGAGCGGAAGCGCGCCGACGGTCATCTGCTACGGGCATTTCGACGTCCAGCCCCCGGCCCCGCTCGACCTGTGGGAATCCGATCCGTTCGAAGCGACAGTTCGAGACGGTCGCGTCTACGCGCGCGGCATCGCCGACGACAAGGGTCAGCTCTACATGCAGCTGAAGGCAGCCGAGCAGCTGGCAGGCGACGACGCTCTTCCTGTCAACCTGCGCTTCTGCTGCGACGGAGAGGAGGAGACCGGCGGCCATTCGATCGTCGACTTCCTGACCGCCGACGAGCGGGGCGGCGACGCCTGTGTGATCTTCGACGCCGGCATGCTGAAGCAAGGCGTGCCGCTCTTCAACCTCTCGACGCGCGGGCTCGTCTACTTCCACGTTCGGGTCCGGACCGGCGAGCGCGATCTGCACTCCGGCCTCTTCGGCGGCGCGGCCCTGAATGCGCTGCATGCTCTCGAGCAGGCACTCGGTGCGGTGCTGGCAAAAGACGGACGCTTGCCGGAGCCGCTGCGCGCGGGAATCGCTCCACCGACCGAAGAGGAGCTCGCCGGCTGGGCCGAGCTGACCCCGGGCTCGCAGGAGCTCGCCGGACAGGGCGCAGGACCGATGGACCCCAAGGCGGCGGAAGAGTTCTATATCCGGACGTTTGCCGAGCCCGCCCTCGACGTGAACGGGATCGAGGGCGGCTCGCCACACCTCCAGAAGACGGTGCTGCCGGTTGAGGCACACGCGAACCTCTCGATTCGACTCGCGCCGGGCCAGGATCCCGAACGAATTGCGCCGGAGGTGGAGCGCCTGTTGCGCGAAGCCGCCCCGCAGGGCGCGGAGCTCGAGATCACCCGGCTCTCGTCCGCGCGGCCCGGTCTCGTCGATCCTGGCTCACCGGCGGTGCGGCTTGGCCTGGACGCGTTCGAGCAGGTCATCGGCACTCGACCGCTGCTCGTCCGCTCCGGCGGCACGCTGCCGATCGTGCCTGCACTCGCCGACAAGAGCATCCCGACGATCCTGACCGGCTTCGCGTTACCTGACTCGAACATCCACTCGCCGAACGAGAACGTCCTCGCCGAGTACGTGCCGCTCGGCGTCAGGGCTGCGGCCGAGCTCTACAAGTCGTTCGCGGCGCTCTAACCGACGGTGGCCGGCTCTTCGACGAGCCAGGAATGCCCGAACCGCCGCATCTCGGCGATGATCGGCAGGAGGGAGTCGCCCTTGGCCGTCAGCTCGTACTCGACACGTGGCGGCGACTCGGCGTAGCTCCGCCGTTCGACGATGCCGTCATCTTCGAGTGCGCGGAGACGCTCTGACAACGTCCGCGGGCTGATGCCTGCGCACGAGTGCTCGAGCTCGGAGAAGCGCCGCGGCCCTTCGGAAAGGTCGTGGACGAGCAAGGCGGTCCATTTTGCGCCGATGATCTCGGCGCAAGCAGCGACGGAGCAGGTCTCGTCGTGGATCGCCTTCATCGTGCGCATTGCCCCTTGATCTTACTCCTCGGCCCTACTGCTCCTTATCGACCGGCTCGAGCTTGTACCCCACGCCGTAGCGGGTCTGGATGAACGTGTGCAGGGGTGCCACGCGATCGATCTTGTCGCGCAGCCGGCGGACGAAGACGTCGACCGTCCGGTCACGGTGGGTCTCCCTGCGTCCCCAGATCTTCTGCAACAGCTCGTCGCGCGTCGTCACCCGGCCCCGGTCCAATGCGAGCGCGTAGAGGAGACGGAACTCGGTCGGGGTCAGCTCTGCGCTCTTACCGTCGACGTAGGCCTGCACCTCGCGTGGGTCGATCCGCAGCTCCTCGATCTCGATCGCGTCGCCGCGCTCCTCCGGCTGGGCGCGGACACCTCTCCGCGCCGCCGCCTGCACCCGTGCGACGAGCTCCTTCATCGAGAACGGCTTGACGAGGTAATCGTCAGCCCCGATCTGGAGGGCGTGCACGCGGTCGTGCTCGGTGCCGCGCGCACTGACGACGATGATCGGCGTGCCAATTCCTTCCGCGCGCGCGGACTCGATCAGGCTCCAGCCGTCGAGCCCGGGGAGCATCAGGTCGAGCACGAGAACGTCCGGCGCTTCGTAACGCAGCCGCGCCAGCCCGACCTCACCACGGCCGACCGTGACCGGGTCGAATCCCGCTCCTGAAAGGTGCTGTGCCATGCCCGAGGCGATCACTTCGTCGTCCTCGACAATCAGAACCTTCGCCATTCCACCTACCTTATTGAGCGTGGAGGATCCGTACAGAGAGCTGAGAGTCGGTTTCACGGCCGCCGTTTCGCACGAGCTGCGCACGCCGCTAGCACGCCTGCTCGCTCTGATCGAGGGCGCGACCCTGCCCGGCGCCGATCCGGTTGCCGCCTTGCAGCAGGCACGGGCGGAGGTCGAGTTGATGGACGAACTGATCGACGACGTCCTCTTCCTGAGCGAGCTCGAGACCGGCCGTGAGGTCGTCTCGCTCGGCTCGACCCGCGCGGCCCCGCTGATCCGGGAGATCGTTACGGAGCTCGAGGAGCGCTCCGAGCGAGCCGGGGTGGAGTTGCAGGTTGCGATCGAGGACGAGCAGCTCGAGCTGCCGCTCCGCGCCCGGATGCTGCGAATCGTCGTCCAGAACCTGTCCGAAAACGCGCTTCGCCACGCCGGCGAGGGCGCGACGTGCGTGATCTCTCTCCAGCGTCAGAACGGCGCCCGAGTGCTCTCGGTGGCAGACAATGGCATCGGGGTCGACCCGCGGGACGTGCCGCGGCTCTTCGAGCGCTTCTTCCGCTCCGACCGGGCACGCGCCTCGCGCGGAAGCGGTCTCGGCTTGGCGATCGTCAAGCACGTCGTCGAGGCCGCCGGCGGGCAGGTAGAGGCAGCGGCCGAGCCCGGTGGCGGGCTCGAGATCCGGTGCCTGTTCCCGGCGTGACCGACTCGGCAAAGTCGTCCTGTCAGTGCGGTACCGGGACCTGGTCCCGAGCCAGGTCCAGGGACCCGGTCGGCGGACATGGCCTGGGAGCCGGTTCGCGGAGCTCGCGAGATGCGAAGGCCGCGCTGAACTTTTCCAGAGGGACCTGGTCCCGAGACAGGTCCGAGGACCCGGTCGGCAGACATGGCCCGGTACCGGGTCAGCGAGAAGGGCGCCCACTGAGCGCTTTCCAGCGGGACCCGGTCCCGAGACATGCGGCCGCGGCGCCCATGTCGCCGCGGCCTCTTCGACGGCATCGACAAGCGATGCCTTATGAGTGAATTCTGCGAACGAGCGCCTTGTCTGCCTTCTGCACGAGCGTTGGCAGCGGCATGAACTTGAGCGGCGGGCCGTACTTCTGGCCGCTCGCGATCGCCCAGCTCACGAACTGCTTCAGCGTTGCGGCCTTGTTCGATTTCAGGGGCGCGATCACGTAGGTGAAGGTGCAGATCGGGTAGGCCTTCGGCTGTGACTTGGGTGGGTTGACGATCGAGAGCACACCGCTGCTCGGCACCCGCCTGATCGTCGCGGCTGCCGCCGCGATCCCACGTAGGCCTGGGAGCTGGAACTTGCCAGCCCTGTTCTGGATCTTGGCGAACTTCAAGCCGTTCTTCAGCGAGTAGGCGACGTCGACGTAGCCGATCCCTCCGTCGGTCCGAGAGACCACGCCTGCGACACCCGAGCTGCCGCGACCACCGATGCCCGTCGGGAAGTTCGGTTGCGTGCCGACGCCGACCTTGCTCTTCCACTCCTTGCTGATGGTCGAGAGGTAGTCGGTGAAGTTCCAGGACGTACCGCTTCCGTCGCTGCGGTAGACGGGCGTGATCTTCAGATTCGGAAGATTGAGCCCCCTGTTGATCTTCGTAATCCGGCTGTCGTTCCAGTGGGTGATCTTGCCGAGGTAAATCGCGGCCAGGATCGGCCCCGTGAGTTTCATTCCGTAGCCGACCCCGGGGATGTTGTAAGGGATCGAAGTGGCGGACAGCGCCCAGGGGATCTGCTGGCAACCATTACAGGCACTTGCTTGATCTTTCGTCAGAGGCGCATCGCTCGCGCCGAAGTCGACCGTGCGGGCCGTGATCGCGGCAATGCCGGCGCCGCTGCCGACCGACCCGTAAGTGATCTGAGCATTTTTGTAGTTGGCCTGCCATTGCGAAACGAGCGGGAACACGAACGAGCTGCCCGCCCCCTTCAGGCTGCCGCCCGTGCTGCTTGCGGCGGCGAAACTCGCCCCCAACACGAGCGCAGCGACTGCGAGCGCAGCCGCGATGATTGTGCTCCGTAACACTCTTTCTCCTTCTCCTCGATGACGCCAGAAATGGCGCCGCAAGCATCGAAGGCGCCCGGTCCACGGTGGGCTGAAACCTGGTGTCCGAGTGGTGACGGTCTGGTGAACGCGCCGGGAATCCGGTGTACACAAGGTTAGTGTCCTCGCGCGTGAGCGCGGTCCCGTCGACGCACCCCCTGCCGGAACGCCGACGGATCGGCGACCGGTTCGGCGACCTCTTTCTGCACGGTTTGACCGGCGCTGCCGCGGCGGCGGCGCTCGTCTTGCTCGGCGCAATCGCGTGGAAGGTCTTCGAGATCGCCTGGCCGGCGATCTCGAAGTTCGGGTTTGCCTTCATTACCCGCCAGGGCTGGGACGCGGTCCACAACAAGTTCGGCGCCTTGGACCTCATCTGGGGCACCGCCTTGACGTCATTCGCCGCGCTTCTGATCGCGACACCGCTTTCGATCGCGATCGGCCTCTACCTGAGCGAGCTGGCGCCACGCGGGGCGCGTACCGTGATCGCCTCGCTGGTCGAGCTGCTCGCCGCGATTCCGAGCGTGGTGCTCGGCCTGTGGGGGATCCTGGTCCTCGGTCCGTTCGTCGGGAAGGATCTGGAGCCCTGGCTGCACCGCCACCTCGGCTTCATCCCGCTGTTCGGCGGCTCGCCGGAGAACGCCGGAATGCTGGTCGCGATCCTCGTCCTGACGATCATGATCGTCCCGATCACCTCGAGCATCTGCCGCGAGCTCTTCCTCGGTGTGCCCACAGAGCTGGAGCAGGGGGCGCTCGCGCTCGGCGCCACGCGCTGGGAGATGGTGCGCGGAGTCATCCTCCCGTACACGCGCACGGGTGTGAGCGCGGCGATCCTCCTTGGCCTCGGGCGCGCGGTCGGCGAGGCGATCGCCGTTAGCCAGACGCTCGGCGCCGGCCACGGTATTCACTGGTCGCTGTTCGTAACGGGCGACACCCTGGCAAGCAAGCTGGCCGAGGAGTACCAGGGGGCCGTCTCGAAGATACAGACAGCCTCGCTCGTCTACCTTGCGGCGATTCTGCTCGTGATCTCGCTGCTGGTGAACCTCACTGCGCAGTTCATAGCGCGCCGGTTCTCCTACGAACGGGCCGGGGGAAGTTGATGGCAGTCGACGCGGCGCGGTATTCCTTGAAGCTCGGTCCGAGGACGAAGCGGCGCAAGCTCGTGAACCTGCTGATGCAGGCGGTCGCGACGATCGCCGCGCTGGCGGCGGTCGCGGTGCTCGCCCTCGTTGTTGTCTCGGTCGCGCAGCGCGGCGCGAGCGCGCTCAGCTGGGACTTCTTCACGAAGAACGCGGCGACGTTCGGCCAAGGCGGCGGCGGTGTCGCGAACGCGCTCGTAGGCAGCATCGTGATCGTTGGGCTGGCGACCGTGATGGCGGTCCCGGTCGGGATTTTGATTGCTCTCTACGTGGCCGAGTTTGCGCCGCCTCGCATCGCCGACCTGACCCGGCTTGTCCTTGACGTGCTGAATGGGTTGCCCTCGATCATCATCGGCATCTTCGTCTACGGCCTGCTCGTCATCGGCAGCGGCCAAGCCGCCTGGAAAGGGTCGTTCGCGCTGGCGATCATCATGCTTCCGCTGATCGCCCGCGCTACGCAGGAGGTGCTGGCGCTTGTCCCGAGCAGTCTGCGCGAGGGCGCGCTTGCGCTGGGCGCGAGCCGCTGGCGGACGGTTCTCGGCGTCGTGCTCCCCACGAGCCTCGGCGGGATCGTGACCGGAACCGTTTTGGCTGTTGCCCGTGCGGCCGGCGAGACCGCACCGTTGCTCTTCACCACGTCGATTGCGGCCAACACCGTCACGTGGGACCCGCGGCAGCCTGTGCTCTCGATCCCCTTCGACATCTTCGCGCTGTCAGAATCGCCCGATCCCGCCGATCACGCGCGCGCTTGGGCGCTCGGATTCGTGCTGATCACATTCGTCCTCGTAACGAGCTTGAGCGCACGGCTGCTGCTCGTCCGATACCGAAAGAAGCTGGAGGGATGACCATGGAGGCCGATACGATGCAAGAGGTGGCGCCGATCGAGATTGCTCAGCCGCGCGAGGCGCCGCGGAGCGCCGCCGACCGGGAGGTCGTCTTCGAAACGCGCAGGCTGACGATCAGCTACGGGAAGGCGCCTGCCGTTGCGAACGTCGACCTCTCGCTCTACCGCAATGTCGTCGCGGCGATCATCGGTCCGTCGGGGTGCGGCAAGAGCACGTTCCTGCGCTCGCTGAACCGGATGAACGATCTCGTGCCGAGCGCGAGGGTCGAGGGCGAGGTTCTCTACCACGGCCAGAACATCTATGGCGACGGGGTCGACCCGGTCGAGGTGCGCCGGCGAATCGGGATGGTCTTCCAGAAGCCGAACCCGTTCCCGAAGTCGATCTACGACAACGTTGCCTGGGGCCTGCGCGTACTCGGGATGAAGGACGATCTGGACGGTCGTGTCGAGCGGGCGCTGACGCAGGCAGCACTCTGGGACGAGGTCAAGGATCGTCTCAAGAAGGGCGCCTTTGGGCTCTCCGGCGGTCAGCAGCAGCGGCTCTGTATAGCGCGCGCGATCGCGGTCGAGCCGGACGTTGTCCTCCTCGATGAGCCCGCCTCGGCCCTCGATCCGATCGCAACCTCGAAGATCGAGGACCTGATCCACGAGCTGAAGAACGATTACACGTTCGTGATCGTCACGCACAATATGCAGCAGGCTGCGCGGGTCGCGGACATGACCGCGTTCTTCACGCTCGAGCGCACCGAGAGCGGCGGGCACGGGGTTCTGGTCGAGTACGACGAGACGCCAAAGATCTTCACTCAGCCTGCGGACAAGCGAACCGAGGGCTACGTAACCGGTCGGTTCGGTTAACCGGGGCTAGGATGACCGACACGAGAAAGGTCGCTCCGGCTTGCGAGCGCGGCCTGAGCCGGTCGTTTGAGTGCCAAGAAGCGGGGCTACATGAGTTCTGACATGCGGGTCACATTCCAGGAAGAGCTCCAGCAAGTCGAGGCTGCACTCCAAGAGGAAGGCGACTACGTCCTCCGTGCACTGCGCGCTGCAGTGAACGCGCTCGAGCAGGCGGATGCGGAGCTCGCCGACGAGGTGATCGCCTTCGACGACGAGATCGACAGCCGCTACCTCTCGATCCAGGAAGGCATTCAGTCGCTCCTGGCGCGACAGACGCCGGTCGCAGTGGACCTGAGACTCGTGCTCGCGCTGCTCCACGCGAACCTGCATCTCGAGCGGATGGGCGACTACTGCGTCACGATCGCCAAGCTGACCAAGCTCGTCGCAGACGAGAAGCCGGATGAGGGGCTCGTCCAGGCGTTCGAGGAGATGGGCCAGCGGGCCGAGCAAATGATTCGCGTCGCGCTCGATTCCTTCCAGCGCCGCGATCTCGTAGACGCCTCCTCGCTCGTCGACCTGGATGAGTTGATCGACCGCGCCAACCGGCGCGCGGTCGAGCGCGTGCTGGACTTCGCGGACGACCAGTCCAAGCGGGAGTGGGGCCTGCGGATGATCATCGTCTCCCGTTGTCTGGAGCGGATCGGCGACCATGCCGTCGACATCGGCGAGCAGACGGCTTTCCTGATCACCGGCGAGTTTCGTGAGTTCACGGATGCATCTCATGCCGATGGTTCATAACCTCAGTCGCCCAAGCCTGTGGGTTGGACGGCCGCACCGGCAAAGCCGGCACGGCCTCCGGTCGGCATCGCAAGCGACGCCTCTGGCATCTCATGCAGATGGTTCGTAACCGCGGCTGAAGTGGCCGACCGGGACGACGCCGGGCTAGCGGACGCGACCCGGCGCACGCGGCTGGCGAATGAGCGGACCTATCTCGCGTGGTGGCGAACGGGGCTCACCGCTCTCGCCGTCAGCATCGGCATCGGCAAGATCGTCCCCGGCGTGAGCGACGTCGCCCGCTGGCCGTTCACGATCGCCGGCGTCGGCTTCGCCCTGGCGGGGACGGCGATCATCGGTTACGGCCACTACAGGTACAGCGCGGTCGAGCGCGCGCTCAACCGCGGTCAGTTCTGGCGCGCCGATCCGCGGGCCCTGGCGATTATCTCCGCCTCGGGCATCGCGCTCGGGGTTCTGACCGTGGTTCTCGTGCTAGCGACGAAGTAAGGCCTGAGGCGTCGCTTACGACGCCGACCAAAAAGGCCGTGCCGGCTTTGCCGGTACGGCCGCTAACCCCGAGCGATAGGCGCGCTGCAGATCGAGTCGAGCAGGACGCTTGAGACAAAGGGCCGGTGAAAACCGGCCCTTTGTCCGTTGGATGAGCTGCCCGAGCCTGAAGGGAGGAGACTTTCGGGCGCGCACTCGTTACGACGGGCGCACGAGCCGGGGGTTAGGCGGCCTTACGGACACCAAACGTTCAGTCCCAGGGCGGAGGATTGTGTACCCACGCGCCGCCGAGCATCGTCGCGACAACTCGCACTTCGGGTAGCTCCTCCGGCGGGCAGGCGAGCGGGTCGCGATCGAGGACGACCAAGTCGGCGTACCGGCCGGGGATCAGCGTCCCACGGCGCCGCTCATCGCCGGCGAGCCAGGCCGGATCGACCGTCGATGCCTGCAAGGCCCGTTCGACGGTCAGCGCCTGCTCCGGATGCCACGCCGGGCGCTCGTCGAGCGTCCGCAAGACGCCCGCGCAGATTCCGGCGAGCGGGTCGAGCTCCTCGATCGGCGCGTCGGAGCCGTTCACGAGGAGCGCCCCCGAGTCCCAGAGCGAACGGAACGCGTAGGCACTCTCTGTTTTGCCGGCCCAGAGGCGGTCGGCGAGCTCGCGGTCGGACGGCGCGTGCGAGAACTGCACCGAGGCTGCGACCCCGAGCTCAGCGAAGCGCCCGACGTCCGCGGCTGCCAGTAGCTGTGCATGCTCGATCCGCTGGCGCAGGCCCAGCGGCTGCCACTCGCCCCGCGTCTCCTCGAAGGCGTCGAGCGCGTCGCGGTTGGCCTGATCGCCGATCGCATGGACGGCGATTGGAAAGCCTGCCGCCGCGGCGTGGCGGATCAGCTCGGACAGCTCGTCGCGGCTCGTGATCTCGACCCCCGAGCCGTCGAGCAGTCGAGCGGTCTGCGAGCCGAGCGTTCCGTCCATGAAGGCTTTCAGATAGCCGAGCTTCAGCCGCGGGTTGCCGAAACCGCCCGCGATCCCTAGATCGGCGAGCTTGTCTGCTTTCTCGGCGGGCAGCGACTGCCACACGCGTATTGAGAGCGGGCGTTCCGCGTCGAGGCGCTGCCAGAACCGCAGCGCGCCCAGCCAGCCGTCCTTGTCGTGGACGGCAGTGACGCCGCGGGAGTTGGCGAGCTTGATCGCCGAGCGCATGGCGTCGACGTATTCCTCGTCGCTGGTTTCGATGTAAGCGTCGCGAAAGTGCCAGCAGGACGCCTCGCGCAGGACGCCGGTCGGCTCGCCTTGTTCGTCGACCTCGACGACGCCGCCCGGAACCTGCAGGTCGCCGTTCGCGCGGGCGAGCGCCGCGGAGTTAAGCCAGACCGAGTGCGAATCGCGGGCCATCAATGCGACCGGGGTGTCTCCAGCGATCTCGTCCAGCAGCTCCTTCGTCGGCTCGACCTGCGGCTGCCAGTCGCCGCTCCGCCAGCCGCGGCCGAGCAGCCAGGTGCCCGAACGCGCGTCGAGCGCGTCGCGCACGCGTGAGAGCGCCTCGTCGAGCGAGCCGGTGTCCTCGAGTCGCACCTCGTGCTGGGCCATTGCCCAGGTCGGAAAGTGGACGTGGGAGTCGGTGAAGCCCGGCAGCGCGCAGCGGCCGCCGAGATCGACCCGGTCGGGGCTCGCCAGTGCGGTTTCGTGCGGGCCGACGCCGCCGGCGATCCACTCGCCTGCGATTGCGAGTCCGCGGGCGGTCGGCAAAGACGGCTCCATCGTCCGGACGATGCCGTTCTCGAGGATCATCAAGCGAAGGGTATGTCCACTTGACCGCGCAGCCTCACCCAAAGATCATTCACGGGCCGTTGTCACTGCCCAGGCCCGTCGCCGTTTCCGCGGCGCTGCTCGGCGGCGCCCTCATCGCCTGGATCGTCACGTACCAGCGCATGCGCGGCATGGATGCCGGGCCGGCGACCGACCTCGGTGGCCTAGGCTGGTATGTCGGAATCTGGGTCACGATGATGGCTGCGATGATGCTGCCGTCGGTGGCGCCGATGGTGCTCGTGTTCAGCCGGGTGAAC
>WNFX01003375.1_pt1 | contig 18215 bp, 11 predicted proteins | sample 5400111 | NCBI WGS metagenome assembly WNFX01 (sample SAMN13153363, study PRJNA577476) | soil metagenome | isolation source: 40 cm soil or saprolite under grassland replicate 1 | place: USA:California | collected 2016-06-15 | reverse complement strand
TTCCGCCGCAGTCGGCATGATTCGAGTGGCTGAGTAGTTACAATGGGCAATAGAAGGAGGAACTGCACAATGACAAGGGTTGTATTAGATAAAGAGCTTCAAGAACTCGATACCCAGATAGTACGCCTGGGTACGCTTGTAGATGAAGCTCTGGACCTTGCTCTTGAAGCCCTCGAGTCAGATGACCTGGCAAAGGCTGGGATGGTTATAGAAGGCGATACCATTATCGATAGCCTGCGTGCGACCGTTGAAGAACATGCCATACGATTGTTGACTCTACAACAACCACTGGGGGGGCGCGATTTGCGCTTATTGACCTCAGCGCTCTCAATAGCGGGTGACCTCGAACGCACAGGTGATGGCGCTGCTGGTATCGCGCAGATAATCTTGCGCATGGCTCCGCTTCGTAGTAATGCGTCTCAAATTGAGAACGATGGAAATTCAAGCGTGTCCGCGAGCGAAGACGGTCAGTTGACAGAAGCATCAATCTTAAATGGCATGCTCGAGCTTGGGCGCGAGGCGAGGCGTGTCTTACAAGGCACAATGGAAGCCTTTGCAAATCGTGATGCCAAAGCTGCACGTTATATCTGGGAGGAAGATGATGTAGTAGATGTCCGTTATCATCTTGTTCGCCATGATTTAATGGCGATGTTGGAAGGTGCACGTGCTATTCCTGCTCTCCAAAATGATGCCCGCATCTTGCAACGTGCGACGTATCTGCTCTGGATAGCACACAAGCTAGAACGCATGGCCGATCATTGTACGAATATCTGTGAACGCATTGTCTTCATCGTAGAAGGTGAAACCAGCATGAAACATCCTCAATAGAGAATCAAAAATCAGGAGAGGATGTCCTCTCCTGATTTTTGATTCTGCAATCGCTGGTCTCCTACCAATTGTCATCCTGAACGAAGTGAAGGATCTCGAACTCCTGCTATCTGCTTCCCTCGCCCTCGATCACCTGCCAGAAATAATTGGCCAATTGTACATATCCTGATGGACTTGGGTGAAATCCATCTCCACTGATATATTCAGGATGCGCGGTAATCTGACTCCCCTGACTAAACAAATCTACAAGCGCTACTCCATATTTTTTCGCCAATTGAGCAATACCTTTATTCCATCTTTGAATTGCTACAATCATTTGAGATTTCTGCGCAGGTGTCTCATTTGCGAATGCAGGTAGTCGTGTCATGTCAGGCAAATTTGCCATTACTATACGAGCATGGGTACTTACATGTAAGCGTTGCAACAGGGAATTCAGGTCATGCAAATAGTTATCATATGTCACGCCACCAATGAAGTCATTGGCGACAAGCCAGATAGTAATCAGGTTTGGAGATGTTGTCAACGCCAATGGCAATTCTTGCGAGAGTGCCTCGTGCAATTGAATGCCACTAATACCGAGATTAATCAGGTGTGACTTCTTTGGCAAATGGGCCGCGACTAACGGTACATACCCCTGAGAGCCGGGTACATTGCTACCAATGCCAACAGCATCAGAAGCTCCCAGCGCAACATAGGTCACAGGACCACCAGGCATAAAGATTGGCGTCGGTTGCATCGCAACGTTCTGTTGCGCCGGATGTGCATTGCTACTGGTACTCTGAGGTGAGACATAGGAACACGCTGTAAGCATGAGAGTGAAAACAACAAGCATCCAGGAGAAATGGATCAGTCGTAATCTATGAGGCATGTTTATCATATGAAGGCATTTAACCAAATCTGTAGGGGCCGATGTATCGCGCCCATCGTCGATTTATCGGCCCTCTGTGGATTATCCGCTGTCCAGTTTGCCTGAGAAATTTCTTTAGGGCGTGAAAGTTTTAGCTGACAAAGCACATCTAATATTTGCTGAGGCGTGGGCGGGCAGCCCGGAACTTTAGCTATGATTGCATTTTCCATTTCTGTTGGGCGTTCTGCCAGCGCATATGATCCTTGATAGATACCTTTGTCTATCGCGCAATCGCCAATAAGTAAAATACGTGGTACCGGCATTGCTTCTACTGTGAGTTTTGCTGCCTCGGCCAAATTGCGCGTAAAAGGGCCAGTCATTGCAATCACGTCAGCATGGCGAGGTGAAGATTTGAACTCGATGCCTAGATGCTGGGCATCATATACCGGGTTTTCTAGCGCGGTGAGTTCCAACTCGCACCCATTGCACGAACCACAATCCAGGTGACGTATCCAGAGTGACCTACGAGACCACATGCGTACAGGAATGCCTTGCTCGGACTGATAATCCTTTTGTGTAATAGTGTATAGTTGATCTCTTCTGAACATCTTCCGAATGTGCTTGAGCAGCAGTCTGCGAATCGTTATTTGCTTAGCCATATGAACCCTCCAAGATTGTATACCATATCACAGTTGTTCATAGGTCATTACCCGAATACGATAGGTTAAAACTCTTGTTAATTACTGGGAAGTCTGGCAGTATATTGCCCGTTTCGTCCCTTCGTTCAGGGTCATCAGGCTTGACTGCCCGACGTAATGCTGGCCAGTTCAGGAACGAGGGATCGCGCACTTTACACCTGAAAATCTTGTTGAATCGATCTTTCATAATCCAGTAAACGATATCTCCTCGCCATCCCTCGACGTATCCTAATGCAAACTCGAAGTTCTCGGCTCTTCTAATCGTCTCTTCCACATAAGGTGCCATGAGATCGTCGTCTGAAGAGATCTGTAGTGTTTTAAGAATTTGCTGAATCACTTGCATGGATGTATCGACTTCATGCAAACGCATCTCAATTCGCGAGAATACATCACCAGACATTCGCAATTTTTTTAGTTCCTGGTTGTATTGAACATTAGAACGTAAATCTACTAATTCTCGCAACTTCGGCTCAATCAGGTAGATTCCAAAGGGATGATTGATACGAAAATCACGCTGTTGAATACCCGAAGCACGTGCGACCAGGCCTGTAGCACCCAGCGCGTTCGCTTGATCTTTATCCAGGGTTCCAGTATTGAGAGCTCTATCACGAAAAGCAGGTGTCCTAAGAAGTAATGCTCCAAGCTCGTGAAATTGCTCAAAAAGCCCATTTAAATCAGCATACTTGTTTCGACTCGCCTTTTGTACACTTTTATGAAAGTATTCTTCATTAAACACTATTGTTCGATCAGGTAGAGCAATACCCCCTGGTCGATTTACTCCTCGTAAGAGACGATGTCCCGTAAGTTCAGCATTCAAACGTACCAGGTGTTCTCTGATGACAGCGATCTCGGAAGCCACAATGTCAAAGGAGACATCATGTGCGAGCGCTGCGCAATCACCGATATGGTTGTGGAGTCGCTCTAGCTCAAGAAACAATCCACGCAGCCAGATCGCCTTGGCAGGAACCTTGATTCTGCCTAATGCTTCTACTGCATGGCAATAGGCAAGCGAGTGAGAGAAAGAGGAATCACCCGAGACCTTCTCTGCCAATTGCCAGCCATCCAGGAGAGAAAATTTGGTCTGAAAGAGCTTTTCTATGCCCTTATGCTTGAAACCAAGTTGGATGTCCACATCGTCCACTATCTCCCCAGCAATATGAAATGAAAATCGACCAGCTTCAATAATACCTGCATGTATTGGTCCGACAGAAAATAAAACTTCTTCCACCTTTCCTTCACTGCTCGTGTGAAGGAAAGGTGGAGTATACTTCTCAATCTTGATTTTTATATCTTCTACCCTTTTACTCGCTACTAAGGGTGCAAGGTGAGCCGGGTAGGGATTGTGCAACAGAAAATTGCTTGGTTCGAAATCGAAGAAAGGATCGGCAGAGGAAATTGTCTCTACGTCGTCAACAACTACAGCAACAAGATCAAAAAGAACAAAGATTTCGCGTTCAAAAGATGCCGCCGCCGCAAATAGTTTGCGGATGGATGAGTATATCCGTCCATCATTCAGATACCTTGAGAGTGGAAGCTCTGTGTGAAGATATTTCGAGGAGTCGAATTTCTGAAATGGATACTCCAAAATGAGGAACTGATCGTATACATCGTGGGAGAAAACATAGTACAGCTTGAAGCATCCATCCTCTAGTTGGCGTTCATCGGCTGCTACCATAGTTACGAGATATGCTGCATTCTTATTGAGTTGCTCACAAACTTTCAATAGTTGTCGATAATCGCTTCCCAGGTTCTTTTCTTTATCTCTATTGAATACCAAATGATCTTGATTGAGTTCCCAGCGATAACGCTCTTCCCAGCTTTCGTTACTGGTATTGGAAATATTTTCCCAACAAGGATTCATGGGCATACCCCCTGGCAGAGAATGTTTGAGCTCTGTTGTAACAATCCTGTTAACGGAAAGGTTGTGAAGCCTCCAATAATCAATAAGAGCAACAATACACCCAATACGATGAGTTGTTGTCTATGCTCGCGCACCTTCCCTCGCTGAATAGGTGATTTCCCCAACAAGATCCGCCCTAAGTGTGCCACAAGGCCTGCAAAAATGAGAGTCACCGAAATAAGAAAGAGAAATATAGCTGGGATCATAATAGGACTTATTGCTGCCTTTTGAAAAGCTGCCCACAGGATGATGAACTCGCTAAGGAAAATGCTGAAGAGAGGCATGCCTACCAGGGCTAATCCTCCGAGAGCCAGGAGCATACCAGTCACTGGCATCAGTTGGAATGCTCCACGGATTTCTTCATCTGGTATCTGTTCCTGCGCATACGCAGCTTGAACTTTACCATAAGCCAGAAACATTAACGCCTTGTTGAGTGCGTGGTTCAATGCATGGAAGAGTGCACCAAAAAAGCCTAATGCACTGCCCAAACCAATTCCAAAGGTAATGATACCCATATGTTCCAGGCTGTGATAGGCAAGTACCCGTTTAAATCGATTCTCTTTCTTTGTGTTCAAGATAAACGGCGTTGCCATGAATAGTGATAGCAATCCAAAGATGAGCAATGCATTGGAAGCGAAAGGATTGGGTTGACCAGGTTTCGCCAGTGCTAGATTAGTAATCACATAGAAACGCAAGATCATGTAGAGAGCAGATTTTAGCAAGACCCCTGAAAGAAGCGCGCTAACAGGAGAGGGTGCTTCGCCATGTCCATCAGGTAGCCACGTATGCATAGGGAATAAGCCAGCCTTCGTGCCATATCCTAGCAAGATGAGCAGAAATGAAAGTTCGATAATCCCCTGCCCATGCGGACTCACCACTATATGCCCCAATTTCAATCCTTGTGTGAGTCCAGACCAGTTTAGGTCAATAGGAGAAAGACCCTGGACTAAAAATATTGTTCCCAGCAGGGCGAATACAATACCAGATGAGGAAATCATAATGTATTTCCAGGCAGCTTCTTGTGCTCTCCGATCATGACGGTAGCCAATAAGAGGAGCTGAAACCACAGTTGTAACAGTGATGAGGACCCATAAGAGCACCAGGTTGTCGAAAATTGGTACAAGCAACATACTGACGTGAAAGAGATTGAATTCTAGATGAAAAAATCCCCAGAAGGTTAGCTCTTCGTCATCCTTTAAATACCCCTCCACGCTTTGTCGTATCATAAAAATAGTAAAGTAAGACGCAAACAGCGCCACAAAATTAACCAGCAAAATAAAGTAGGTGCTAAGTGCGTCAATAGAAAACTGGAACGTTAGAAGCCTGAACTGAAAGACATGTAGGGGCTGTTGAAGTATGTAGACAACGAGGGCGATAGAGAAGCAAAAGGAGAAGACAGAAGCGATAAAAGTCAAAATGCCCTGTTGTTGGAATCGACGTCTACCGAATATACTTGCTATAGCAGCAAGGAAAGGAGGTAGGACAATACCCAGGATAATCAATGCTCCAGGGTTTAAAAAGTTGTGCATTGCTTCTCACTCCTTGAGAACTTTCTGGTCTTCCACGTAAATGCTGTCTGAATAGTGTAGTAAGCGGGGTAAGAAGATAACAAGAATTATGAGCGTAAGGGCATACCATGCAAACATGCTGAGTATAAAGGCTGGGAGTAAGATAGGATCAGTGACAACAATCACCACCGCAAGAAAAAGACCATTCTCCATTACCAATAAACCCATCATCAGGGAAAGAATATCGTAGGCACTGATCATGATGAACAAACCTACTAATAATAAGGCAAGTGAGGCAACCAGGCCATTGAATTTTTCCTCTGTAAATTGTGACGCTACCTGGCTTGAGACGATGTAGGCGATGAAGACGAGTACACTGCTGATAATCAAAGAGGTGAGTGGACTGGAGCGAACGATAGTAACTTTTGGATTATTTTCAGGATTGTACTCAAGCCAGAAGGATCGCGCTTTTACGATATCCAACCGCATGACAAAGTAAGGGAAGATTGCTTGACCAGGTTGACGTTGTTCGATATTTGTAACGTACGCTACAAGAGGGACGATGACGAAAAATTGTACCAGAAGGATGAGCGATATCAAAAAAAACCACGGACTTGTACTAATGGCTTTTACTATAGTCAGGAGAGTCAGTACTAGGATTTGCAAACGATAACTATTTATCTTACTTTGTAGCTTACGGGTAAAAGCATTATACAGTGCCGTTAAAACTGCGCAAATGACTACAATATTGGTTACTGTCATTATACTGAAGAGTTCCTTAAGGTTCATCGATTACCTCCTCTTGTACCTATTGGATAATAACAAGGAATACGGCAGCTAATGCCAACAACATTATCGCTATCCAGGGTATGACAACACGCCGCAATCGTAGCCTGATCTGTGTTATTTCGAACAATGCCAATAAAGCAACTCCTACTAGCAGTTTAGCAATATACAGAAGAGGCCCCAACAGATTTCCGGGTACTGTGGATAAAAATGGCAAATTGTGTGCTATGAGAAGATCACTCAGCAAGGTCAGAAAAAAAGTGAGCCGCATAGCTTCGCCCCACTCAATCAGGGCCAGTTTCCTTCCTGAATATTCCAGGTGAAGAGCCTTCTGAATCATTGTCAACTCTAAATGAGTAGATGGATTGTCAAAAGGCAAAAGGCCGTTATCCATGATTGCGATAAAAGCCAGTGCAAACCAGAGTAACAGTAATGCCGATAAACTGAAAATGGTGCCTGTTAACGAGAGGCTGCTAAAGATAAGTGTCAGATCGGTCGTGTGACGCTGCAATGTGAGAGCGAGAATGACCAAAATCAGCACAGGTTCAGCAAGAACGTTGATAAACATTTCTCGACTGCTACCCATACCACCAAACGGTGTCCCAGTATCCATTCCCGCTAACGCTAAAGCAAAACGGGCAAAGCCTAGCAGGTACACTACAGTGACGAGATCAAGTGGGATAAAACCTAGATTAAATGGAGGGGTGGCCCAGGCAAGAAGTGCATAACATACAAAGGCAGTGAATGGCGCGGCGAGGTATACCCATGATGTTGTCTCGGGTGCTTGTCCGGATGGGATGCGAAAAAGCTTGATAAGATCAAGATACAATTGCCATGGAGGAGGCCCTCTACGCAATAGTAAGCGCGCCTTTATCCACCACAAAGTGCCAATTACAGCTGGAGAGAGCAACACAAATAGGACCACTTGTGGTAATCCGGAGAAAAGTTGTGCCATTATTTGCATCATCTCGTCACTCCAGCTAAGAAAATGAAAACGATGAAGACAGTAATAAAAAATACAAAGATGTAAAGCAAGTAGTTGCGCAGATCGCCGTTTTGAACAAAGCTTCCGCTAAATCTAGCAGTACGTTGCAATTGATTTATCAACCAATTGTAAACCTCACGGAAGGGTTCTTTGACACTGCGACCATTTGAAACTTCAAATCGAGATTTGATATATTGTTTCTCTTCTCTCGTAGATGATGTGGGTTCTTGCGCAGATAATTGGGGCGATTGTTTAATCATTGGGTTTTGTATGAACGGCGTAAATCTAACACTTGACAGGGTTTTCCCTAGAAAATCTCTCACTGGAGAAGTGAATGTACTGCTTGTATATTGCATTATGCCTGGGTCATAACGTGTGCCACCTGTCCAGACTGTTCTGGTCTTCTTTTGCAGTCTTGAACGAAGTGCTATAAGGAAAATGAAAATTACTAATCCAAGTAAAGTGATGAGAACCACTGTTTGGAAATTAGCCGTGTATACCGCATTTTGCTGAACTACTGTGATAGGAATTCCTCCCCACAAAGTGAATGTGCCTGGGTAACCCAGGGGAAAACCCAGATCGCTTACAATCAGTCCCAGAATGAAGATCACTAACCCAGGCACGATTCCCAGCATCAAGCATAGGATTGCCATTATGACCAAAATTCCTCGCATCCGCCAGGGTACATCTTCCTTTGCAAAAGTAGCATAGATAGCTTCATCACGGGGTTTTCCCAGTAGTACCTCACCTGCAATTTTTACAAAAGCGAACGCAGTCAATGCAAATGCGCTGGTCAGGAGCACTGTACTTAGGACAATACCTATCAAGAGTAACCAGTCATGAGATAGCAGGTTCGCGCCTGCAATCAGGGTTTGTAAAGTCAACCACTCGCTAATAAAGCCATTGAATGGCGGAAAGCCAGCAATCGCAACACTTCCAACAAGAAAACATGCTGAGGTCCAGGGATAACGATGAATGAGACCTCCCAATCGTTTGAGTTCAACAACCCCCTGAGTCAAGTGATCGATGGCTCCTGTACATAGGTAAAACAGCCCTTTAAAAACCGTATGATTGAGCAAATGATATAACCCAGCTACCAGCGCCAACCCGGTCAAACTATGAACAACTGAGGATTGCGGATATGAAGCAAAAAGAAGTGCCAGACCTATTCCCGCCAAAATAATACCGATGTTCTCCACACTATGATCAGCGAGACTATCTTTCAGTGTGTGTCCATACAGTGCATTCCTCACACCTACCAGCGCAGTAAAAGCTGCGATGAGAAGAACTGTAAAGCCCCACCACCATGAGATAGGATATAGAAATTGAAAGAAGACTCTGATCATGCCATACAAAGCGATTTTTATCATGATGCCAAGTGACATTGCATGAGTATTGGTAGGTGATGAGGGATGAGAAATTGATACCCAGATATGGAAAGGAATAATACCTGCCTTTACTCCAAAGCCAACCAGAGCTAAGAGAAAGATGAGGTTGTTAGCTCCCTGGTAGGCCGTCTTGTTCATTACTCGGAAAACATTCATATCGAAAGTTACAGGATGTTGGCAAAGCGCTAGTATTAGAAATGCTGCGAGAACAAAAGCACCACCTATGTGGTTTGCGATCAAATATGTTTTTATTGCCTGCTGATGTTGAGGATCATTGGGGTCCTCATAGTGTTTGTGAAGAACAAGGGCCCCAAACGCAAGCGTTGTACATTCGAGTAGAACAATGAAAAAAAAGGCATTACTGGAGACAACAAATAGCACTCCAGAAATAACAAAGAAATTGTAGGCTCCTGCAATTTGAGCCTGATCCGCTTTCCCTCGTAAATAAACAAATGAGTAAATAGATATTCCAGATGAGAGACTACCAATTAACAACAAAAAGAAGGCTGCAAGGCGATCAATATAAATTGTGAGTGCCAGGGTTGGTAAGTTGTAAATGCGCAATTCTGTAATGAGGAGTGTAGTTTCTAAATGACCTCCCTCAATAAGAATTTTGAGAGCGCAAAAGGTAATTGTTATACTGCCTGCTAATGCCAGAAAGAGAGATAAATCTGTGAACCTGCCTGGTTTCAGCCGTGAAGCTGCTGCGACCAGTGGGATCATTCCACCAAGCAAAAAGAGGGCAATAATGCTCCAGCTAATCATCCAAGTGGAGATCTGATTGCTAGGCATGAACATCACTCCCGATTACTCTGAACCAACTGAATCCGAATCCCGTTCTTTCAACCAGCTGTTTAATATTGGGATGCTTAGACGACAGAAATCGTCTTGATCTTTGGAAATGAGGTCATTTGCAAGAAGATCCTTCCAGGCTGCATCAAAACGTGCGATAGAATCATCTTTATCTGCATGTTCGGTGATCTTAAATTTCTCGATTAGTTCACCCTTTAACAAACCAGTTTCGTGCTGAGCTAGCAAACCCAAAATCACTCTCCCATTGTCTGTCGCTCGATCCCACAGAAATTGGCACTGTTCATCAATGACAGTCCCCGGTTGAAGTAATTTCTCTATTACAGCATCAGTGAAGGTCTTAGAAACATAGGAAGATTCCTGGAAATTCAATTGATCTACTATCGTGCTACAAACTACCTGTAACAGAAATGGTTGACATCCAGTTTGCACCAGAATGCTCTCGGTGGCCTTGGGAGAGAAGTAGATATTTTCTTTACGTGCAGGTTCCAAAATCAATCGTCTAGCTTCTGCTGCATCGAGATTTTTTAATATTATTGGTGCAAAGATATTATGAAGCGGAGATTCTAATCCCTCGCCTGGTGCCTGTAGTGCACGTGTACTTGTCAAAATCCAAGCGATCTGTGTCAATTCGGGTGAGTTAATGATGCTGCGTAGTTGACCAAAGAACCGAGCATCTTTTTCGGTACCGATCAGATCAACCTCATCCAAAAGAATAAGTATGTGTTCGGAGGGATAGAATTCCTCTAGCATCTGCACAAGCTGTGCTTCTACGGCACCAACGATATCTCCTAGTTCATCAAAATCCGCGTCGATACGTGACAGGATGCCGTGGATGTCCTCATCTGTCCAATGAAAAGATTGGCAGATTTGTTTCGTCAGCGTTTTAAAAAAGACCTTCGAGTCCAGGTGTTCTCCCAGATTTACATCATCGGGTAACTTTTGCAAACTATAAAACACTGGATGCCATTTGTCGAGATCGTCATCCATCTCTTTGGGAATGTTATAGTATCTGCGAGTCTCTATTTCTTCAATAGCCCTACGGATCATATGCAATAAGGATGTTTTGCCAGATCGTCTCATACCGCGCAAACGGAAATTTTGGCGTTCTCGTCCACCTACCATGGTCCAGAGATGGTCGAAAACCTTCTCCAAATCTTGCCGTCGCCCATAATAGTCTCCTGGATTTACAATTTCCGAGCCATATTGGTAAGGATTTCTGACCCTCCTTGTTTGAGATTCGAGACCGATCACAGAGATCCAAGCTTCATCGTAGTAATGCTTCTTCTTATCGATAATGTACTCAAAAAGTAGTGCTACATCACCTATAGTGCGAAAAGCAACAGTGAATTTAACAGGTCGTGAAGCATCAAACTTCTTACGGACAATACGGCTTTGAATGTCATAGTCATTTGAGCTGGACAAGATAATCTCTACATCTATTCCCTTTTCAATCACATCTCCAAATTTGCTTGCCAGAGATATTTCAATTTCCGTCGAAACATGTTGTGTCACTTCAATTGGGGCAACTCTGCCCCTTACTGGTTTGCTCTGCAGGTTATAGATGATAGCCGTATGATCATCTATGGCAGAAAAATATAAGCTTTTCATCCAAAGACGCTCATGCTCTGGGAGTAGTAACGAATTATCTAATTCTTCTGCTAGATTATGTATCCTTAGATGAGGTTCTTCTATCCCGTAATCGCCATCAACTTCCTCTCTCAAGCGCATTTTTTGTTGCTCAGCATACATTGTCATGTATTTAATAAAATTGAGTCCAATATGCTGTCCTAGCTTGGTTCCGATCTCGGTGAGTCGCCTGGCTTTTAAATCTGAGTTATGTTCCTCGATACGAATCTTATAAGACTCTTCACTCAGATCAAGAAATTCTTGCAGTTTTGCGAGAAATAGAGGTGAGGGCTGTTTTGGATCAAGTGAAGGATCCAGTATATCCCAAGGGGTGACAACACTCCCTTTCACTATTTGATCATAGTCGGCTCTCAACAACCTTTCACGAACCTCTGAAGGTTGCCATGTTCTCGAAAACATTCTCAAGATGCTTGAAAACAATTCATAAAGTTGGCGAGTCGCTATGTACTGCTGAGCATCTTCACTTCGTTCAGCAGGGATAGCAAATTCTAGTTCCTTAACCGCTGCTACGGCTAGCTTTTCACTTTCCCTGTAGTCATGCTCTTGAATGTTCCACCAAATTTTTAAGGCATGGTAATAGCTCTTTCGTTTTTCCTTATCTTCAGCAGCCATGAGTACATCTAGTTGTTCGTGAAAGTTTTTGTAGCTTTGTAACAAAAGATGCTCATGATCTCCACGATGCCAGTAATAGTAATAAGGCTCGGCCATCGAATACGTATGGCAAGCCATGGCAGCATAGTCAACGATTTTCGTTGAGTCAATGTATAAGTTGTGCTTCTTACTGAGTAGACGAGAGATCAAATAGGTAGAACGAGCGAGAACTTGAGGCCTATCAAGCCTCATTAAGATGTCGCTGAGTGCAAGCCATCGGTCTTCGTCGATATGAAATAAGTAGCGTAGCGACCTGAATGAAACAACAATACTATCTGCTTTCTCCGTACTTGTTTGTTCTCTTCTGTTTAGTAGATCCTCCAGAGATTCTACATTATTTGGGATACCCTCAGGTAATGTAAGGTAGTAGCTGTGTATAGTCGAGGTTATGTAAGTGTCCCAATCAGCTCTAAGAACAATACCCGCTATATCATCCAATTCCTGGCTTGCAAGCTCATACTCAGTGGCCAATACAAGTGCAGGTTGAAAGAAACTGCTCTCCGTTAATGAACGCTGGTGACACAGTTGAGCCAGTTGCTTGATGGTTGTTCTGATTTCTTCGGCTCTCATGTTAATACGCTCGATTTTTCCTGAATAAGGTCCACGGCGTAGTTCTTTGCGCAAATCAACAAAGCCTGGAGCTCTGGAAGTGATTTTTTGATTAAAAAGTTCCACTTCTCTAAACGCTGCACAGAGCCGTGAAGTTGTCTCAACATCACACTTTTGGAATTGTTCCAGGTCCATGAGAGTAGCCTCCCCTGGGGAAACGTTATCGGCAGCTACATAAATTAGGGAGTATTGCCGTTCATTCAAATAGTTTTTAAAATTTTCGCTCGGCACCACAGCTACAAGCCCTTCCACCTGGTGCTTTTCTAATATAGCTGGTAAGGATAAGCTGAAGAGTTGAGATACTTTATTAAGCCAGGTGGTTATTGAAAACTCAGGGGGAGTTTCTTTCAGCTCTCCTTTTTCTATCAAGGAAGCAAAGAGTGTATTGGTAAGATTCCACTGTGTCTGGATGAGGGTTTCTGCCTGATTTAATCTCCGAAATAATTGCTCGATTGGATAGAATCGTGAACCTCTAGTGGCAATATCTCGTCGAACCAATCTTAGGGCGTCAAATGCAATTACGATACCGTCATATTCTGTCGGCAAATTTCTTGTATTTTGTAGGAGTTGTGTTAAAGTCAAAGTCTCAGGAAAATCAAGAGAATCAGACGAATCCTCAATATTAAATACCGGAAGCCAGGATTCATTATCTCTGCGAGTGAAAATTGCCACAAGATTTGTTAGGTCTAATCCGGTGCTTTTTTGCGCTATTCGCAGTAGTCTTTCTTCCACCCGTCTGACTTCTGTGAGATCTTGCCCTTTGAACATAGCTCAACTCCTCACTATTCAAGAGTGAGTGCAAAGGGCTTCGCCCTTTGCCGGACTTTGGATCCTCGCTTTAGGAGAAGCAGGTCCACACATCACTCACCTCTCAGCCGCCGGAGGCGGCGTAGGTCGAAACCCGAATAGTTACAAGCATTCTTAACTACAATGATTTACGTCATTGATTCTCCTAACTATTATGATGACGAATTAAATAGCGATCCTTAAGAAATAACTGCCAAATGCCAATTCGCCATGAATAGACCTCATCTTCGTCTGCTTCAATTTTAGACAGGTACATGCGCCGGTACAGAGCATTTGCAGTAGTAGCAAGTTGTTCTTTGCTCATTTCGAAACTGGAGGTTCGCAACTTTCCACCTGCCTCGGTCAATAGTTTCATAAATCGTTGCTCATTAGCAGTAAAATGCTTTTCGTAAATATTACTCATCGTTGGGAAAACTGCTTCATGTAAGTTTCTGATTTCGAAGAGTGTAGAAGAAGATGGTTCAATCACGGCTTGCATGAGGTCATCTATCAGTTGCGTGTCAATCATCTTCTTTCCATCCTTGTTACCTAGCTGGGCTTTGCACGCATTTACCGCGAGCTTAACAAAGTAGATCTGTCCACCTGAATAGTAGAAGATGCGACGAAGAGCTTCCTCATTGAAGATAACAGGTACATCGAACCGCTCTATCAAATCCCTCATTTGAATCTCTGTGCAGAGAGGTATCGTCCATATACCAAGGTTAGATAAAAAATCTGTTCCTCCTGGGGATTGTCGTAGCACTTCAGTATCCGAAGCAGTAAGTAAAAGTCGTACCGACATCTCAGGATCAGTCAGTAATCTCGAAAGCAAGTCCTGAATGATCCATCCATCCACAGTTGATTGTGCATTATTGACTGCGCTATCAATCTCATCAACACAGATCACAATGCGTGAGTCAGGGCTACTCTCTACTACTGATTGACATGTGGCAAAGAAATTGTCAATATCAAAATCTTTGCTTGAGCTGTTGAATGGCCCAGGGCTTTTCAATAAGCCTATACGTCGGCACATCTTGCTCAACAATTGACTCGCAAACGACTGTGCTGTATGGTGGATATTCAATGTATCGAGGCGCACCGATTGAAGATTTCCGCCACTAGTTCGAAAGAGACCTCCCACAGAATTAAAAAAGGATGATTTGCCAAATTTACGCTCTCCAACCAACAATACTGCCTGATCATTATCCCCCGTTAAATCACTCCATATTCCATCAATCATTTTCCATGGATCATACAGTGCTGTACGTCGAGTAATCTCTCCAGGCCACGCAAGTTCAATTTTTGCTTGTTTTGTCCATGCAGGCAAGGATGCGTTCGATTGTAAGATCGTGATTACCTGTTCCTTATTACCTTGTTGTAGAGCTGTTGGTAATGCTACCGGTGGTGGCTCTTCACCAGGCCAGTAGATAGTCGTTCGCCCTTTAGGAGGTGTGTCAATGGCTTTTAGCAACTCTATTAGCTGGTGGAAGCGGGAAACAGCAGTAAGAAAAGCCACACGCTGTATTGAACGGTCGCGGTGGGTTTTCCTGGCAAGATCAAGCCCGGCTTCAACAGAAGCTGCAAGATAGGCTACCCAATAATCACCCTCTGAATTATCTTGCTGCATTCGCTGGTAGAGTGCACGCCTGATTGGCAAAGCAAGTTGAAGCCCTTCTCTTATACCTGTAAACCCATTTTCGGAGGGGAGTGGCTTTGAATTGAGATACTCTTCCAGCTTCCACCAATGCTTGAGATCTTTCATGCCATGGAATCCACTAGGGGAGTTGAGGAGAACAGAAATCTCAAGATAGGCCAGGTCAAAAAAAGTGTTACTCGAACCTGATGCAGCAAAGTCAATGATATGGAAGCCCCCATACGGGTGGTTTGGAGCAGGGATTATCACATTCGCAGGATGCAAATCTCCATGAAGTATTCCTGACGGAATGGCTGTGCCAATCTGTCTCAATTGCTTATACATATCCAGGTTGAGCAAGAAATGTACAGGATTATATTGCAAAATGGTTTTCAGCGGGGTCAGATCAACTAAGGATTCATTACAGTCCTCGACAATTGTACTTAATTTTTCGGTAAGAGATTGAAAGTGGTTCTTTTCTAACCGCTGCAAACCATTTCGGATGGATCCCAGCAAATCAGAAGTCCAGTCGAGGGGAATCGCTTCAAAATTCCATTTGAGAATGGTTCTAGTTAACTCTTCTATCTGGCTGATCGGAAAATGGTCTTCTTCCAGACTTTTCTGGAGCGTTGTTCGCGTTAGTTGGTTCCCGCCAGCGATTTGATAGAGAATGCCAGTGAGAATTATTCCGTCATAGGTTATGGATGAAATGATATCGGGAACACAGCCACTTAGAATAGGATTTTCTTTTGCTGCTTTGTGCTTCTCTATTTCTCGCTTTGCATCTTCTGAACGGCATACTTTGAGTATATATTGCCCCACCTTTATGCCAAAATCACTGGAATGACGAGGTTCTATTCGCACTGAAGATGTTCGAGCGCCAGAAAGTCCCCCGCCGATTTCGACCTGTTTTGTGATAATGAAATCTTGCTCGAGGCGGCTCATGAAAGACTTATAGAGCTCCGCTGAGAAATTGTATTGCTCCCATGAACTTGGTGGTCTTCCGAGCATTTCTTCGTTTTCTAGACCATGGCTCATACTACTTCTCCAGGTTACTTGTAAAGAGGATCCTTCGGTTTGTGACTGTATTTTCAAACAGCATTGTTCTTGCAGTATTTTCTAGATTGTGATTCAATTCTTAAATATCTTTACAGCAAATGTGCAATCAAAAAAGCTTCGCATTTCCCTTCGATCATCTATATAGTGATTTTTATGGTAAGTGTATATAATATACCATATCCTTTTCACACTGGTAGAAAATAAAAAAGGCTTCTGATAAGATATATCAATCTAGACGGTTGAAATTACCGATAATAAATATATAAGAAGAGGCTTTAGTATCGGTAATTGTCAAATAGATAGAGAACGGAGCATCCTATGCCACAAAAGAATAATCCACCTCTACCACTTTCCTTCCGTTCTGATCTTTTGCAACATGTGTTAGCAAACTTACAATCGGGAGAATGCTGCTCCCTTGTAGGAATTAGTGGTACAGGTAAATCGAATGTAGCTCGCTTTCTACAACGACGTGATGTGCAGCAAGCTTACTGGAATGATGATCGTATTTGGGTTATCTCGATTGACTCGCAAGGGCTCATTTTTAATGAAGAACGGAAAGTTGAGTACATTGTCACCGAGATGATGATCAATCGTTTAATAGAGGAAGCTGAAAGTCGCAAAATCTCTTCTGTTTTTTTAACGTGGGCCACTGAGTCCTATAATCGTCTCCAAGATATATGCAGGCGTCTATGTGAGCAGCATGAACTTCAACTCATCTTCGTGTTTGATCAGTTTGATGATCTGTGGCAAACACTTGATATTCGGTTTTTTCTAAATCTCCGCAACTTGCGCGACCAGTTCAAATACAGCGTTGTTTACCTGGTAATGACCCGGAATCGACTGGAGCGTATGCGACAGGATACTCAAGTAGTTGAGTCATTTTGGGAGCTTTTCTCCGCCCATACCTATGGCTTGGGTCCGTATAACGAAAGCGATGCTCTAATAATGCTAGAGCGGCTTGCTACTCGGGCGAGTTTTCCCGTTAGTGAAATTCCGCATGAAGTAGTGACCATTAGCGGTGGACATCCCGCAATACTGCGTGCAATTTTCTGGGCGTTTTGCAATTCATCACAGATGTCACTCCACATAGATGATCTACTGAAGATCCCATCAGTCGTTCAAGAATGCGGGAAGGTTTGGCAGGATCTTTCGCCTGCTGAACAACAACTTGCTCAGTTCATTGCACAACAATTACCACTGAGTCATCCCAATCTTGAGGCATTGAATGATTTGCAACTCAAGGGCATGCTATCTGGTGATCCTCCGACACTTTTCTCTCCCTTGTTCGCTACTTATGTCCTGCAAAAGGTGCAGAGTAATATCTCAGGAGTTGTGGTTGACCCTCGACTACGGCAGGTCTGGCTTGATGGTCAAATCCTCCAAGAACCATTAAGCCCATTGGAGTTTGGGCTACTCGAATATTTGGCTCGCCACACAGGTTCTCACTTTATCCTGAGGAAGCATTTCATGGTAACACTGATCAGCGCCTTGATGCTTTGTTAAGCCGCTTACGTAAAGCATTAGGGGAGACTGCTTCCAAGCCTCGGTATCTAAATACTCATCGGGGTGGTGGTATTCAACTCCTTCAAGGGGGTATTATCAATACAGCGGTTGAATGAAAGTTGTCTCTATCTCACCCCTCCTCTCCTCATAAGCCTTAATAACCGCTACCCGAGCCTTCTCAGCCTCACTCGCAGGCCACATTTGTAGCACCAGGCTATGTATAGTCTCTAATAGCTGCATTGGAAGATCGTGCAGACTCGCATTGTCAGCGCTATGGCTGATATGCACAACCTCAGGGGCCAGATATTTCGCAATATCTCGATAAAGATCAGCAAGGATTCCTGCTGCCTCGCTATTCGCCTCCTCCACATTCCACAGAGACGGATAGACACCAGAAGAGACCTCCCCATTCAAGCTGGTGTTCACTGAATTCCTCTCTCGATAATAGCCGATTGCTAATTCGCGCCAGCATCTCATATGAAAACGCACCAGCATTTCGGCAATAAATTGTATACGACGAGGATCATCGGCAACCAAGGAGCGATGAAAACGCCAGTACCTGACGAGATAGGGA
>WNFX01002600.1_pt1 | contig 18218 bp, 18 predicted proteins | sample 5400111 | NCBI WGS metagenome assembly WNFX01 (sample SAMN13153363, study PRJNA577476) | soil metagenome | isolation source: 40 cm soil or saprolite under grassland replicate 1 | place: USA:California | collected 2016-06-15 | reverse complement strand
GCGCAAGCCTTGGCTGTCGTGGTGGCTGGGTCTGGCTGTGACGTGGGTAGGGGCGCAGCATGCTGCGCCCCTACACGCGCAGGGGGTAGCGCCCCGCATCGAAGTCGTGCCGCACGAAGATCTGCGGCGGGTCGACGTCCTGGTCGACGGCAAACCGTTCACCTCCTACATCTGGCCGACGACGCTCAAGAAGCCGGCGCTCTACCCGCTCCGCGCGGCGTCGGGCGCGCTCGTGACGCGGGGCTGGCCGCTCGAGCCCCGGCCGGGAGAGCGCGTCGATCACCCGCACCAGGTCGGGCTCTGGTTCGATCACGGGGACGTGAACGGGCTGGACTTCTGGAACAACTCGGACGCGATCCCCGCGGCGCGGGCCGACAAGATGGGCACCATCCTCCATCGCGCGGTGCGGGGCGCCAAGAGCGGCCGGGGCGAGGGCACGCTCGATGTGACGGCCGAATGGGTGAACTCCCAAGGCAAGCCTCTGCTGCGCGAGGACACCCGCTTCGTCTTCCGGGCCGCGGACGGACTGCGCGCCATTGATCGGATCACGACCCTGACGGCGCTCGACGCACCGGTGACCTTCACCGATAATAAGGAAGGGCTGATCGGGATGCGCGTGGCGCGCGCGCTGGAGCAGCCATCCAATACGCCGGAGGTCTTCACCGACGCCGCCGGGCACGCCACGACCGTCCCCATGCTCAACAACGCGGGCGTCACCGGTCACTATCGCAGCTCAGAGGGCCTCGAGGGCGACTCGGTCTGGGGTACGCGCGGGCGCTGGACGATGCTCTCGGGGGTCGTGCAGGGAGAGCCCGTGACCCTCGCCATCCTGGACCATCCCACGAACGTCGGCTTCCCCACGTACTGGCACGCTCGCGGTTATGGTCTTTTCGCCGCCAACCCGCTCGGGGAGAAGGTGTTCACGAACGGAAAGAGCGAGCTCAATTTCAAGCTCGCCCCCGGGCAATCGACGACGTTCCGTCACCGAATCCTGATCCTCTCGGGGACCGCCACACCAAACCAAATCGAGACGTACTACCGGGACTTCACGCGGTGAGCGTGGCTGCCCGGGCCGTCAAAATCCACCCGGCGGACGACGTCGCGGTGGCGGTTCAAGCGCTCGTCGCGGGGGAGCGCCTGGTGGTCGAGGGCGAGCGCGTCGTGCTCGCCGAGGACGTCCCCGCCGGTCACAAGGTCGCGTTACATCCGCTCGCGCGGGGCCAAACGGTCATCAAGTACAGGTTCCCGATCGGCGCCGCCACGGCCCCGATCGCGGCGGGCGCCTGGGTACACACGCACAATCTCAAGACGTGCCTGGAGGGCGTGCTCGAGTACTCATACGAGCCGGCACGGGCGGTAGGGGCGCAGCATGCTGCGCCCCTAGGCGCCCCCACGTTCATGGGCTACCGCCGCCAGAGCGGCCGGGTCGGCACCCGCAACGAGGTGTGGATCCTCAACACCGTCGCCTGCGTGAACCACGCGGCGGAGCGGATCGCGCATGAGGGATCGACGCTGTTCCATGGTCGCATCGACGGCGTCTACCACTTCTCGCACCCCTATGGCTGCAGCCAGCTGGGCGACGACCTGGGACACACGCAGCGCGCCCTGGCCGGCCTGCTGCGCCATCCCAACGCCGGCGGCGTCCTGGTGCTCGGCCTCGGCTGCGAGAGCAACCAGATGGACGCCCTGCTCCGCCTCGCGGGTCCCCCCGTGGACCGGGAGCGGGTCCGCTTCTTCAATTCGCAGGACGTCACCGACGAGGTGGACGCGGGGCTCGAGGCCCTGGGGCAGCTCGTCGCCGCCATGGCGGGCGACCGCCGCGAGGAGTGCCCCACGTCCGACCTCATCCTGGGCCACAAGTGTGGCGGTTCGGATGGCCTGAGCGGGATCACGGCCAATCCTCTCGTCGGACGCATCGCCGACCGCCTGACGGCGGCGGGCGGCGGGGTGATCCTCACCGAAGTGCCGGAGCTGTTCGGGGCCGAGCGGCTGCTGATGAACCGGGCGGTCGACGAGACCGTATTTCGGCAGATCGTCACCCTGATCAACGATTTCAAAGCATACTTCATCCGCCACGGGCAGCCGATCTACGAGAACCCGTCGCCCGGCAACATCGCCGGGGGGCTGACTACGCTCGAGGAGAAATCGCTCGGGGCGGTCCAGAAGGGCGGGCAGGCGGCCGTCACGCAGGTGCTGCGCTACGGCGAGCCCGCGGCCACGCGGGCGGGCGGCCTCGCGCTGCTCGAGTCGCCGGGGAACGACGGCGTGTCGTCCACGGCGTTGGTCGCGAGCGGCGCGACGGTGCTGCTCTTCACCACGGGGCGCGGCACTCCCTTGGGCTTCCCGGTCCCCACCCTCAAGATCTCCTCCAACAGCGCGATCGCCGAAAAGAAGCCGCACTGGATCGACCTGAACGCCGGCGGGCTGCTCGACGGCGCGACGACGATGGACCAGCTCGCGGACGAGCTGTTCGCGCTGATCCTCGACGTGGCGTCAGGACGGAAGCTCGCCAACAACGAGAAGCACGGGTATCGCGAGATCGCGATCTGGAAGGACGGCGTGACGCTGTGACCTCCACCGCCGCTCCCCCGTCGCCCCGCGTGACCTACCGCTGGACGATCTGCGCGCTGCTCTTCATCGTCACGACGATCAACTACGTAGACCGGCAGGTGCTCGGTATTCTGGCGCCGACGCTGCAGCGCGAGCTGGGCTGGTCGGAGTCGCAGTACGGCGACGTCGTGTCCTGGTTCAGCCTGGTGTACGCGTTCGGCTTTCTCTTCGCCGGGCGATGGCTCGACCGGGTGGGCGTGCGGCGCGGCTTCGCCACGGCGGTCGTGGTGTGGAGTCTGGCGGCGATTGGCCACGCCTTCGCCCGCACGACGGCCGCGTTTTCGGCAGCGCGCGCGCTGCTCGGGCTGGGCGAGTCGGCGAACTTCCCCGGCGCGATCAAGACCGTCGCCGAGTGGTTCCCCAAGGAGGAGCGGGCGCTCGCGACCGGCATCTTCAATGCCGGCACCAATACCGGCGCCATCGTCACGCCGCTGCTCGTGCCCTGGATCGCACTGACGTGGGGGTGGCGCTGGGCGTTCATCATCACGGGCTCGATCGGCTTCCTGTGGCTGTTCCTGTGGCTCGCCCTCTACCGCCAGCCTTCCGTTGACGCGCAGCCGGGGGATCCCGAGGAGGCCCGAGTCCCCTGGATGCGTCTCCTCGGCGTCCGGCAAACCTGGGCGATCGTCGTCGGCAAGCTGATGGCCGACCCGATCTGGTGGTTCTATCTGTACTGGCTGCCGAAGTTCTTGGATGCCAAGTACGGCATCAAGCTGGCGCACGTGGCGCTGCCGCTGATCGCGGTGTATCTCGTGGCGGACGTCGGCTCGATCGCGGGGGGATGGCTCTCGAGCCGATTCATGAAGCGCGGGTGGACGGCGAACCGCGCCCGCAAGACGGCGATGCTCCTCATGGCGCTCGTCATCGTGCCCACCGCGCTCGCGCCGCGCGCGGGGAGCATGTGGACGGCGGTGCTGATCGTCAGTGTCGCCGCGGCGGCGCACCAGGGCTGGTCGGCAAACGTCTATACGCTCGCGAGCGACATGTTTCCCCGCTCGGCTGTGGCGTCGATCTCCGGCATCGGCGGGTTCGCCGGCGCCATGGGCGGCGTGCTGTTTCAGCGCGCCACCGGGCGCATCCTCGACGCCACCGGCAACGATTACACCGTCATCTTCGCGGTTTGCGGGTTCGCGTATGTGACCGCCTGGATCATTATTCACCTGCTCGCCCCGAGGCTCGAACCGGCTCGGTTCAAGGAGATGTCATGATCACGGCACTCACCCTTATCCTCGCGCTCCAAACGAGCGGGACCAACGAGCTGACTGCCCCCGAGCGGGCCGCCGGGTGGCGCCTGCTCTTCGACGGTCGGACCTTCGCCGGCTGGCGCGGCCTGGGCTACGACACCGTTCCGACGAGTCACTGGGCGATCGTGGACGGCGCGATCAAGAAGATCGCGAACGGCGACGTCCCTCGGGTCGCGGACGGGCGGCCGCTGAACGGCGGCGATCTCATGACCGTCGACACTTTCGGGGACTTCGCGCTGACCTGGGAGTGGAAAGTCACGCCGGGCGCGAACAGCGGCGTCAAGTACAACGTCTCCGAGGAGATGTCGATCGCGCAGAACGGCACGATGACCCCCACGGCCGTCGCCCGCGGCGCGATCGCGCCCAATCACTCGGCCCTGGGCTTCGAGTACCAGATGCTCGACGACGACCGGCACGAGGACGGCAAGCTGCCTACGCACCGCTCCGGCGCGCTGTACGATCTGATCGCGCCGAGCGCCACGAAACGGCTGCGTCCGGTGGGGGAATGGAACCGCTCGACCATCATTTTCCGCGGCAACCACGGGGAGCACTGGCTGAACGGCCAGAAGATCGTCGAGTTCGACCTAGGTACGGCGCACATGGATTCCCTCCTCGCCAAGAGCAAGTACCGCTCAATTCCCGGCTTCGGAGACCGGCGCCGCGGACACATCGTCTTGCAGGATCACGGCGATGAAGTCTATTTCCGCAGTATCAAGGTGAGGCCGCTATGAAACGCCGGCACTTCGTGAAAACCGTTTCGGCGACGGGCCTCGGCCTCGCGGCCGCGCGCGCGCCCTTGCTCGCGCTCGGCGGCTCGCCGGGCGAAAGGGTCGTCGTCGCCGTCATGGGCCTGAACGGCCGGGGGACGGTCCTGGCGCGGGTGTTCGCCAAGACGCCGAACGCGGAAGTCGCTTGCGTGTGCGACGTCGACGCGCAAGTGCTCGCCAAGGGCGTGACCGCCGTGACCCAGGCGCAGGGCAAGGCGCCGAAGGGGATCGGCGACTTCCGCCGCGCGCTCGACGACAAAGGCGTGGACGCCCTCGTGATCGCCGCCCCCGACCACTGGCACGCGCCCGCCACGATTCTGGCGCTCTCCGCCGGCAAGCACGTCTACGTGGAGAAGCCCTGCGGGCACAACCCGCGCGAGGGCGAGCTGCTCGTCGAGGCGCAGCGCAAGGCCAAGCGCGTGGTGCAGATGGGCACGCAGCGCCGCTCCTCGCCGCGGGCCATCGAGGCGGTCCAGGCGATCCGCGAAGGCGTCGTCGGGCGTCCCTACCTCGCCCGCGCCTGGTACGCGAACCGGCGCCAGTCGATCGGGCGCGGCAAGGCGGCTCCCGTTCCGGCGTGGCTCGACTACGACCTGTGGCAGGGGCCGGCTCCCCGTACGCCGTACCGCGACAACGTCATCCACTACAACTGGCACTGGTTCCGCCGCTGGGGCACGGGCGAGATCTGCAACAACGGCACGCACGAAGTCGACGTCGCGCGCTGGGCGCTGGGCGTCGACTACCCCGTGCGCGTCACGTCGGCGGGCGGGCGCTATCACTTCGACGACGATTGGGAGTTCACCGATACGCAGGAGGCGGGCTTCGAGTTCGAGGGACAGCGCGCCATCGTGTGGCAGGGCCTGAGCTGCAACCCGTACCCGACCCAGAACCGGTCGCGCGGCACGATCGTGTACGGGACGGCGGGGACGGTAGTGCTCGATCAGGACGGCTACACTGTCTACGACCTCGAGAACAAAGTGGTGAAGGAGTCGATCGCGCAGGCCAGTGCGGATCCGCTGGCGCCGAGCGGCGACGATCAACTCACCGCCCTGCACATCGCGAATTTCGTCGAGGCGGTCCGCACCGGCGCGCCGGTCACCCAGCCAATCGCGGAGGGGGCGAAGAGCGTCCTGCTCTGCCACCTCGGCAACATCGCGCAGTGGACCGGACGGGCGCTGCGCATCGATCCGCAGTCCGGGCACGTGCAGGGCGACGAGCAGGCGATGGGGTACTGGCAGCGGGACTACGCTCCAGGCTGGACGCCGGTCGTCTAGGAGACGCGCCCTCATCCTCGCCGAGGATCGTTACTTCGATCCCGATCCCTCGGTTCGGCGAGTCGCGCGCATGTTGTACGACGAAACGCGCGGCCTGCCCCTCATCTCACCGCACGGGCACGTCGATCCGCGCATTCTCGCGGAGAACGCCCCCTTCCCCGAGCCGACGTCGCTGATCGTCCAGCCCGACCATTACATCCTGCGCCTGGTGTACGCGAACGGCGTGCCCCTCGAGTCGCTGGGCGTGCCGCGCAAGGACGGTACGCCTGTGGAGGCGGATCCGCGCCGCGTGTGGCGGCTGTTCGCCGAGCACTACCACCTGTTCCGCGGCACGCCGACCGGTGCGTGGCTCGACCACGAGCTGCACGAGGTGTTCGGCGTGCGCGAGCGGCTCAGCGCCGAGACGGCGGCGCGCACTTACGACGCGATCCTCGAGAGACTGCAGTCGCCCGAGTTCCGGCCGCGGGCCCTGTTCGAGCGGTTCAACATCGAGGTGCTCGCCACGACCGATGCGGCGAGCGACATGCTCGAGCACCATCGCGCGATTCGCGCATCGGGCTGGAAGGGGCGCGTCATCCCCACGTTTCGCCCCGACGTCCTGTTCCGGATCGCGGCGCCCGGCTGGCCGAAGGCGCTGGAGGCGCTGGGCCGGGCCGGCGGCGAGCCGGTCCGCGACTACGTCGGATTCGTGCGGGCGCTCGCGGGCCGCCGCGCCTACTTCAAGAGCCTGGGCGCCACGGCTACGGACCACGCCGTGCTCGAGCCGTTCACCGGCGCCCTCGACGGACAGGAAGCCGAGCGCCTCTTTCACCAGGCGTGCCAGGGCGACGTCACGCCCGACGACGAGCGCCGCTTCACGGCGCATCTCCTCATGGAGATGGCGCGGCTGTCGCTCGCGGACGAGCTCACGATGCAGATCCACGCAGGTGCGCTCCGCGACCACAACCGGCTGGTGTTCGAGCGATTCGGCCCCGACCGGGGCGGCGACATCCCGGTCGCCACCGAGTTCACGCGCAACCTGCGCCCGCTCCTCAACACCTACGGCAACGATCCGCGATTCACCCTCGTCGTGTTCACCCTCGATGAGTCCACGTACAGCCGGGAGTTGGCCCCCCTCGCCGGGCACTATCCGGCGATGCGGCTCGGGCCGCCATGGTGGTTCTTCGATTCGCTGGAAGGGATGCGGCGGTTTCGGGAATGGACGACGGAGACGGCGGGGATTCACAAAACCGCGGGGTTCAACGATGACACGCGCGCCTTCTGCTCGATCCCCGCGCGGCACGATCTGGCGCGCCGCATCGATGCCAACTTCCTGGCCGGGCTCGTGGCCCGCCACGTGATCGACGAGAGCGAGGCGCGCCCCATGGCGCGCGCGCTCGCCTACGATCTAGCCAAGCAGACCTACCACCTATGAGCCGCCGTTGAGCCGGGCTCCAGCGCCGAGGTGGAGCCCCCAGTTACCGTGGTAGAAGGTGAAGGGACTGTCCGACGACGGGTGGAACATGATGTCGAGGTCGGTCCCGATGCGCAGCCACACGCGGTTGTTGAGCTGATAGCGCACACCGATGAGCCCCGAGAAACCTCCGTCAGTCGCGTCGAGTGAGCCACGGTATGCATTGTGGACATATCCGGCGCCCAGCAGGCCCTCGACGCGACCGTGTCGTCCAACGCCCACGACGAGACGGGCATGCAGCGGCGTGTAGGTGGCGGAGCCGGCGCTCCGATCGCTGGAGGTGCGCGACATATCGAGCTCGAACGCGAGCCGGGGTCGCACGTACACGGCCAGGCGCCCGCCAGCGCCCACGGTATTGCTCATCCCCAGGTCGTTGTCGAAATCCGTAAACCGCGCGAGCGCACCGATCTCGACAGCGCCGGGTCGCTGGGCCGACGCGGGCGCCGCGGGCGCCGCGAGCAGGAGCGCCACCGCCGGTAACGCCATGCACCGAGCCATGCCGGCCGTCATGGTGATCACTTCCCTCGTCCGCGTTTGGTGGTAATGAGGATCACGCCATTCGCGCCGCGCGATCCGTACATGCTCGTGTCCGCCGCGTCCTTCAGCACTTCGATCCGCGCAACGTCGCCGGGCGAGAGATCCGCCAGCATGCTGCTCATGGATTCGTTCGGAATGGGGATACCGTCGATCACGACGAGAGGATTGTCGTCCGTTGGATTCCCGCGGATGCTGCGTTGTCCACGGATCCGGAGCCGATAGTTCCCGTCCGCCAACCGGGTCACTTCGAGACCCGGCACGCCGCGCAGCATCTCTTCAACCCGCGTGACCCGCGCATCGGTTTTGCTAGGGATGATCGTCGATACACCTGACGCGTTCGGCGCAGTCCGCGCACCTCCGCACGCGATCGCGCACGCGACGAACAGGCTGATCACGAAACGTTTCATGGTGCCTTGGCACGAATTTGACGCGCGCCTGAGCGACGTCAAGTTGGTACCTGTCGCGCACGCGCGACACGTCTCCGCGCCGTCTACCTGTTGACCACGACGGCCGACGCATTCTTTCCGCGCTTCGGGTTCGAGAAAATTCCCCGCGAATCGATCGATCCGGCACTGCAAGCATCGGAAGAGCTGCGCGGCGCCTGCCCGGCAAGCGCCGTTGCAATGCGAACCACCCTTAGTACTTCATTCCCGCCTTCTCCGCAAAACTCTTCACCGCCTCCTGCTCTTCCGCACTCAACTTCTCAGGCAGCGTGACGTGCGCCTCCACGTACATGTCGCCGCGCCGCCCGTTCCTTTCGATGCCGTGCCCCGGGATGCGGAATTTCTGGCCATGCTGCGTTCCCGCCGGAATCCGTAGCACCACGCGCTTGTCATCGAGGGTCTTCACCTTGATGCGCGAGCCCAGCAGGGCTTGCGCGAGATTGATCGGCACGACGCCGATGAGATCGAGCCCTTCGCGCCGGAAGAAGCGGTCGGGAGCCACATGGATCTGCACGATCAAGTCGCCGCGGCCCTTGGGCCCCTGATTCTTGAGGCGCAGGCGCGCCCCTTCCTCGACGGCGGGGGGAATTTCGACGTGGACGCGCTTCTCGATGCGCAGTTCGCCGCTCCCCTGACACGTCGGGCAGCGCTGCGATGGAACGGTGCCCTTCCCCCGGCATACCGGACACGGACGATTGACGGCAAAGCCGCCCTGCCCGAACGAGACCGTGCCGCGGCCCTTGCACTCGGGGCAGGTGTTGACCGTCGCGCCTTTCGCGGCGCCGCTGCCGCCGCACGTCGGGCACACCTCCGGCATCACGAGCGTGATCGGTACGGTCCCGCCCATCGCGGCGACCCGGAACGGAATCGTGACTTCGGTCTCGGTTTCCTCCGGCTCGGCTTCGCGACCTCCCGCGCCGCGGCGCCCGAAGATCGACGAGAAGATGTCGCCCAGACCGCCGAGATCCGACATGTCGAAGTCGCCGCTGTCTTCAGGAGCACTGCGGCCGCGCCGGGACCCGCCGGCGGGACCCGCGAACGCGCCATACCGGCGCAGCTGGTCGTACTTCTTGCGCTTCTCGGCGTCGCTCAGCACGTCGTGCGCTTCGTTGATCTCCTTGAAGCGCTCGGCGGCCTGCGGATTGTTGGGATTGCGGTCGGGATGGTGCTGCTTCGCCAACCGCCGGAAGGCCTTCTTGATTTCGTCGGTCGTGGCGGTCTCGGCGACTCCCAGCACCTGATAGTAGTCGCGCTGTGCCGCCATTACGTGCCCTGCCAGGTGAGCACGACGACGCGGGCCGGGCGCAGCAACGTTTCGCGCATCTTGTAACCGGGTTGCACCACCTGGCCTACGGTGTGGTCTTGCTCCGGTTTCTCGGCAGGTTGGGTCGTCACGGCTTCGTGCACCTGCGGATCGAACGGCACGCCCGCCTGGTCGATGCGGGTCACGCCGGCGTTCTCGAGCTCCTTCCACACTTTGCGTTCCACCAGGTCCACACCGTCGTGCAGCGTCTTGGCGTCGATAGCCGCGGGATCGATATGCGCAAAGCGCGACAAATCGTCGAGCGCGTCAGCGAGTCGCGCTACCAACTCCGCCTGTGCCCGCGCCCACGTCTCCGCGCGCTCCTTGATCGTGCGCTTGCGAAAGTTGTCGTACTCGGCGGCGAGCCGCAGATGTCTGTCCTTCCAGACGTCCAGCTCGGACGGTTCGGTCGCCGGCGCAACAGGCGCAGCAGGAGCCTCCACCGCTTCCCCCGTATCGGGGTCGAGCGAGGGAACGGGCGGTTGGTGGGGGCGCGGATGTTTGTTGGTCATAAGGGAACTTTCGGTCTGGCAACAAGATACCCGGAGGCAGTTTGTCTGGAAAGCGCCCCCGGTGCCGCACCTATTCCCTGCCGGCATCGCGATCCGAGCGACGATATGTCGCAATGAAATGCGTCACGTCCGCCATCACGCGTGGCACAGCGAGCAGCTCATGCGGGAGCTCTGCGTACCAGTTGAGCCGCGCACGCGGCGCGAGATCGTCGGCGAAGCGCCGAGCGACCGCGGCGTCGATCACCCGATCCTCGCCTGCAAGCAGGAGCAGCAACGGACGCTCGATGCGCTGAGCGTCCGCCAGGACTGCGTGCTGCGCCCACTGCAGCTCGGCCCGCGCGCCGGCCGTCATGTAGCGGCTTCCGGTTCCCGTCGGCAGCGTCGGCCACAGATCGGCGAGCCTCGCGGCAACGCGTTTCCACGCGGCGGGCCGCCGGCGCCACGCGAGCCAGGGGCTCGAGATGACGGCGGCCGCGGGAGGCTCGCCCGGCTGAGTTTCGAGGTAGCGCAGCACGACCAAGCCGCCGAAACCATGGCCGACCAGGACCTGGGGGACCTCGTGTCGCAGGCGGACGGCACGACGAAACGCCTGTAAGTCGCCAAGCAACTGGCTGAAGCGGGAGAGGTGACCGCGGCGGCCACCGGAGCGGCCATGCCCGCGCTGATCGAGGAAGTAGGCGGCGTAGCCGGCATCGCGGAGCCGCATCCCCGTTGCGGCCGATGGCTCCCCCGGTTTCGCCGGTTCGGGATCCCAGTCATGCAGAAACAGGACGGCGACCCCGGGATGCGTGGCCTCGTAGGCGTCGTAGACGAGGGGCGTGCCGTCGGGGGCATTGACGCGGTTCACGGCGCGGCCGCGATCAGACGGCGCAGCAAGTCGAGGGCGGCTTGCGACGCCCGCGCGCGGATCTCGCCACGCTCACCGGGGAAGATGCGCCGCAACGCGCGGACGTCCGCTCCGTACCGCGCGGCCAACCACACGGTCCCCACCGGCTTCTCTGCTGTCCCGCCCGTCGGCCCCGCGATCCCCGTGACCGCCAGTGCCGCATCGACGGCGAACTGTCGCTGCACGCCCTCGGCCATCGCACGAACGACTTGCTCCGACACGGCACCGTGCTTGTCGAGCAGCTCAGGGCGAACATCCAGGGTCCCGCTCTTCAACACGTTGTCGTAGGCGACGACCCCTCCGATGAAGACATCGGACGCGCCGGGAACGGCCGTGATCCGACCGCTCAACAGGCCGCCCGTGCATGATTCGGCGACGACTAGGCGCGCCTTTCGCGCGCGAAGCTGCTCCAGAACAACCGCAGCGAGGTCGGTCCCATCTTCGCCGTAGCCGTCCTCGCCGGCTCGTTCGCGCAACTGCGCCGTCGCCGCCGCGAGACGGCGCTCCGCGTCGTCGGCGCGCAGTCCCCACGCCGTGACACGCAGTTCCACGCCATCAGTCGATGGCAAATAGGCGAGCGTCAACGGCGCGATGTCGTCCTCGATCGCGCCCACGCGCTCGGCGAGCGCCGACTCGGCGACGCCGGTGGTGCGCACGGTGCGCGATCGCACCACCAACCCCGAGCTGCGCTCGGCGAGCCGGGGCAGCACCTCCTCGGCCAGCAGCCCGCGCATTTCCGACGGCACGCCGGGCAGCATCACGACCACCCGGCCGCGGTCTTCCAGCCACAACCCCGGAGCCGTGCCCCGAGGGTTCGCCAGGACGGTGGCGCCGTCGGGGACTTCGGCCTGCGTGCGATTCACCGCGGGCATGGCGCGGCCCAGCCGCCGGAAGCGCTCCTCGAGCGCGCGCAGCACTGCGGCGTCCAGCCGCAGTGGCTTATTGAAGAGCGCCGCAACTTCCTTCTTGGTCATGTCGTCGCGGGTCGGGCCGAGGCCGCCGGTCGTGATGACGAAGCCGGTGCGGTCCAGCGCCTCGGCCACCGCGGCGCGAATCGCGTCGGGCCGGTCGGCGACGGAGGTGTGCCGGACGACTTCCACGCCCGCGCCCGCCAGGGCCCGTCCCAGCTCCGCGGCATTCGTGTCGATGATCTGGCCCAGCAGGAGCTCGCTGCCGATGGTGACGACCTCGAGCTTCACTTGCCGACTTTGAGGAGTGTCCGGTAGCGGTAGAGGTAGACGAGGAGGGAATACACGGTGAGCACGATGGCGCCCGCGAGCGTCACCGCCACGAACCAGCCGTGGAACTGGTCCCAGAAATTGCGGAAGTCCCCGGCCAGATGCATTTCGGCGATCGCATCCTTCCAGGCGAACCAGGCGATGGTCGCGCCGATGAAGATGTTCTGGACGACGGCCTTCAGCTTCCCCGCACCCATCGCGGGAATCACGATTCCGCGGCGCTTGGCGAAGAAGCGGAACGCGGTGATGAGCACCTCCCGCCCGACCAGGAGGAGCGCGACCCAGACCGGGAAGCTCCCCCACCATTTGATGCGATAGTCCACGAGAATCGTCGGGTGGCGCGTCATCCAGAAGATCGGGATCAGGGTCGCGAACAGCAGCAGCTTGTCGGCGATCGGATCGAGCAGCATGCCGAGCTCGCTGATCGAGCCGTAGCGCCGCGCCAGATAGCCATCGACCAGATCCGAGAACGCGGCGATCAGGAAGACCACGAACGCGATGACTTTGGGCCAGTATCCGGAAATGAACGGCAGCAACGCGATCACCGGCGTAAGGCTAATGCGCGCCAGCGTGATGATGTTGGGCAGGGTCCACCGCATCGCGACGACTCTCAGCTCAGCGTTTTGAGCACCAGCTTGCTCACGGCTTTCAGCGTGTCGAACACGCCGTCCCCGCGGACCGCCACAGCCTCGTGATAGGCCGCGTGGCCGACCCACTCGCCCCCGACTTTCTCGGCGAGGCTTTCGCCCGGATGCGCCGGGTCGGGCGTCTGTTTCTGGCGCGCGGCGTCCTCGATGGGCCACCCCGGATTGAGCGACGCCTGCAGGTCCTTGATCGGTGCCGCGTTGGGCAGGTCGCGCTTGTTGTACTGAATCACGAACGGAATCCTCGTCAGATCGTAGCCGTACTCCGCCATGTTGTCGTACAGGTTCTGCATCGACTCGACGTTCGCCTCCATGCGCTCGATCTGGCTGTCGGCGACGAACACGATGCCGTCCACACCCTTGAGGATGAGCTTGCGGCTGGCGTTGTAGTAGACCTGCCCGGGGACGGTGTACAAGTGGAACCGCGTCTTGAAGCCGCGAATCGTCCCGAGATCGACGGGTAGAAAATCGAAGAACAGCGTGCGCTCGGTTTCGGTGGCGAGCGAGATCATCTTGCCGCGCGTGTTGGGCGAGACCTTGCCGTAGATGTGCTCCAGGTTGGTCGTCTTCCCACCGAGGCCCGGCCCGTAGTAGACGAGTTTGCAGTTGATCTCGCGGGACGCGTAGTTGATCATTGACATGGGCGCGTCCCTTTAACCGAAGAGTTTGTCAATTTCGTCTTCCGCCCCTTCGAGCAGGCCTTTTTGCTGGGCCTGGCCCGTCCCGACACGATTGAACATCTCCTCGAAGACCTTATTGAGATCGCCGACGACGGTTTTGGCTTTGAGCTTCACCAACCCCAACGTCGCGCGCTGATCGAACAGCACGACGAGAATCACGCGCTTCGCCACGTCCGCGAGGTACATCGACTCGCGCTCACCCTGATGTACCAGCGACGCGAACTCCGCTTCGCCGATCATCTTCGCGAGCTGATCGTTGGCGCTGAAATCGGCGGCGGTCAGTGAGGCAAAAGCGGTCGGATCGAACTGCGGCGTTTCCCCGACGGTGGCGACGAGCTGGCCGTTGCGGTCGACGAGCAGCGCACAGCGGGCGTTCGAGTCACGCAGGAACGCCTGCAGGTGCTTCTGGATTTGCTTGAAATCGTTCTCGTTGAAAGACCAGCTTGCAGCCCCGGCCATGCGCCTCCTAGAGGTGGGTCAGGGAGTCAGTCAGTCTCGGACATCTCGCGCCGGGCCGCAAGCGCCTGGGCAATGGTCACCGCGTCCGCATACTCGAGGTCGCCGCCCACGGGCAAGCCGCGCGCGATCCGCGTGACCCGTACGCCGCTGGGCTTCAGCACCTGCTGGAGATATGTCGCCGTGGCCTCTCCCTCCATCGACGGGTTGGTCGCCACAATGACTTCCCGAACCTCCGAGCCGTTCGCCAGCCGCGCGAGCAGCCGGTCCACATGCAAGTCATCCGGCCCTATGCCGTCCAGGGGAGATATCCGGCCGCCCAGCACATGATAGCGGCCCCGATAGCGGCCGGCGCGCTCGATGGCACCGACGTCACCCGACTCTTCAACCACGCACAGCAGCGCCGCGTCGCGCCGCGGGTCGCGGCAGATGGGGCACGGATCCTCGTCCGAGAGATTGCCGCAGGCCCCACACGCCATGACCGTGCCACGGACGCGCCGGATCGCTTCCGCCAACCGCTCCGCGGTCTCCGCGGGCTGCTTCAGCAAGTGGAACGTGAGCCGTTGGGCGGTCTTACGCCCGATCCCGGGGAGCTTGGCCAGCTCCGCCACAAGGTCCTCGATGGCGGACACGGATAGGCCGGGGGCGGGGGCCTAGAGCGGCAACTGAAATGGGAACGGCAGACCCGACGCCAGCTTCCGCACCTCGGCCTGATACAGCTCGGCCGCGCGCTTCTGCGCCTCCGCCACCGCGGCAAGCACGAGATCCTCGAGCATCTCGACGTCGCCTTGACTGACCGCCTGGGGATCGATCTTGATGCCGCGAATGTGCCCCCGCCCGTCGACCGTGGCCTGGACCATGCCCCCACCGGCCGACACGGTCAGTGTCTGCTGCGCTAACTGCGTCTGGATCTCGGTAAGCCGCCCCTGCATCTGTTGGGAGAGCTGGAGCAGGCTAGATAAATCCGCCATACGTCGAAAGTTACCCCTCGTGAGACTGTTGGCAAGCTATTCGAGCAACTCCAAATCTAATGCGTCCACAGCCGCGCTTAAGGTGGGATCCTTGGCGCGCAGACTCTTGAGGCGCTCGGCGTTGGCTCCCTGCTCCGTGATGCGCTCGGGAGGGGCGGCGGGGGGTGGGGCACTGCCTGCGACGACCTTCACGCGCGGTGCCTCACTCACATACCGCCCCAGACTCTGCGCGATCGCATCGCGCTGCCGCTCGAGTCCCTCGGCATGGATTGCGTGGCCGGGACGGAGGGTCACGACGCGGCCATCGACGCCCACGACGTCCGCTTCCGCCAGCAGGCTGCCGAGCATCGGCGACTTCGCGCGGGCGTCGCTGATCACGTGTGCCCAAATGGACCGAACGTTGTCGAGGGTGGGTTCCAGCTTCTGACCGGGGACGGGGGAAGAGGGAGGGGGGACGGGTACTGCTGGCGCAGGAACTGATGCGGGCCCGGTCGTACCCGTCCCCCGTCCCACGTCCCCCTTTCCTAGCGCTTCGATCACTTCGGAAAGCTCGACGGTTCGGTCGAGCATCGCCCACCGCAGCAACAAGACTTCGACGAGCAGCCGCGTGTTGGCACTGCGGCTCAGACGCTCTTCGGACTCGCTCAGAATCGTGAGCAAGCGGACGATGTCGCCGGGGGGGAGCTGCGGCGCGTACTCGCGCACGACGGCCGACAGGCCTTCCGTCATCCCTTCCGGCTGGCCGCCGACGCCGACGAGGAGCAAGGCGCGCAATGTCTCGGCGGCGCCGTTGACGAACTCGCCGAGGTCCGCGCCACCCTCGAGCAGCCGCTCGACGAGTGGGAAGACCCCGGCAGGATCCCGTCCCACGATGGTCCGGAGCATCTCGCCGTAGAGCTCGTCGGGGATCAGTCCCAGGACCTCGCGCACCCGATCGGCGGTGACCGGCCCTTCACCAAACGAGAGCACCTGGTCGAGGAGCGAGAGCGCGTCGCGCATCCCGCCGTTGGCGCTCTTCGCGATGAGATGCAGGGCGTCGTCCTCGACCGACAGCTGTTCAGCCTTGGCGACCTCCTTGAGGCGGGCGACGATCGCGTGCGGGCCGATGCGCCGGAAGTCGAAGCGCTGCAGCCGCGACAGGATCGGCGCGGCGGTGTTGGCGATCTTTTGCGGCTCGGTCGTGGCGAAGACGAACACGACCCGGGCGGGTGGCTCCTCGAGAATTTTCAGCAGCGCGTTCCACGCCTCGCGGGTGAGCATGTGGGCTTCGTCGACGATATAGACCTTGGATCCCGCCTCGGTGCTCGCGGCGTACATGGCCCGCTCGCGCAGGTCGCGCGCGTCGTCGACGCCCCGGTTGGAGGCCGCGTCGAGCTCGACCACGTCCAGATTGGCGGCTCCGGTCCAGATGCGCCGGCACGGATCGCATTCGCCGCACGGCTCCCCTTCCCCCGCCGACCTACGGCGCTCGCAATTCAGGGCCATCGCGAGGATGCGGGCCGCGGTCGTCTTGCCGACGCCGCGCGGTCCTGCGAACAGGTAGCCGTGCGCGACCCGCCCCTGGGAAACGGCACCGCGGAGCGCGGCCGCCACGTGATCCTGGACGATGAGATCGCTGAACTGTTTCGGGCGGTACTTGCGAGCTAACGCGATCATTTGAGCAATCTAGCAGGAATTGCGGATTGCGGATTGCGGATTTTGCAGGGAGTGAAATGCCCCAGGCACCCCGCAACGAATCCCGACATCGTTTAGCGCTGCTCCCTGCGGGGGCCTGACGCGGTTCACGAGCGGAAAGCCTGCGGACCTGGGGCGCCCGAAACTTACCCAGACCAATCCGCAATCCGCAATCCGAAATCCGCAATTGTGCTTACGGACAATCGGTCTTTCCAGGAGCAGCACGGGGGGGGACGGTGACCGTGAGGTACTGGCGCATCCCGTTCGCGATCACGGCGAGGCTCGTCGTCCCGGGCTGATCGGGCTTCAGCACCACGACCCCAGAGACGCTGTCCTGCGCCACGCGGACCACCCGGAAGATGCGCGCGTCGGCGACGGCGGCGCGCAGTGCCAGCAGCGGTGTCGCATTGGCAAAGCCGTCCTGCGCGGACACGCGCAACGTGACACTCGAGTCGGGGCGGATCGCGAATCGGGTGGCGACGTTGGCCTGGCCACACAGCACGACGAGCTGCGCCGCCGCTCCCGGCGCCACGTTGAAGGCGACTTGTTTCTCGATCACGCCGATCGAGGCGATGACGGTCGCCAGGCCGGCACGCTCGCCTAACGTCACGCCGACGCGAGCCTGTCCTGCCGCATCGGTCAGGGCGGCAGCCGGCTCGATGCGCGCATTGATCCCCGTGAACGCCACGGCCTGACGCGACAGCGGTGTGCCCGCCGAGTCGCGCGCTTCAAACACGAGCGCGCGCGGCAGCTGGGCACCCGCAGAGCCGCGCTGGCCGCCACCTGACAGAAAGCCCGAACGCGTGGCGGAGGCGATGGAGGAGGGTGGGGGGGGGCGTGGAGGTGCTGGAGGTTGGCGAGGTGCCGGCCGCGTCGCCGCACGGCGTGCGCAATCATCGACTGCCGCCAGCAGCGCCGCATCCGCACCCAGCAGCCTGAAATCGTGGCGATCGCGGTCGGTGGGGTCGAACGTCAGGCAGTTCCGTCGAACGAGCTGTCTCAGCTCCGCGGGCGCCATCACCGAGCCGGAAAGCAGGCGCACCAGATCACTCTTGCGGAGCGGCGCGGGCGCCGACCCGCCCGCCTGCATCGCGAGCAGCAAGACGACCAAGGTGCTCACGGCCGCGGGCACCCCGAGTTGTCGAAGCGTCGCGAAACCGCGTCCACCGCCGCGTACAGCGCCTGATCCTGCACCGCCCGCCGCTGATCGAACGACGCCACGCGCGCCCGTCGCTCCGTGCTATACGTGATCCACAGGTTTTCGACCGACACGAGGCCGGTGGCGAGTCCGGCACAGTCCACCTGACCACTCGCGAAGAGGCGCGCCCGATCCTGGAAATTGCGCACCGCCCGTGTCAACGAGTCGCTCAGGCGGTCGAACCGCGCGAACGGTGAGACGACCGGCTGTGGGGCCGGAGGCGGCGCCGGGCGCGGCTGAGGTGGCGGCGCCGGCGGCGGCGCCGGCGGCGGCGCCGGCGGCGGCGCGGCGATAGGGGATGTGGCGGCAGGGGGTGCGCTCGCGGTTG
>WNFX01003095.1_pt1 | contig 18228 bp, 13 predicted proteins | sample 5400111 | NCBI WGS metagenome assembly WNFX01 (sample SAMN13153363, study PRJNA577476) | soil metagenome | isolation source: 40 cm soil or saprolite under grassland replicate 1 | place: USA:California | collected 2016-06-15 | reverse complement strand
TGGGACTTGGAGAGAGCGCGGACCTGCCTGCGATAGAACGCCTGAACGACTATCTGCAAGACAGGCACCTCCTGCTCTTGCTCGACAACTTCGAGCAAGTTATTACAGCGGCACCGCTCCTGGCGGAACTCCTCCAAAGCTGTCCTTCTCTCAACATGCTTGTCACAAGCCGCGAGGCCTTGCACATTCACGGCGCATATGAGTTTCCTGTCCCGCCATTGGCGCTCCCCGATCTCAAGCATCTGCCAGACATCGAGACACTTTCACACTACGCTTCTCTCGCTCTCTTCACGCAACTTGCGCTCGCCATCAAGCCTGACTTTGTTCTGACGCAAGCGAGTGCCCGTGCTATTGCAGAAATATGTATCCGTCTGGATGGATTACCACTGGCTCTTGAATTAGCGGCAGCTCGCATCAAACTCCTGCCTCCAGAGGCATTGCTGGCACGACTGGGGCGTCGTTTGCAGGTGTTATCCAGTGGAGATCGTGATCTCCCAGTACGACAGCAAACGTTAAGGAATACCATCAAGTGGAGCTACGATTTATTAGACGCAGGGGAGCAACGGCTGTTCAGGTGTCTTTCTGTCTTTGTTGGTGGCTGCACCCTGGACGCGGTGGAGACGTTCTATGCATTGCCTGGCAATGTGACGACATATGTACTTGACGGTGTAGGACGGTTAATCGACAAGAACCTGGTGTACCAGGCCGAGCAAGAGGGCAATGAGCCACGACTGCACATGTTGGAAACGATCCGCGAATATGGATTAGAGTGCCTTGATGCCTGTGGGGAGGCGCAGATCACTCGCCGTGCTCACGCTGCCTATTACCTGGCACTGGCAGAGGAAGCGGAGCTCCAGACAGCAGGGCGGCAACAGGTCATGTGGTTGGAGCGACTGGAACGCGAGCATACGAACCTGCGGGCGGCTTTGCACTGGTTGAGAGATGCAGGAGAGCCTGAACAGGCACTGCGGTTGGGAGGTGCGCTCTGGTGGTTCTGGTGGGTGCATGGTCATTTGAGCGAGGGGCGCGGCTGGTTGGAGAGCATGCTTACCGCAGGGAAAGAAGTTTCTGATGCCGTGCGGGCAAAGGCACTCTATGGCAATGGGGTCCTGGCATATGCCTCTGATGACCGTACGAAGGCGCAAGCTCTCTTCGCGGAGAGCCTGGCTCTCTCCCAGAAACTTGGAGAGAGGCGCGGTATCGCAATCTGTCTGTATAAACTGGGATACGTGGCCTGGTCAAGGGGGAACTATACAGCGGCTCGTTCACTGGCAGAACAAGCGCTGGAAATAGTCAGAAAGTTGAACCGCAAAGATGATATTGCCGATGCGCTCCTTCTGCTGTCCGAGGTATTGATCAATCAAGGTGAGTATACCGAGGCGCGAACGCTGATCGAAGAGAGCCTCACGCTCTTCAGAGCCTCAGGTGACGAATGGGGTATGGCCTATACGCTCATCTACCTGGCTCGCGCAACCTTCTTTGCAGGTGATGCTGCCATGGCGCGCTCCGCCCTCGATGAATGCCTGGTGATCTCCAGAGAATTGGGCTACAAAGGAGGCATTGCCTGGGCGCTCAGTGTCCTGGGGCGAGTCATACTCCATCAGGGTGATGGGGTTGAGGCTCGTTTGCTGATAGAGGAAAGCCTGGCAATACGCAGGGAGCTGGAGGATCGTCCGGGCATTGCTGACTCGCTCTTCCATCTAGCGGAAGTGACCTCTTCTCAGGGGGACTACCCACAGGCACAATCCCTTTATAGAGAGAGCCTGGCGATAGCTGAGGAACTGGACGACAAATGGCTCATTGCTACCTGCCTGCAAGGATTGATGGGAGTAGCCCTGGCGAGTGGGCAACCTGCATGGTCTGCACGACTGTGGGGAACTGCAGAGAGAATCCGTGAATCTCTGGGTGTGCCTATTCCATTGGTGGAACGTGCCAGTTATGAGCAGATGGTGAACAGTCTTCATACTCAACTTGGCAAAACTGCATTCAGGGCAGCCCGGAAGGAGGGACGATTGATGACGCCTGTGCAGGTTCTTGCCGCGCAGGGGCCAGTGAAACTCTCTACAGAAGCTGCCCAACGAGCAGAAAAGGCAGGCACTGTAGCAACACCTATCTCCCCGCTTTCTGCAAAACTGACAGTGCGCGAGGTCGAGGTGCTGCGCATGTTAGCTTTGGGATTGACTGACACACAAGTGGCCGAGAAACTTGTGATCAGCCGGCGAACAGTCAATACTCACCTCACCTCAATCTACAGTAAAATAAACGTCTCTACACGGAGCGCTGCCACACGTTATGCTCTAGATAATAGGCTGGTTTGACCAAGAATCAGAATTCAACTCCGTTATGTAACGTACAGGCTTTCACCCATGTCCCCCACAGTCGGCTGCAGAGAGATTGCAAAAATAAGTTACTTAACAGATGCGCTCTCACTCTTCCCGGTTTACACTGCTCTCAGTGGCAGTTATATGAGAAGCCCCTATATCACAAATCTTTATCAATTTCTATGAAAAACCAGGAGAAAAAAAGTGAAAAACCTCATCTTATCGTACTGCAAGCATCTCTTTGCAGGCGCAAGCGTGCTCCTACTGCTAGCCCTTCTACTTACTGCATGTAGTAGTAATGGTGCGAGTGCCAGCAGCAGTTTGAACATGGTTGGAAGAGTCCGGAGTGATGCACCTCAAGCGCCACTTTCCCAGAGCACACTCGGCCCACAGGCATGTCCTGGCAAGACGAACAATCTCTCGTATTGGGACAACATTATCAGGACAAGTGGTGATGCCAAGGTTGAGAGTGTCAGCTGCGCCAAATTCATGACCTCTCCTGGGCTGCAAGCGCTGGTACTGGTGCGTCACCATAGCACTGGCTCAATTGCTGATGTCTACGTCTATGCCAAGATCCTGAGCCATAAGCCGGCGCGGATCTTCAAGTTGTCAGGCCTCTTGCATGGAAAAGCGAAGATCAGTGTCTACAACACCGTCTTGACGGCCCAGGCACAAAACAGTTCAACCCTGGTACCAGACCTCTTCCGCGAATTTAAGTGGTCGGATGGTGCCGGGGCATTTGAACAAACCGTCTTCCCTGGCATGTTCCCCGATATGACCCGCTATCAAGCCGAAGCAGACCAGGCCGAAGTCAATCAAGGTCATCAACCCTGGAAACTTGATGCCCTCGACACCACCAAAAGCGCCCTTGGCCTTTTCAAGAGAGACTGGAATAATCCAGTGACCCTTGTGAGTGGTGGTGGACTTCATGACGCTCATGCCGTTGTACGCGTGGAAGCATATCCGCAAGGCTCTGGCGCTTTTGCCATTCTCGTCAAGCTCAGTCGCCTTGAAGGAAATACTCACGGTGGCATCTGGGAGATTGTTGCCGTGCAAGGCAATCGGATGTCTCTCACTGCTCCGGTGAATGGCGCCCTCTTAACAAGCCCAACCATCGTCAAAGGCTCTGCTCCCCTGTTTGAGGCTGAAGCTGGCGTTGTAGAGATACTGGATAGCCACAATACCAGGATTGGTAGTGCTATTGCGACAGGTTCTCCCTTCTCGGTTCGTGTCAGCTACAGCTCAAGTTTCCATGGCGGTGCTCAGGAAGGTATTGTCTCTCTCTACTATCAAAGTGGCGCAAATACACCATTCATGGTGAAAGTCCTGCTGGGTGCATAACTGATGTTGGGAGCCCGCTCCAGGGCGACCGCAAGGGATCGCCCCTACTATACGCGGATCAGCCTGCCAAACCCGTATAGAGAGGTTGCCCCAGTCCTGGGGTGGTGCAGGCAACCCCTGGCTCTATCCTTAAGTTGGTGCGCATGGGAGGAGAAGGATATCCTCCCTTTGAAGTATACAGTCGATCTAAAACCATCTCTGAAGGAGAAATTACGATGAAAGGTTTTCAAGACAACAGTCCATCTTCGGTAGTCTCTTCATATCGTCCTCGATTCATGATTCTTGCAGTGATAAGTGCATGTATTCTGTTCACTTTGGTCGTGAGTGTTAGTAGTGCAAATCTGTCTTCCAGCGCCAGTGCTGCCTCGATTGCCCATGCATCCACGACCTCGCTCTCAGCAAGCTATGCAGTGAAAGTCTTCTTCTCCAAGTCTCCTGAGTCACTCAACAATGGCTCTGCCGTCTATGCAGTTAATCGCATGTCGCCAACCATAGCCGTGGGCACCTATGCCATCCAGCTCTTAATCGCTGGGCCTACCCTCTCCGAACGCCAGGCTGGCTACTTCACGGAACTCAATACGATGCTCAGTGGCCCATCGAACTGCTCGGCACCGCTGCCTGTCGGGGGACCAGACTTCACACTGGCGCTGAACAAGAAAGGCACGGTGACGCAAACAGGGACCGCGACAGTAAAATTCTGCCGTAGCCTCAACTCGGCAGGGATCGGTGCAGATGCGCGTGTGACCACGGAAATTAATGCGACCCTTAAACAGTTCCCAAACATCACAAAAGTGGTGATCCTCACGAAGGATGGACACTGCTTTGGTGATGGGAGTGGGATGGATCTCTGTCTGAGGTAGAAGAGAAGGGGCTGCTTTGCGCTCTTATCCGGATGTTCCCACCGTCCTGCGCAGGACGGTGGGGATGTTTTTGCGTTCGGCTCAAGCACTTGAAATGGCTCCGCTGGCTCTCAAGAGGCGAGGGAAAAACCCGGCTGCATCTGCACAGAGTTACAACCGCTGTCCTTTTTTGTCAGAAGCGCACTGACAGGCCCCAGGTGCTTGCCAGATGCGCACGATGCCGTCATCATCTGCCGAGGCGAGGCGTATTCCATCAGGAGACCAGGCGATGCCATTCACCCATCCATGGCAGCAATACATCCAAAGGGGGTTGTCTGTAGCAGCGTTCTTGTTAATATTGACAGGAGTGAACTTCATTTTGATGGGAGGAGGCCATTGCTTTTCAGTCTCAGGTAGATCCATAAGCCCACGCCCAGCAAAAGCCCCCCGAAGAGGTAGCCTCCCAGCACATCGCTGGCCCAATGGTCTCCCAGATAGATGCGCGAAGGTCCGACAAGTACGACGAAGAGCGCGGAGATGATCAGCAACATATAGCGCCACCAGCCATCCTTTTTAAAGAGGATGATGCCGAACGACAACAGCAGTCCCCAGAAGGCAACATAGGACATGACATGTCCACTGGGAAAGCTCTGGCCGCCGCTCATCTGAATAATCTCAACGAGACTCGGGCTTGGTCGTGGACGACTCACAATCAGCTTGATCAACACATTCAACAGGAGACTCACCCCCGACAAACTAACAATGAACAGCGCTTCCAGGCGCAGACGGAAGTACCAGAAGATCAGCGCAGTAATCAGGACGACCGCAGACATCAGAAGTGGCTTATTGCCAAAGGCACTGACCAAGATCATGCTGGTACTGAGCCAGGGGGATTTGTTCTCTTGAAATTCCCGCGTGATCGTTACGTCTACAGGAATCACGGAATGAACGTGGACAAACCATGCTAGCAGCGTGAAGAGGACAAATGCTACAAGGTAGATGACCACAAAGATGCGTGCCCGAAGAGAAGAGACGCTATACCATGGTTCTCTCGTTCTCGTGACCTCTTGCTCCACCGGCTCCACTACGTCGTCCACATGCTCTTCTATATTCTCTTTCATGAGCTTTTGTGTCATAGGGTTGCTCCTGTTATACATATCCTGAAGGATACTCGTAATATTGACGTTTAGACTTATTTGGCCTCGAGAAGAACTTGTACTCAAGTAGCTATTGTTACAACGAGACGAAGAAGAACTATTAGGATACAGATTTCTGAAATCAAGTTCTTTGGCATTGTTACACATTGACAATCGTCATAAAAGGATGTTATGGTATTTGCAACGTTGCAAACACTGAAATAAGGCTCTGTTAGAAGTTGTTCCTGTGAGGACTCCTTATCTAGCGGGCAAACACACTATCGACACAGTCAAGCAATTGTACACAGTCTCCCACCTTAAGAATGCTTTGGAGTTCTTCTATTTTTAGAGGTTATACACATAGTGCTGACCTTTTCTGAAGTCCATCGGAAGCAACGTTTTAGGCACTGGCAAAAATAGAGAAAGAGTCTAACGTGTTTGATCGCTGGAAATTGAAGGATTTTACGCCTGGAGAGGGAGTTGCTGGCAAGGTATTTACAGAGCAGTTTGATACAAGTGATTGGATAGACATCACGGCTCCCGGGGATGTGCATCAAGCACTAATCGAGGCCGGTCGTATCGAAGATCCTTTTTATGATAGGAACGAAGACAAATGCGCCTGGATGGAAGGGCGAGAGTGGTGGTATCGTATCAGCTTCGAGAGCGAAGAGAAGCCTCTAAGCCAGGATGAGCGATTCCTCCTGGTCTTTCAGGGATTGGACACGTTTGTCACCATCTGGCTCAATGGTGAGGTATTGGGCAGACATATGAACATGTTTCGCGAGGCAGTCTTTGATGTCAGTCAGCGTTTGCGCACCAATGAGCCCAATATGCTCGCTCTCTGTTTTCACCCACCACTCCAGCAGATCGAGAAAGCTCCATTCGAGAGCTGGGGGCGGAACCCCGAACGAGTAATGATGCGCAAGGCGCAATTTGGCTATGGGTGGGATTGGGGTCCGCGCCTACCAACCATTGGGATCTGGCGCCCGGTTGAACTACGCCGCCAACGTTGTGCCAGCATGCAAGGAATGCATTTCTCTACGTTTGAAATAGATACGAACAGCAATACAGCGCTGGTAGCCATTCAGGTAGACGTAGAGCGATTTGCTGGAGATCAAGCGCTAGCGCTCTCCATCGCATTGCACTCGCCTGGCAGCCCGTCGGGAACGACAGCCGCAGTTGAACAATCGTTGAAGCTACAGGGAAGTGGATCTCAGCTCTCAGCAAAGGTGTACATGGAGATAGAGAATCCCCAACTATGGTGGACCCATGACCTGGGGGAGCCTGCGCTCTATACCCTGCAGGCCACCTTGTACGGGGATGGCGATCAACTCGAGCAGCAGCAGCGAGAGGTTGGCATTCGCACGCTGGAACTAGACCAATCACCGGATACCGGCGAGCCGGGGACGCGCTTTTTTCGCTTCGTGCTCAATGGTGTGCCAATCTTCGCACGGGGAGCCGACTGGATTCCCGCTCACTCTTTTGTCGGAGCGATCAGCGCGGAACGGTATGAAATGCTCTTGAGAGCGGCACAAGAGGCGAATATGAACATGCTGCGGGTGTGGGGCGGTGGTATCTATGAACATGATGTCTTCTACGAGCTATGCAATCGGTCAGGCATACTGGTTTGGCAAGATTTTATGTTCGCCTGCGCCATGTACCCGGAGGATAATCCCAGCTTTGTAGATGAGGTAGAAGCGGAGGCTCGTTACCAGGTACGCCGGTTGCGTACCCATCCCTGCATGGCGCTGTGGTGCGGCAACAATGAAAACCAGTGGATCCATGACCGCACCTATTGGGATCAACCGGACTATCCTGTTCCTGGTTCGCTCTACTACAACAAGCTTCTCCCTCAGATCGTGCAGGAACTTGATGGGAAAACGGCTTACTGGCCCGGTAGCCCCTACGGGGGGAATGACTACAACAGCACGGAGGATGGCGACCTGCACAACTGGCAAGTGTGGCACGGCAACCTCCCCCGGCGCTTTGGTGAGAAACCCCGCGTGGACCAGAGCCCCGAAGGAGTTTCCTTTCTGCACTATGCTGAAGATATGGGCCGCTTCAGCAGCGAATTTGGCATGCATGCATCACCTGTCTATGATACGTTGCGTCGCAACATTCCAGCCGATCAGCTCTCCTATCACAGCCCATCGATGGATCATCACAATAAGGACAATCCGAAGAATAAGGGCGACAATCTGATGATAACGGTAACGGGACTGCCCAACAATTTGGAGGAGTACATCGACTACAGCATGATCGCCCAGGCAGAGGGACTCAAGTTCGGGATTGAGCATTACCGACGACGTAAACCCCATTGCTCTGGCACGCTCATCTGGCAACTTAACGATTGCTGGCCCGTATTAAGTTGGAGCATACTGGACTACTATGGTTTCGGTAAAGCTGGATACTTCTACACCAGGAGAGCGTACGCTCCGGTACTGGCTTCTTTTAAGGAGTGGGATGATGGTGGTGTTGAACTATGGATTTGTAACGATACGCTCAACGAGGTAACGGAGACACTCACGATCAGGTCAGGGACCTTCGCGAACGGTACGGTATGGGAAGAAAGCTGCCAGATACGAGCAGGGGCTAACAGCAGCCAGGTGGTCTGGCATTGTACTGCTGGTAAGATTACTGCTGGCCCTGACAGCTATCTCTCGGTGCACACGACGAACAGTCTATTTCCAGCGAATCGCTACTTCTTCTCTCCCATCAAAGAGCTGCAGCGTACACCAGCTCCGCCTGAGATAACGATCACGCCAGGTGGTGAGCACGAGTTACATGTTCAACTTCGCGCAGTGACCTATACGTATTTCTTGCATCTCAACGTGCCAGACGAACGTACTCACTTCACCGACAATTATTTCGATCTGGAGGCGGGAGAAAGCCGCATGATCATCATTACTAATCGATCTATAACGCTCACACCTGAAAAGGTTTCAGCAGGTTGGCGTTAGGGATGAGGCTTGCTTATGTGTTCCCTTCTCAGGCCGTGGGGGCAAAAGTTGTATACACTCGGTTTAGCTCTAATGTAAATGCAAACTTTCTCCCGGCGAAAACCACACCATTATCCGGGTTCGCAAACAACCTTAAAAACTCAACCTATTCTGTCCCATTCGAGCGAACTCACCCACAGAATAATTAGTGTACTTTCGCCAGGAGAAAGTTTGCATTTACTCCCAAAGGGGCTACAGCATTGCGAGCGAAGCCGCTCGACGACAGCTCATTGAGTCGGCTTCGACAAGTTGTGAGGTGCCGAAAGGCTAGGCTTCGGCGATGAGCGCGATAGAAATCTTCATTTTCCTCCGTTAGTTGGCTTGATATTCTGATTCACCTGGAACAGATTGCTGGGATCATACGTGGCTTTGATCTGGGCCAGTCGGGCGTAGTTGTCGCGGTACGCCGCTTTCACATTGTCCGTGCCCTCATCCATCATCATGTTGATATAGCCCCCTCCCGACGAATAGGGATGCAATGCCATCCAGTAATCCCTGGCCCACTGGATCATGCGCTCGTTGTTGGCCGGGTCGGGGTCAACCCCGACGATCACCTCGGCGAAGTTGGCGTCACGGAAGCTGAATGCAGTGTCGCTCGGGCTGGCCCGATGGGCAGCGCCATTGATCGGATAGAGGTGCATCGTCGAGTGCATCGTCGGCAGTTGCGCGCTGTACTTCAGGTGCAAATCAATCGCCTTCTCACTCAGGTCTTTGAAGAAGTCGGCCTTCCAGTACCACTGCAAGCCCTTCGGGTACAACGCATCGAACAGGCTCTGCAGCGCCGGCCACGGAATCGGCCCGGCGATATCCATTGCCGGGGCGCGAAAGGCACGAATGGGTTTGAAGAGCTCGTCGGCCTTGTCCAGCGCGCCGCTGTAGCACCACACGATGACGCACATCTTCTGCAGGTGAAACTGCTCCGGGAACGGTGGTGCTGGTGGCACCGTGACAAACCCGAACCAGCCGTTGATCTCTTCGGGAGCGTTCAAGATGAAGTCGCGCCAGAACTTCATCACGTCTGCCGCCTGTTCGAGCGGCCAGAACATCGGCCCGCCATAAACCGTGCTGATGGGGTGCAGCTGGAACAGGAACGAGGTGACGACGCCGAAGTTGCCGCCACCACCGCGGACTGCCCAGAACAGGTCGGCATGATCCTGGGCGCTGGCCGTGACAAAGCTGCCATCGGCGAGGACCATGTCAACGCCAAGCAGGTTGTCGAGCGTCAGGCCCAGTGTACGCGAGAGGTAGCCGATGCCTCCGCCCAACGTCAGTCCACCGACACCGGTCGTCGAAATGAAGCCACTGGGGGTGGCCAGCCCGAAGGCATGGGTGGCATGGTCCACCTCGCCCCAGGTGCAGCCGCCTTCCACACGAGCGGTGCGCGCGGACGGATCGACGCGTATACCCTTCATGCCTGAGAGGTCGATCACCAGACCGTCATCGCAGGTACCCAGACCGGGGCCGCTATGCCCGCCGCCGCGCACGGCCAATGTCAGCTCGTGCTCGCGGGCAAAGTTGACCGCGGCAATCACATCGGCCACATCCACGCAGTGGGCGATCAGAGCGGGTCGTTTCTCGATCATGCCGTTGTAGACCTGGATAGCCTGCTCGTAGCCAGCATCACTGGGACGAAGCAACTCTCCGCGCATGCGCGATACAAGCTCCTGAATTGCCGTTTCCTCTAAAGCGACGGGGGTGTTTTGTTGTTCCAACATTCCTTTTCTCCTTGTCCATGTTGTTAAGTAAACTGTGTATGCAACGGTCAACGTCTCGACCGCATGCGGAAGCTGATGATTTTGCGACAAGCGTGGCATGACAGAGCAACCGTCGCTATCATACGTATCCGCAGGTCGACTTCAGGAAGAATAGCATGGGTGGCGTTAGCAAAACGTTTGGTAGCTCAAGATGAGATGCTCTTTTCAAGAGGTATGCGGATGCTTCCGGTCAGATACGCGTTAGCAAAGCGTTATTTCAGAACACAATGCATGCGTAGACAGGCTACAACTGCGCGAGGAGGAGCCGGGCAGCTTGCAGATCCGGCGTCTCAAATCCTTCTGTGAACCAGGTATACAGGTCGCTTAGCTGCCGCCTGGCGTCGTCGGATCGATTCTGCGCGATCCACAACCGCGCCAGGCTCATCGTCGCACGGAGTTCCAACGATTTGGCCTGCTGGGAGCGCGCGATCGAGATCGCGCGGAGGAACGCCGCTTCGACATCAGAGGCGTCCGCACCATGCATGAGCAGCAACTCGCCTCGTAGCCGATGTAACTCCGCGTCCCACCAGCGCTCGTTGTATGTGCGCGCTTCTGCCAGCGCCTCGTCGATGCATGCGAGCCCCTCCTCCACACGCCCGGCTTTCCCATAGACCTGCGCGAGCAGCGAGAGGTAATACGGCAGACGCAATCTGGCACCCGATGCTTTAAATTCGGCGATCGAGCCACGCAGACGCTCGATGCGCTCCTCATTATTGGGTTGCTCCAGGGCCAGCGCATAGCTGACCAGGATGCCTGCCCACGCGTGATAGTAGGGTGCCTGGTACTTGCTCGCGAGCGCGTGCACTTGCTCGGCGTGCTCTCGGGCGACGGCCTCATCGGCGCGCAACTGCTGCAGCAAGGCCAGGTAGGCTGACACCAGCGCCTGGTTGAAAGGCTGATCCAGATCCTGCACCAGCTTGACCGCGTCGAGCCCTCGATTGAGTGCCTGCTGCGGATAGCCCAGGCACCAGAGCGCGTGTGCTTGCCACGCCCGCGCGAGTGCTGCATAGTTCGAGCCCTGCGACTCCTGAAGATAGAGGATTTGATCAGGGTCGTGTGCTGCGATGATCTCTGCAAATTGCGCGTTCCCCTCAGTGATCCTCCCCAGGTGCAGTCGTGCCCCGGCCAACATCATTCCGGCAAACGGCGGCGGCACGGTGCCAAGAGATCGCTGGTACAGGGTATGCAGCTCATCGGAGACCATTTGCACACGTTCGAGCTTGTCCTGCACGACGTAGACAGACTGCAATCCATAGAGCGTCTGCGCCCGCTGTGCTTCGTCACCCACCGTGTCGCATAACGCGAGTGCGCGATCGAGTACGCGCTCCAGTTCCGGTGTCGCCCAGCCTTTGGTCACCCGGTAGAGGGGTGCCAGTGCAAGTTGCAGGCTGAGCTCCTGTTTGTCGCGTTTCGCACCGGCGGGCAGGAGCTCAAGCGACTTCAGACTACGCGAGAGCAAGCTGATGGCATCCTCGTTGGCATACACGCACTGCGCCACTGCTGCCGCACGCTGATAATACGGGAGCGCCTGCTCGATCATGCCCGCACGCTCGTAATGCGACGCAATCTGGCCGCTCACGGAGTCGAGGTCCTCAGCATGCAGTGCTTCCAACGCTTGCGCGACGCGACGGTGCAGCATGCGGCGCTGCGGCGCACTGATCTCTCCATACGCCACCTCGCGCAGCTTATCGTGGGTGAAGTCATAGCTGTTCGCGCCGTGTTCGCGCACGATCCGTTTGTGCCAGAGTTCGTCCAGCACACGGACGGCGCTATCGACGTCGGCGTTGCTGACGGCAATTAAGAGGTCGAGCGTGAATTCGCGGCCAATGATTGCGGCAAGTTCAACAAGCTCGTAAGAAGAGGGCGAGAGTTGCAGGAGGCGACCGACTAGCACCGCATGCACCCGTGGCGGAAGGGTTCGAGCATCATCAAGCGGCGGTTGCCCGTGGGGATGATCGGCTTCTAGCAGGCTGGCCTGTGCTCGTCCCAGGTCGGCCCGCACCATCTCGACCACGAACAATGGATATCCCCCGGTCTCATGATACAAGTGCATGACCGAGCCCGTATCCAGCTCACGCTTTGCCACCTGCGATGCCAGTTTCGCGGTTTCCGCTGCATCTAATGGCTGGAGCGTAATTTCTGTTACACGCATGCTGTTGCGCAGATGCAGCAGGAAGGTGCGCAACGGATGGTGCGGCGGCAGTTCTTCCTCGCGGGCGCACCCGACGACAAGCAGCCGTGCCGTGGGATCGAAGCGCAGCAGAAAATGCAGCCATTCCAGCGTTTCCTGATCGCACCATTGTAAGTCATCGATCAATAAGAGTAATGGCTGTGATGTGACGAGGATGGCGCGCGCCAGTGCCTCAAAGAAGCGCTGACGCTGGCCGTACTCGGTCACGGACTCGTAGTGCGGTAAACCTGGCTGCTCAGCGAACAGCTCTGGCAGGATGCGCGCGACCTCGGTGAGCCAGACCGCGTCGAGTTGCCTGAGCTGCGCGCGCAGACCAGCGCTCCTGAGCCAATCGGTCACTGGCGCGAGCGAGAGTTGGCCCTCAGCAGCATAGGAGCGCGTCTTCGCGGTGACGGCACCCTGCTGGCTTGCCCACAGCAGAAAATCCTCGGCCAGCCGTGATTTTCCAATGCCCGCTTCCCCAGTCACGAGTACGAAGTGAGGCTCGGCAGTGATCGCACCGTACCAGGCATCTTGCAAATCCTTCCACGCCAGCTTCCGTCCAATGAGCGTTGGTATAGCAGCGAGCAGCGGTTGATGGACTCGGGCTGGAACGACAGGCGTCTCTTGCTGCATGAGTCGCTCGTAGGCTTCTCGGGTCGCCGGGTCAGGTTCGACTCCCAGTTCGCGTTGTAAAGTGGTGACACAGGTATGATACACGCGCAACGCGCTGGCGCGATCGTTATTGAGCGTAAACAAGCGCATCAAACGGCGAGAGAGGTCTTCGGAGAGGGGGTCGAGTGCGAGCAGGCGCTGGGCATAGCGGATGGCAGAGACGTGGTCGCCCTGCCCTTCAAAGAGACGCAGCAGGTGTTCGAGGACCTGCCAGTGGCGCTGGCGGAGACGCTCCCGCTCAGGCAAGATCCATTCATCATAGCAGCCAGGGAGTAATGCGCCTCGATACAGGTTGTCAGCTTGCTCGAGAGCGTCTTGGAGCCCGTGCTGGTCATTCCGTCGTGCCGTCTCGTCTGCGAGAGTGAGCGTCTGTTCGAACTCAGCGACATCGAGGTGACATGGCGTGACAGGGTGCCAGTGCAACAGGTGTGCATCGGCAGAGAGGAATTGCTCCACAGCCGGAAGTGCCTGGCGCAACTGGTGAAGTAGTTGGCGCAAGTTATTGCGAGCCTGGGACTCGGTTGTGTCGGGCCAGAAGAGAAAGGCAAGATGCTGGCGCTGTTGAGGAACATCGCGATGCAAGACGAGATAGGCGAATAATGATTGCAGGCGCGTCGTATTGAGGCTTGTCACCTGTCGATCATTGTAGATCAGGCTGAAATCGCCGAGCAAGCGGATGTGAAGGGTTGGCATCATCATGATCTGGTATCTTTCTCCTGTTCAGGCTCAAGCGATGACAGAGGAGGCAGGGTGGTCAGTTCTGGGAACGTTTGTGTGACATTGCGAAAATCATTAAAGCCATCTATTGGCGATGCGTCCGATCACCTTCAGCTCGCCACGAAATCCTCGTTGCTCTTACTCTACCATATCATGCTCTTTTTTACCACTACCTTCTTCAGACGAACAGGCTTCAACAAACCTTTGAATACGAGTTCTAAGGCTTTCTTGTGTATCGGTGATGTTTCCTCGAGAAACAGCCTTTCTTACAATTTGAAACCTCCCAGATTCCCCAGGTTGCCCAGACCACCAAGCGCGTCTTGTACCTCCTGCGAAGAGTTGAATGTTTTGTCTGGAAGGCGGTCAAGTAGGCCAGTGATTTGATCATTGGCGCCATGTTGCTGTGCAAATCGAACGAGATCAGCTTTGCCAATCGGAAATGGAACATGACTCAGCAACTGATTCAGTTGTCCAGGATCAAAGTTCATCGCTTCACCTTTCTCTCTTCTGTGTGAATAGTATGTACATCATTCTCGGTTTGGTGCCCTCCGTGGCAATGACACTTCCTGTTACCACTAGGTATACGAACATCGGGAAACAGGTGTTTCAGGTTGTTTGTGACAACCGTACTGAGGCTCATGCCCACATGGATATTGGTGGCGAAGTTAAAAAATGATGCTCATTCTGAGCTCGAATGCTTTAGATCCCGGGCGTGAAAATTGACTTCGCCACCAATATCAGGTTGATGCCGAACCCTGACTGAACAAAATCTTATTGACCAGCATAGTATAGTGTCTACAGTTACCCAAGTTGAACATATTGTCCTCACTTGCAAAGACCAAGGAGACCCAGGTATCTTAACTTTCCAAGGTGCTGTCTAGGCTGATAGACATATTGAAGGAATAAACACATACATAAGTCCGAGTTCTGCTGTTAAAAAAATAGTAGTAAGGCAAGTGCTTATGTGCATGGACGCCGTTTCTACTTTCTTGATTTACAGTAAGATTGAGGAGATTACGTAATAATGTCGTCTGATAGAAACTACGAATATGAGGTCGCTCTTTCCTTCGCTGGGGAAGATCGCCCATATGCGAGTCAGCTAGCGAATATTTTACGTCGTCGAGGAGTAAGATTTTTTTTCGACGAATATGAGAAGTACACCCTCTGGGGAAAAAACCTCAAGTGGGCAGTCACATTAACGCAGCAATACGACATCAAGAACTGGTATGCCATCGGTGCAACAGAGGTCGGGCAAACCATGCTCGAACGCACTACTTCATGTCTAGCCAACACCAATGAGCCATGGGACAATACTGTCACTATTCATGTCTCCTCCTTTTTGTAGAGCCTCACTGCTTACGGCACTTCGCCATAGTTGGAGCGTTACTCTTCATATCCCGAAAAGGTAAGATAAGCCATTCACACATCATGACGCGGGTGTAAAAATTGGCCTCTTCTGGCGTTTCCTGCCGCAGGAACACGTGCTGTTTGCCGTCCTTCCCAAGAAGAAACACGCCGTCTATCCTTGAGGCAGTGGGGTTTGGAGAAAGGGCTGCGGAGAAGAGCAACGCAAGGGAGTGTCCATCAGGCGACCAGAGAATATTCTGATAATAAATCAATGGCGGGGCTTGTTTGCCAGCAAACTGCTTCCATGGCTTGTTGAGTGTGGACAGAATGGCAGCGTCAGGATGGACCTGCGCCAGGAGTTTAGCAGAATGTCCATCGTACACGTTGACGAGACCAGGCACGTACCGACTCGTCCTTTGCTGGCAATCCCCCCCGTAGCCGAGCACGGCCCTGTGTTGGTTATCCGGCGACCACGCTGTATCTACAAGGCATCTCAACGTATTCTGTTCAAGAAGAAGAACATCCGATGAAGGTGACGCAGAGGGATGAGTGAGGTGTGACAGGAGGAACGAGAACATCCCACTCGCACTGAGCACAACGATTAGCCCTACGAGCACAACTCCCCAGAGAGCAGCAAGCTGCACCTTTCCCTGCTTGAGAAGAAACGGCCTCGCCAAATGTTTCTTCTCAACCCGCGCCAATAGGTCACGTTTGATCTTGTCTAGTGTAGACATTGACTCGGATGGTTCCAGGTCGACAATCTCGATGCCGGGATCTTGCTCTTCAGGGTGTTCTTGGCGTGAATGCTCGAAATTGCTCATGTCTGCCTACTGGAATAGCCTTTTTGGACACTACCGGGTTCCCTTCGAAAGGAAGAAGGTGAGCAGCAAAGACAGCATGCAGAGTCACAAGCACGCAGTTCCCTCGCCCATATTCAGCTTGCTGTGTTGACCAGTTCCGCTACGCGTTCTTGTGCTGTCATGGTCTCCTCTTATCAGCTCTGCCAACTTCCTTCCTTCCTGCTGAGGAGGTACTCATTCCTTGGCTACCTTCCCAAATTCATCCAATGCCAGCTAGATTGGCTCATTCATGTACTTATATATATCGAGGATGTATGAAGAGTGAAAGTTATCTCTTGTCTAAATCAGGATTGAAGCTGCATTAGTGTACCGTATACTGTCGCATTGCGAAGTAAATAAATGCCATTTCACATTTCACAAAAGGCAAAACTACATTTTTATCATCGTCAGGCTTTAGAACCAATTAATACATATCAAGCTGCCCCTACCCAGCATTTCTTGTCTTTGAAGGGTATGTTCCTTAAGGCTCATCCTAATAATGGCTTGCCATTTGAAGACCAAACGAAGTACCAATGAGCAGTCAAGAGGAAAACGCATACAGCAAAACTGACAGCAAAACCAAACGAAAACCATGAACGACCGTAGACGCCAGTAGACAAAACGGCACCGCAAGCAGGCCCACCAGGCCACCCGAGACAGACAGCATGAGAAGCCGCATGCATGTGATATAATCCCAGAATACATCAGACTAAATAGCTTGCTAAAACGCGACAAATTTTCGTCACGCAATGAAACGCAGAGGTAAGGTATGCCGCTTGCTAAAACGCGACAAATTTTCGTCACGCAATGAAACGCAGAGGTAAGGTATGCCGTGCACTACATGTAAGAGGTCGTTGGGGTGAGTATATCTCCTCACCTCATCCAACAGAAACAGTGGGAACGTATGAAACTGCTTACCGCTCTATACGAGGGATTATTATGGAAACCAAAGAGAAAGAACAGAAGGATGAGAAGAAGTCCGATACGACCCCAAAGCCTCTGAAGGCGATTGCGTCTGCTCCTGCGGTGCAGGCGGTTGAATCTTCGCCTATCGTGCGAGAGGGAGTCAAACCCTTAGCAGCATTTTGGACCAAATTCACGAATGATTGGGCAATGGGTCTGCAGGCAGGAGCACTGGCGTATAACCTGTTACTTGCTATATTTCCTATTGCTCTTGCTCTTATTGCTATCCTCGGCCTGGTCTTTGGGAGCATCGGGTTGGATGTCAAAGATCAATTTATCAATGGTATCCAAAGTGTTCTTCCACAGCAACAGGGCGTTTCAAAAGGGGTCATATCACAGGTGTTTGATAATCTGAATAAAAATTCCGGCCTCTTGGCAATTATTGCTGTGCTTGCGGCTATCTTTGGCGGCTCACGGCTCTTCATTACGATCGAAAATTGCTTTGATCTCATCTATCATGTGCGCCCTCGAACAGCTTTACGCCAGAACATCATGGCTTTTAGCATGTTGCTGCTATTTGTTGTCCTTGTCCCAATTATGGTGTTGGCATCGGCTGGCCCTGCTCTTGTCATCTCTCTTCTGCAAAAAACTCCACTCGTGAGCATTCCTGGAATCAATGTCCTGTTTAGTTTGGGTGGTGTCCTCAGCAGCTTACTCGTTGCATGGCTTTTGTTCGAGGCTATCTACATTGTGGTTCCCAACCAAAAGATTAGTTTCCGTCATAGCTGGCGAGGAGCTATCGTGGCGGCAGTACTCCTCCAAATATTCCTGACGCTTTTTCCGTTCTATGCCGCACGTTTTCTCGGGGGCTATGCCGGTCAAGCAGGCTTCGCTGTCATCCTGATCGTCTTCTTCTACTACTTCGCTGTTATTCTGTTATTGGGCGCTGAAATCAATGCATTTTTTGCTGAAGGGATACAGGCCACGCCCGAGAATCTGGCAGTCATGGTTCACAAGATGACGAGTCATGAGCCAAAGACACAACAGGAGATAAGGGAACAGGCTCCCCCCTCTCACAAGGATGAACGTCCTGAAGGGGTGGTAGACAGGGGGCAAGGCAACGCCCCCTCTGACGGCAAGGGTAAGTCCACTGGAGCACCATTGAAGCGATTGCCTTCCGATTCCTT
>WNFX01002594.1_pt1 | contig 18230 bp, 32 predicted proteins | sample 5400111 | NCBI WGS metagenome assembly WNFX01 (sample SAMN13153363, study PRJNA577476) | soil metagenome | isolation source: 40 cm soil or saprolite under grassland replicate 1 | place: USA:California | collected 2016-06-15 | reverse complement strand
TTGGTCTCTGCATTTTTGATTTCTTCGATCTCCTCCTTGACCTTATCGAGCACGCCCTCAATCTCGGGCCAATCAAAACCAACGCGCGCGGCACGATCCTGATACTCCTGCGCTTGACTCAGAGCAGGCAAAACTTGAGGAACACCATCGAGCCAGCCCTTTTCTTTCTGTCCTTTATCTTTGCGTTCGGCTTCTTTTAACTTTTCCCAATTCGCCAAGACTCCTTGAACGCCTTCCAGTTTCAAATCTCCGAACACATGTGGGTGCCGCCTGACAAGTTTGGTGTAAATTCCCTGGATCGCTTGATGGATATTGAATTGTCCTTCCTCATTTGCGATCTGAGACTGCAAAACAACTTGCAATAGCAGGTCGCCGAATTCTTCGCGCATATCAACAAAGCCACCGGAATCAATCGCAGAAATGGCTTCATAAGATTCTTCGAGCAGATGTTTTCTCAAAGATTCATGAGTCTGTTCGCGATCCCAGGGACATCCATTCGGCGCGCGTAAATGGGCAACGATCTCAGCAAAGGACTCGAAGGATGTCCCCTCACCTAGCGCAGGAACATATAAAGAAAATCTTTCAGGAAATCCATTATCACCAAATTCAATTAATCTTTCCTCTTTCTTCTTTTCATCTTCCACCACAAAAATCACGTGCTCTTTCGGATAGGTTGTCAGCAAAATATCCTTCAAATGCAAAGCCAGTTCACGCGAATCAACATTTGTTAGCAGAGCGGGTATATCAGGTGGATAAGGCGGGATATGCGCAGAGGCAAGAGTCTGCGCTTCGAGCAGGATCAACTTCGGCGGCGGAGAGAGGCGAAGCACCCTGAATATAGAATCTACTAGAGAAAAATCCATACTGTCTCCTTAAAATGAAAAACGTAATCCGTAAATTGTATCTCACGAATTACGCGTTTCACTTTAGATTTATATTTGAGAATTAACGCTTGGTGTAAGTAGGAGCCTTGCGGGCTTTCTTGAGGCCTGGTTTCTTACGTTCCTTGACGCGGGCATCGCGGGTGAGCAAACCACGCTTGCGCAAGGCAGATATCCAATCGCCATTGATCAGAACCAGAGCGCGGGAGACTCCCAAACGCACGGCTTCGGTTTGGCCGGTCACACCGCCGCCATTCACCTTGACGGTGATATCATATTTGCTCGCGTCCTGACCAACAGTTGTAAACGCGCGCAATACATCCTGCAAATCACCAATGCGCGGGAAATAGACAGCGGCGTCCTTATCATTCACCGTGAAGGTACCGGAACCGTCCATCAAGCGGACGCGGGCCGTGCTTTCCTTGCGGCGGCCAATTGCTTCATAATACTGTGCCATAATTTCTTTCCTCTTTCCTTATGCCAACGGCTCGGGATGATTCGTAGTATGCGGATGGCTCGGACCGGCATAGATCTTCAATCGTTTCAGCAATGCACGACCCATACGATTGTGCGGCAACATGCCCCACACCGCCGCGCGCAAAACGCGATCAGGATGTTGTTGCAGTTGATCGCGTAATGAGATGGCCTTTAAACCGCCAGGATAATTGGAGTGACGGTAATACATCTTGGTTTCCATCTTTGTGCTGGTCTTCGTGCCAGTCACAGTCACGCGTTCAGCATTGACAACCACAACATAATCACCCATCTCCACACCGGGCGTGAAGGTCGGTTTGTGCTTGCCAAGCAAAACGTGCGCAATGCGTGTGGCAATCCGTCCAAGGTTTTGACCATTGGCGTCCACCAGCACCCATTTACGTTCGATTTCGCTTGCTTTCGGATAGTACGACTTGTACACTTTCTGATTCTCCGTTTCTTTTCTTATTGACCAATTGACTCGTTAATTGGATATGCCACTTCGATTAATGTTAGCCCATGCGCAGGAGCTAGACCAGCAGGAATTGTGACAAGCGTTTCGCTTCGCTTTTCAGCCGAACCCTGATCTGCTAAAAAACGAGCGATGGACTCGGCTGAAACCGTCGCCGTGGCGCCGTGGCGACATTTTCCCTGTGCAACAGCCACTTGGACGAACACTAGCCTCCGCACCATCCGATATAAAAAGGCATCAGCTTGCACTTCGAAGTGCCATTCGTCTTGTTTAGTTTGGTACCATTCAGCTTTCATCACGGTTCGCACGGTACTGCCTCTGGGAGTGGTTGGGGAACCGAAGCCAGAAAAATCGTGTGTCCCGAGGAAAAGCTTTGCAATATCTGCAAGGATTTCGCCGCTGATCGCAGGCCATGTCCGCCATGCAAAGCGTTCTCTGATCGGGTCACGCAGCGGCTGACAAAACAGCTTATAGCGATAGCATCGGTATAATGCATCAAAACGCGGATGGAACTTTGCATGAACCATCCGTGCTTGGTGTACAGCCAGATCAGCGGGTAAAGTCGCATTCAACGCGCGGACGAGATCGTCGTCAGAGTGAGACCAATCGAGGTCAAACGAAGCAACTTGTCCCGTCGCGTGAACGCCTGTGTCAGTCCGCCCAGCCATGAGGACCGAGCGTCCCTTCCATCCCAACTTGCACAGAGCGTCTTCGAGTTCGCCCTGTACCGTTCTGCATTTCGCCTGTCGCTGGCTTCCGAAAAAATCCGTGCCGTCGTAGGCAAGAGTCAATTGGTAATGTGCCATTGTAGTAGCGACTTTAGTCGCTGAGAAGAACGGCTGCACCTGTCCTAGCGTACGGTGTCAGGAAAGCCGTTACTACTACTATTCTTCTACCAATTCCAAGATCACCATCTCAGCCGAATCACCCATGCGGGGTCCGAGCTTCAATATACGAGTATAACCACCGTTGCGAGTTGCAAAGCGAGGGGCAATCTCATCAAAGAGACGCTTGATGACCTGGTTATCTCCAAGTTTGGATGTCACCAAACGGCGGGCATGCACCTTCTGCGCATCATCCCCATCCGCGCTATTACGCGCAATCGTGATGAGGCGTTCGGCCTCACCGCGAATCGCATTCGCTTTGGCGCGCGTGGTTTGGATACGCTCGTGTATAAAAAATTGTTTGATGAGGTTACGACGGAGTGCCACTCGTGCACCGGTCGTCCTTCCAAGTCTATAACCTGATATTTGATGTCGCATTGCAAATTACTCCGCAGAAGTTGTTTCGTCTTTGAGATAGCCCTTTTCGCGCATTTTCTGGCGGAGTTCATCAAGACTCTTCTCGCCAAAATTACGAATAGACATGACTGCTGTTTCGCCTTTTTCCAAAAGGTCAAGCACATCGCCAACAGTGGTAATCCCTGTACGCTTGAGCGAATTGAAGACGCGTACTGAAAGGTCAAGAGCTTCCACAGGTGTGTCTGCCAGTTCACTGGTCAAACGACTGCCACCCACTTCCTTTTCAACGGAAATTGCCAGAGTCTCTTCGCTCACTCCTGCAATATAGCGCAGGTGATCAATAATTAATTTGGCGGCCGTACTAAGCGCTCGTTCAGGAGAAATCGTACCATCGCTCCAAATCTCCAGAGTGAGCTTGTCGTAATTCGTGCTTTGACCCACACGAGCAGATGTCACTTCCCAATTCACGCGCTTGACAGGGCTATAGATCGCGTCGATTGGCAGTTCACCAATGGGCATGTGTCCGCTGCGCTCATTGGCTGGAGAATAGCCTCGACCACGCTCCACTGTGAACTCAAGATCGAGTTTGGTCTTGGGGCTATCCACAGTGAAGAGATACAACTCAGGATTGACAACCTCAACTTCGGCAGGAGTAATGATGTCCGCTGCAGTCACTGTCCCTTCACCGCGTACTTCCAGATTCATGCGGGTGGTATCCACGCCATCAAGTTTGAGGCGCAATTGCTTGACCTGCAAGGTCACCTGGATCACATCTTCACGGACGCCGGGGATCTCGCTAAACTCATGTAATACATCCGCGATACGAATGGATGTTACCGCCGCGCCTTCCAATGAAGATAACAAAACGCGGCGAAGAGCATTCCCTAGTGTCACACCGTATCCACGCTCAAGGGGGCTGATAACAAATTTACCGTAATTTCGAGCCTCAGCCTCGCGCTCGATTTTCGGCATAACCATATTCGTGATACCCATCACGGTTCACCTCTCCCTGTAAGAAAACAGTAGAAACTTCACTGGCTGAAACACCAGCACAAACAAAACTAATTACTACCGTGAGTAGTATTCGACGATAAGCTGTTCGTTCAAGAAAGCGTCAATTTCAGCACGCTCAGGAAGACGCTGAACAGAACCAGACAGCTGTTTTATGTCACGATTCACCCAGCTTGGTGATGTGCGGCCCTCTGCCAAATCAGGCAAAACTTTGAAATACTCTAAGCCGCGCGAACCCTCGCGCACTGCAACAGTATCTCCCTCCTTAAGCAGCATGGAGGGCACATCCGTACGACGACCGTTCACCGTGAAGTGACCATGGGTCACCAGTAAACGAGCCTGTGCACGGTTAGCTGCAAACCCGAGGCGGTAGATAACGTTATCCAAGCGCGACTCAAGGATTTGCAAAAGATTTAGACCCGTCAGACCGCGGCGCTGAAGTGCAACTTCATAATAGCGGCGGAACTGACGTTCCAAAATTCCATAAACACGTCGGGCGCGTTGCTTAGCACGCAACTGTCGCAAATAATCGGACTCGCGGCCAGAGCGGCTGCCTCGGCTGCCCGTACGTCCATGTTGACCGGGCGCGAAACCACGTCGTTCGAATGCACATTTCGGGGTGAAACAGCGTTCGCCTTTTAGATAGAGCTTTTCGCCTTCGCGCCGGCATAGTCTACAAACCGGACCAAGATACTTCGACATATATTTCTTTCCTCTAAATCAAATTACACGCGGCGCTTTTTCGGCGGTCGACAACCGTTATGCGGCACCGGCGTAATATCAGAAATTGAACGGACTCTCAGTCCCATGGCTTGAACAGCACGAATTGCATTTTCACGGCCAGGACCGGGACCCTTAACAAACAAATCTACTTCTTGTATTCCCAATTGCTGAGCAGCTTTGATCGCCTGTTCCGCTGCCAGACGAGCAGCAAACGGCGTACTTTTGCGGGAGCCTTTAAAACCGGCGGAACCTGCACTGCCCCATGCAACTGTATTGCCCTCCGTATCAGTAACGGTGACAATCGTATTATTAAATGATGCAAAGATATGCACCTGCCCAGAGGAAATAGCGCGTTTGGTTTTCTTTGCGCCCGCACCTCGGCGTGTGGAACGTACACTTTGAGCCATAATTTCTCAACCTCTTATTTCTTGGCACCGCGACGGCGTCCGCGTCCAGCAACCGTTTTCTTGGTGCCTTTGCGGGTACGAGAGTTCGTACGTGTCCGCTGACCACGAACCGGCAAATTACGGCGATGGCGCATACCACGATAAGACCCGATCTCAATCAGGCGCTTAATACTCATTTGAACTTCGCGGCGCAAGTCACCTTCCACCTTGTAGTTCTTGTTAATGAACTCACGGATCGCGGCAACATCAGCCTCAGAAAGGTCTTTTACCCGTATATCAGGGTTGACCTTTGTGTGAGTCAAAATTGCTTGCGCACGAGTCGGTCCTATCCCATAAAGATAGGTCAAGCCAACTTCAACCCGCTTATTGCGGGGCAGATCGACACCTTCAATTCTCGCCATAGTTCAACTATCCCTGTCGCTGTTTATGCTTTGGATTTTCGCAGATAACAAACACTCTGCCTTTGCGCCTCACGATTCTGCATTTGGCGCAGCGCTTCCGTATCGACGGAGAAACTTTCATGATAATACTCCTTACAAACTTCCATTCTCTATATAGCCAAGTTTTTAATTATACTCGTTCGTCTTTCATTCGTCTAGATTACACGAAATACTACACGCTTCGCAGGGATCAGAGGACAGTCAGGATAAGAGGTTTTCCTTCGGTGACAGCCACGGAATGCTCAAAATGGGCTGTCAATGATCCGTCTGCAGATACCACTGTCCAATCGTCAGGAAGTACACGTGTTTCTGCTGTACCTACAAGTACCATTGGTTCGAGGGCAATCGTCATACCTGCTTTGAGAGGCATACCAGTACCAGGCTTACCATAATTTGGTACTTGCGGCCCTTCATGCATTTGTCTTCCAACACCATGGCCTGTGTACTCGCGTGTTACATAATAGCCATGGCTTTCAACGTAATTTTGTATCGCCGCAGAAACATCACCAGTTCGGTTGCCAACACACATCTTTTCGATGCCTGCATTCAGCGCTCCCTGGGTGACATCAAGAAGTTTCTGCGCTTCCGAGGAGATTTCTCCTACCCCGGCAGTGAGCGCGGAATCGGCAACCATTCCATCTAGTATCGTTCCGCAATCAATTGAGATGATGTCGCCAGCTTTAAGCTTACGTTTCTTGCTCGGAATGCCGTGGACAAGCTCACGATTGATGCTGACCGTAATCGAGGCGGGAAATGGCGGATGACCATAGCCCTTGAACGGCGATACACATCCATGTTTCCTTAGCACTTCCTCAGCAGCCGCGTTGAGGTCCGCAGTGGAAACACCTGGTTTTAAAAGATCCTTTGCAGTCGCCAGTACGGTTGCATTAATCCGGCCTGCTTCACGCATAATTTGTATTTCAGCCGGGCTCTTGATATGGATCTGGCGTGACCAACTCATAACAATTACTTTTTCAGTGCAACCAGTAGATCCTCTGTCACTTGATCTATGGATTGCGTCCCATCAATTTCAATTAATTTGCCATGATTCCGATAATAAGATATCAAGGGTGAAGTTTGCTCAAAGTAAACTTCGATTCTGTGCTTCACAGTTTCAGCTGTATCGTCATCACGTTGATAAAGTTCGGACCCATCAAAATCACATTTTTTATCGTTTTTTGGTGGGTTCGTTTTCTCATTAAAAATATGACCATTTGCACGGCAGGTCCAGCGACCACTTAATCGCTCAACAAGGATATTCTCCTGAGCCGTAATAAAAGGCACTGTATTTACGCGTCCATTAAATTCATGGAGCATACTCTCTAATGCCTCGGCTTGGGCCGGGGTGCGTGGAAAGCCATCTAAAAGGGCACCAGCTTCACAGTCCGAACGGGCGAGACGTTCTCTGATCATGGCCACTGTCACATCGTCCGGAACTAATTCTCCTTTGGTCATATATGTTTGAGCAAGTTTTCCAAGCTCTGTCTGATTTTTAAGGTTCTCACGGAACAGGTCACCCGATGAGATATGCGCCAGTCCCATTTTTTCGGACAAAATCTTCGCCTGCGTACCTTTACCAACACCCGGAGGGCCAAGTAGAACAATGAAGGTTGTCATAAATATTCCTAGCTGATGAGAAGTTTTTCTTGATAACCATGCAACTTAAGTTCAGCTTCGATATTCATGAAGGTATCGCGGACAACACCTACAACGATAAGCAGACCAGATGATGTAATCAGGAACAATCCGGCACCATTCGATGCAGCCGGTAAGACCAGCTTCAACAGGAACGGCATGATCGCCACCGTACCTAACAATAACGCACCGGGTAGAGTAATACGGCTTTGTATGCGGCTCAGATACTTCTGTGTCGCGGCACCAGTATGCACGCCGGGGATTTGGGCACCCGAACGCTTCAGATTGTCACCATAGTTCTGTTGCTCAAAGATAACGGTTGTGTAGAAATAGGTAAAGCTTACAACCATGATGAAATACATGATCCAGTATCCCCACGAATTTGTGCCAGTTGCATTGAAGAAATCTCGAAGACCGGTTGCAAATGTATGCACCCATGGCGTCTGGGAACTGACAAAATAACTCGCGATGATCGCTGGGAACTGCAGAATCGCACTAGCGAAAATCAATGGGATCATTCCTGAAAGGTTGACCATCAATGGCAAAGTTGGCTGTGGCATTCTGACTGACTTGCCGCGCTGGATCGCATAAAAGACCTGACTTTTATGAGGATACATGATCGGCACATTGCGGCGCCCCTGTTGGACATAGACAATCGCTAACACCGTCAACACAATCACGAACACCATCGCAAATAATAAAATCCAACGATTTTGTTGATCCAACCAAAGGGCATAAATATTTGTCGGGATTTGTGAAACAATTCCCGCAAATATAACGAGGGATAAACCTTGGCCACGAATGCCATACTCTGAGATCAATTCCCCCAGCCAAATTGCAAACATAGTTCCAGCAGTCATTACCAACAAAGTGGTAACCGAGGGTAGCAATAAATCTGGGGTAAAACCAAATCTGATAATTGGCTGTTGGGCTAGCGAATTGACTATATTAATCTGGCCAACCGCTGAAAGCACTGCCATTGGAACTGCAAGATAATATGTCCATTTTTCCATCCAGCGGCGACCTTCACGCTGATCCTCCTGCATTCGGCGCTGCAATGCAGGAATGATAGGAATAAGCAATTGCAGGATAATCTGCGCGGTAATATAAGGATAGACACCCATCGCCAAAATGGAAAAACGACGAATGGTCCCACCAGAAAGCAAGTTCAGAAAGCCTATGAAGCCTCCTTGACCGCTCTGCTGTTGAAAGAATGACTCTAACGCAGTGCGATCAACCCCGGGCGCTGGGATATTTGCCGCGATGCGAAAAATCATCAACAAGGCTAATGTGATGAGCAGCTTCTTTCGGATGTCTTCCGAACGCCATAAAAAGCGCCAAGGTGATTGTTTCTTTTCAGGCATATCTGATCATTCCTTTCAAATCAGAATTAACCAATTAACTCAACGCTGCCGCCGGCTGCTTCAATCTTTGCCTTCGCACCAGCACTGACACGATGAGCGCGTATTTTGAGAGCAACGCTCATTTCACCGCGTCCCAAAATGACAACTGGATTGCGTGGGTCGCGCAGCAAATGGGCTTGCTCCAAAGATTCAGGATTGACTTCAGCCTCAGCTTTGAAGGATTCGGTCAACTGATCCAAATTAACTTCGTTGTAATTCACCTGGTTGCGTGGCGTAAATCCATGACCGCGCATAAATGGCAGGCGGCGATAGAATGGCAGGTTACCACCCTGACGATAGGTTTTTCCGCCTTCGCCGGAGCGAGCACCCTGACCTTTAGTGCCGCGACCAGCAGTTTTGCCCTGCCCCGCGGAGATACCACGCCCAACACGCTTACGATTCTTTTTGGAGCCCGGATTGGGCACGAGATCGTGTAATTTCATCTTTCGTTCCTACTCTTCGACCTGAACTAAGTGAATGACTTTGCGGATCATTCCGCGCACAGCCGGATTATCCTTATGTTCAACGGTCTGACGTATGCGACGCAAGCCTAGTGCGAGCACAGTCTGCTTTTGATCCTTGGTATAACCAATCGGACTGCGGACCAAGGTCACGCGCACCGTTTTGTCACCAGTTTCCTTGTTAGGCATTTTGCTTCCTCCGTTCCCAGAACGGCAACAATTCATTGACATTTTTGCCACGTCGAGATGCTTCTACTTGAGGCGACTTCAACTGCTCAAGCGCATCGAAGGTTGCCTGAACCACATTCAAGACATTAGCACTGCCTTGGGATTTGGTCAAGATATCACGTACGCCAGCTACTTCAAGTACTGCACGTACGCCACCTGCTGCGATAACTCCTGTACCAGGAGAAGCAGGTTTGAGCATTACCCGTGCGCCACCTACCTTGCCCAATACCTCATGAGGGATGGTTGTGCCGGAAAGATTAACTACCCGCATATTCTTGCGTGCACGTTCCGAAGCCTTGCGCATGGCATCTGGCACAGCATTTGCCTTGCCAACGCCCATAGAGATAGTGCCTCTTTTGTCACCAACTACTACGGTGACACGGAACTGAAAACGGCGGCCACCCTTCACAACTTTGGCAACGCGGGCGATCTCAATCACGCGCTCTTCAAACTGATCCGGCGCCTCAAAACTCTGCTGTTCAACATTTTCGTATGCTGCCATTTCTTTCTCCAGTCAAGCCTAAAATTGCAAGCCACCTTCACGCGCGCCATCTGCAAATGCTTTGACACGTCCAATATAGCGATAACCACCGCGATCAAAAACAACCGTCTGAATACCTTTGCTCTTAGCACGTTCAGCAAGTGTCTGACCAACCAGTTTAGCCTGTTCAGATTTTTTCAGGCCCTTCAATTTTTCGCGCAACTCATGATCTACGGTTGAAGCGGATAACAGGGTATGACCGGCCTGATCGTCGATCACCTGCGCATAAATGGCAGACAAACTTCGAAAGACGTTCAAACGCGGACGTTCAGTTGTTCCCATCAATTTTTTTCGTACACGCACATGACGGCGTGCGCGTGCGAGAGAGCGAGAATTTTTTGCCATAGCTTACTTGGCTCCTTTCCCAGCCTTACCGGCTTTGCGACGGATCTTCTCACCAACATAACGAATGCCCTTGCCGTGATATGGCTCGGGCGGTCGAACGCGGCGAATCTCGGACGCGGTTTGACCAACTACCTCACGGTCATAACCAAGCACCTTGATCTGGCGTGTCTTTAGATCGACTTCAAAAGAAATACCAGCCGGAGGCTCCATTTTCACTGGATGTGAATAACCTACAAAAAGAGCCAGATCCTTTCCTTGCATTTCAGCGCGATAGCCCACGCCTTCAACTGCAAGCGCAACCTCAAATCCAGAACTGACACCATGTACCATATTCGCAATCACAGCTCGGGTTGTGCCATGCAACGCGCGTTCTCTCGGATTGTCTGATTTGCGCGTGATAACAACCTGGCCATTATCCAATGTAATACCGACCAGCGGAGAAAATGTTCTTTTCAATTCGCCTTTCGGTCCTTTCACGTGGACATCCGAACCCTGTACATTCACTTGTACTCCGCTCGGAACTGCCACTGGTAAACGTCCAATGCGAGACACTTAATACCTCCTGCCTTCTACCATACTTTACAAAGGATCTCGCCACCCACGCCCAACTGTCGGGCACGAGCACCGGTCATCACACCCTTTGGCGTGGAAAGTATGGCAACACCAATACCTGAAAGCACCCAGGGGATCTCCTGCTTCTTGGTATAGATACGTCGTCCAGGTTTGCTCACGCGCTCAATCCCGGAAATCACCGAGCGGCGCTCACGCCGTTCCCCTACATACTTGATTTTCAGGCGCAAAACCTTTTGGCTGGATTGTTCACTTTCAGCCACATCAAACCCTTCGAGATAACCTTCATCCTTCATGATTTTGGCAATCTCAATCTTGAGCTTCGAACTCGGCATTGCAACCAATGTGTGCCCAGCCATCACAGCATTGCGGATGCGAGTCAGCATATCAGCAATCGGATCAATAATAGTCATGCTATCACCTCCACCCGCTTACCACGAAGACTTCACGACACCAGGGATCTTGCCCTGTAATGCCAGTTCACGAAAACAAATTCGACACAAGCCAAAACGACGGATATAGCCTCGTGGACGTCCACAGCGAACACAACGATTGCGCACCTGATTGGCATACTGCCGACGCGCCTCACGATATTGCATATTTTTCTTTGCCATAATTTACGCTTCCTTCTTGCTGAACGGCATACCAAGCAACTGCAACAGGATGCGTGCCTGGTCATCGTCTTTGGCAGTGGTCACAATCGTGACCTCCATGCCGCGCAATTTATCAATTTTGTCATATTCGATCTCTGGAAAGATCAACTGGTCACGCAGGCCTAGCGTGTAATTTCCGCGCCCATCGAAAGCATTTGCGGAGACGCCACGAAAATCGCGTACACGTGGGAGAGCGGTGTTCAGCAAACGATCAAGGAAGGCCCACATGCGATCACCACGAAGGGTGACTTTGGTTCCAATTAAGCGACCTTCGCGCAACTTGAAATTCGCAATACTCTTGCGCGCCTTTGTCATAACAGGTTTTTGACCTGTTACTGTTGTTAAGTCTGACACTGCAGCTTCCATCGACTTAGGATTATCCATCGCTTCGCCCATGCCAATGTTCACAACAACCTTGGTAATGCGCGGCGCCTGCATGATGTTCTTAAGATCGAACGCCTTGCGCAGAGCAGGGACAGCCTCATTGTTATATTTTTCTTGCATTCTATTCATTACCATCACTCCGCGGCTAATCAATCAACGCCTGACAATTTTTACACACACGACGAGCCCCATCCTCATCACGCTGAACAGCAACACGTGTCGGTTCACCACATTTTGGACAAACCAACATCACATTTGAGATGTCGACCGGGCCCTCAAATTGGATTCGACCTGGGTTAATGTTACGGCCCGCTTGAGTCTGTACCTGTTTTTGATGCTTGGTGCGAATATTCACACCCTGAACAACAACGCGGCGATTCTCCAATAACACGTTGATTACTTCACCGCGCTTGCCTTTATCTTCCAGGCGGCCACTGATGACTTCTACAGTATCGCCTTTACGAATCTTAACTCTCATACCTAAATACTCCTCAACCTATAGCACTTCGGGAGCCAGTGAAACGATCTTCATAAAACCTTTTTCACGAAGCTCTCTGGCAACCGGGCCAAAAATGCGAGTGCCCCTCGGGTTGACTCCATCAGCATCCAGAATCACCGCGGCGTTGTCATCAAAGCGGATGTAGGAGCCATCTTCGCGGCGCCATTCCTTTGAACAGCGCACGATCACAGCACGCACTTTTTCACTTTTCTTCACACCACCTTGGGGTGTTGCAGATTTCACTGAAGCGACGACCACATCGCCAATACTCCCATACCGACGAGTGGAACCACCGAGCACATGAATCACGAGCAATTCGCGGGCACCGGAATTATCGGCGACCTTCAAGCGGGACTCATGCTGAATCATCGGTTCCCTCCGTCTCATTACTCACATCCACGTTCAAATCAGCGACGCCGGTATCGGCAGTACGAATCTCGCGCTTCACAACGCTTTCCACAACCCAACGCTTATCACGAGAGAGCGGCCGTGATTCAACAATCTGAACACGATCACCAATTTGGCAACCGATCTCATCATGAGCCTTTATCCGCTTGCTAGTGTGGACAACCTTGCGATATAGAGGATGACGAAACCTACGAGTAATCTCCACTACGACGGTCTTCGTCATTTTGTTACTGGTAACGACACCAGTTATGCGACGACGATTATTCATGCTTCACCTTCTGCCTTAGCTTCAGCCTTTGTCTGCTCGTGCAGAACGGTCTGCATTCGGGCGACCTCGCGACGCAAAATTCGCAAACGGCTGGTATCTGTTAACTGGCCCGTCACTTGTTGGAAACGAAGTTTCATCAGCTCTTCGCGAGCATCAGATAGCTTTATTTCGATTTCGCCTGATTTCAGGTTACGCAGATCACTAGTTTTTGTAGACTTCATGACTGCTCTCCTGTATCATGGCGAGCAACGATCTTGGTTTTGATCGCGAACTTATATTGGGCATTCTTGAGTGCCTGGACTGCAGTTGTTGAATCCAAGCCGCCTACCTCAAACATGATCCGGCCCGGTTTGACAACTGCCACATAATATTCAACATTACCCTTACCGGAACCCATGCGGGTTTCAGGTGGTTTGTGCGTATACGGTTTGGCAGGGAAAATACGTATCCACACCTTACCGCGCCGCTTCATCTCGCGGACGATGGTTCTACGGGCTGCTTCGATCTGCCGGGCAGTCACCCACCCTGGTTCCAAAGCTTGCAAACCATATTCACCGAAGCTCACCTCTGCACCGCGCAAGGCTTTGCCCCTCATTCGACCGCGCATTTGTTTGCGCCACTTTACACGTTTTGGCATTAACATAATTACTACCTCATCAAAAGACAACTCGCTACGCGTACGCGGTTATTCGCTTACGTATACGCCTTCAGTTGCCTCCGCCTTTTCCTCAGTTTCAGGTACAGCTTCGCCCTTGTAAATCCAGACTTTCACACCCAGCTGACCATAAGTTGTGCTAGCTTCAGTTTTGGCGAAATCTACATTTGCGCGCAAGGTTTGCAGAGGAACGCGTCCATCACGCAACCAGACATCGCGGGACATTTCTGCACCACCTAAGCGACCGCCAACCATAATCTTGATTCCCTTTGCTCCTTGGCGCATTGCCTGCTGAATAGCACGCTTCATGGCACGCCGATAAGCAATACGACGTTCAAGTTGATCGGCAACATTACGCGCTACCAGCACAGCATCGGTATCAGGGGAACTAATTTCCTTGATATCAAGGTCCACTTTCTTGCCAACCAATGTTTCGAGGGCATGGCGAATTTTCTTCACGCCTTCACCCTTGCGACCGATCAGAATCCCAGGCTTTGCTGTATGAATTGCAACGCGAACCTTTCCAGGAAAACGCTCAACCTCTACGCGGGAAATACCTGCTTTGTTATTCTTAATAGTATCGGGCAAATCCTTGCGGAGTTTAAGCACATCAGCATTTTTTGCTGTGCCGCCTTTGGAAGTGACTCCTATCAACAAACTGCGAATAGCAAAATCCTGATGCAATTGCTCACGATATTGTGAACCTTCAGCAAACCAACGTCCCTGCCAACCTTGATTAATGCCAAGGCGCATACCAATTGGATGAACTTTACGACCCATAATTTCTCCTTACCTTCTACGCCACGCGCTCACGCAAGACGACAGTAACATGGGAATTGCGGCGAAGTATTGGCTTGAAACGACCGCGTGCGCCAAATCTGCGCCATTTGCGAGTGGGAGCTTCGTCAGCAAAGATCTTTACAACATATAAATCGTCGCGGCTGACGCCAAAATTTTCCTCAGCATTTGCTACGGCAGAAGCGAGCAGTTTGCGGACTGGTAACGCAGCGGCTTTGGGAACAAATCTCAGCATTTCCAAAGCCTGGTTCGCGTCCTTGCCTCTTACCAGATCAACTACCAGGCGGACCTTTTGAGCAGACATCGGGAGGAAACGTAAATGGGCTTGAATATCAGGCATCGTTTACTCTCTTTCGTCTAAACTGCCGCGGCTTTTTCGGCAGCCATATGGCCGCGGAAAGTGCGCGTCGGGGCGAATTCACCCAATCGGTGGCCGACCATATTTTCAGTAATATAGATCGGGACATGTCGGCGCCCATCATGCACCGCAATTGTGTGTCCAACCATCTGAGGGAAGATCACGCTGGCACGGCTCCATGTGCGCAACACTTTCTTTTCACCTTTTTGGTTCATCGCTTCAATTCTCTTCAAAAGTTTCGGCTCGATAAACGGGCCCTTTTTCAATGATCTTGACATATGGTACCTCTATCCGTTAGCGGTTCGTCTTACTACGACGACGCACAATATACTGGTCAGTCTTCTTATTACGGCGGGTCTTGTACCCCAGAGTAGGTTTACCCCACGGACTTTTGGGACCGGGGAGACCAATCGGCTGACGACCTTCACCACCACCATGTGGATGATCACGCGGGCTCATGGCTGAACCGCGCACGGCCGGACGAATTCCTTTGTGACGACTGCGACCTGCCTTACCGAGTTTGACATTTCCATGATCAAGATTTCCAACCTGACCAACAGTCGCGTAACAAGCCTGACGAATCAGACGAACTTCTCCTGAGGGCATACGCACCTGTGCAAAATCGCCTTCTTTTGCAAGTAACTGTGCTGCACCACCAGCAGAACGAACCATCTGACCACCGCGCCCCTCTTTGACTTCAATGTTATGGATGAGCGTACCCACGGGGATATTGGAAATCGGAAGCGAATTTCCTGAGCGGATCTCAGCTCCCACGCCAGCCATCACTGTATCGCCAACTTTGAGATCCGTCGGTGCAATGATGTAACGCTTCTCGCCATCGGTATAACTCAATAGCGCAAGGCGAGCTGTTCGATTCGGGTCATATTCAATCGCTGCTACTTTTGCAGGGATATCACGCTTATCGCGTTTGAAATCCACAATGCGGATGAAGCGGCGATGTCCACCACCACGATGACGAACCGTAACACGTCCATAGGAATTGCGGCCACCACTCTTCCGCAAGGGTAAAAGGAGAGAGCGCTCCGGCGTGGACTTAGTTATTTCTTCAAAGGTATGACCGGTCATCCCGCGGGTTCCCGGTGTTACCGGTTTGTATTTTTTAACTGCCATTACTGCACCCCTTCAAACATTTCAAGTGTCTGTCCCTGAGCCAGTGTGATGACAGCCTTTTTGTAACCAACTTTGCGAACAAGCAAGCGTCGGCTGCGAAGACGGCGACCACGTTTGGCAGGGGCATTGATAATATTCACACGCACAACATTTACATCATAGAGCGTTTCAATGGCATCCTTGACCTGTGTACGTGTAGCGGCATCCGCAACAACAAATGAATATTGATTTAATTTACCAGATTGATAACTGGATTTTTCAGTCACCAATGGGCGACGAAGGACATCATAAATCGTGGGCATCTCTTCTCCTATCCTAAGTTCGCCACCAGGGCATCCAAAGCCTTTACCGGCAAAATCAGCTTGTCATAACCGAATAGATCACGGATATTCAAATAACCTGTCAACAAAACCTTGGCCTCGGCAACATTATTGGTAGTACGCATGACCAATTCATACACCTGATCTTTTTCAGACAAGAGAACCAAAGCAGTTGACCCTCCAACAAGCTTTTTCAAAACTTCAACCATAACGCGGGTCTTGGCTTCAGAAAGGGCAAACTCATCTATTACAACTACACCAGCATCAGCTGCTTTCGCTGATAGAGCAGAACGAAGCGCTGCCTGGCGCATTTTCTTAGGCATGCGCTGTTCATAACTGCGGGGGTGGGGAGTGTGAATCCGTCCACCACCTACCCACTGCGCCGCGCGGCGGGATCCCTGGCGAGCACGACCAGTCCCTTTTTGCTTCCACGGCTTTGCACCACCACCGGCCACCTCACTGCGGACCTTCGTCTCATGTGTGCCGAGACGCGCATTTGCCATCTGACGGACATAAGCCTGGTGCATCAAATCCACATTAATTGGGGCTTCAAAGATCGCAGAGGGAAGTTCAACCTCGCGAAGCTTCTCGCCTTCTAAATTCAGAACGTCTACTTTCATAGTCACCTAGCTCCGATTTCTCCAGCAATTACTGCTTTCGAGCCTCTTTGATTACAACCAGGCCGCCTTTTCCTCCGGGTACTGCGCCATGAACACCGAGCAGATTGCGTTCAGCATCCACCAGCACCACCTTCAAAGCTTGAGCGGTAACACGTTCACTTCCCATGTGTCCGGCGCCGCGCGCGTTCTTGAAAACACGACCCGGGGTAGTACCCGAAGAACGTGAACCAGGCGCGCGATGGCGATCAGATTGACCATGAGTCTTCTTACCACCTTTGAAATGGTAACGCTTGACTGCACCGGCAAAGCCCTTGCCCTTGCTTGTACCAACCACATCTACATGTTCACCAACTGCAAAGACGTCAACTGTCAATTTATCACCCACGCTAGCAGCTTCTTTTGAACGAAACTCGCGCAAAAAACGCATTGGAGGTAATCCGTTGGCTTTCAAATGTCCCAATTCACCGGCCGCCAACTTCTTTGGGTGAAGCTCACTATAACCAAGTTGGACCGCCACATACCCATCACGTTCTTGATCGCGTACCTGGGTAACATAACATGGCCCAGCTTCGATGATCGTCACAGGATATGCGACGCCTTGCTCATCGAAGATCTGGGTCATGCCGATCTTCTTTCCAATAAGCCCTTTTAACATACTCTGTTTTCTCCTTCAAAGAAATTTAGCGAGACTGTCAGTCGGGGCTTCGACTGCATCATCTCCAGGCAACGCAGTAAACAGTCTGGCGGGACGCTCAGGGTTTTGTGCTCCCGAGCAGTACTGTTCTTGCGCTGTCGAAATTAGAGAGTAGAGATAACGAACTAGTCTCTACTCTCCAGTAACGACCAATTATATTTTTATTTCGATATCCACGCCCGCTGGCAAATTCAACCGCATCAACATATCGATTGTTTTTGAGTCTGGATCGAGAACATCAATCAAACGATTGTGAGTACGAATCTCGTAATGCTCATGCGAGTCTTTATCTATGAATGTCGAGCGCCGAATTGTAAACCGTTCGAGCTTTGTTGGCAAGGGTACGGGCCCAACTACATGAGCGCCACTGCGTTCAGCTGTTTCAACAATTCGCTTGGCAGACTGATCCAGGACACGATGATCGTAGGCTTTAAGTCGAATGCGGATTTTTTGCTTAGCCATGCATGCACCTATTCAATAATTTTGGTAACGACGCCAGCACCGACGGTGAGACCACCTTCGCGGATGGCAAACTTTGAGCCTTGCTCCAACGCCACGGGGACAATCAACTCCACCGTCAGGTTCACATCGTCGCCCGGCATCACCATCT